>AR_comb_assmDRAFT_10174556_pt1 | contig 22985 bp, 18 predicted proteins | sample ArasoioldDNA_FD_10543 | JGI IMG/M metagenome (IMG submission 10543) | reverse complement strand
TCTTGAAAACCGTTGACCCAAAAGGTCCGGGGGTTCGAATCCCTCTCTCTCCGCAGGAAACAATATTCAAAGAAGTTCAAAGCCAGCAAATCATTGGTTTGCGGGCTTTTTTGATTTTACGACTTACTCAAATTGCTCCATTTCGCTCCAAAAACCAGTGAGTAATTCATGAGTCGACGGCTGACAAAAAAAAGACTCACTGTACATGGGATAACGAATTGATAATTAAGATGTTCAATTCCTGAACCTATTGTCAGAAAGTAACTCAAATCGGAAATTTGTTAACCTCAAAAACGAGTTACTATGCTTGAAAAAACTTTTAGTCTTCTTTTCTATTTAAAGAAGCCAAAGAATTATTTGAAGGGATTAATGCCGATCTATTTGCGAATCACGGTAGATGGAATACCTAAAGAAATTTCTACAGGCAGACAATTCGATCCTGATCGTTGGAATGCAAACGCCGGTCGCTGCAATGGAACAAAGGAAGATGTAAAATCATTGAATGCTTATCTCGACACCTTGCAAACAAAAGTTTATGAAGTAAGAAGAAAGTTGCTTGAAAAAAATGAGATCATTACTTCAAACGCATTGCGGAACGTACTGAAAGGAACACATGAAAATGCAAAGATGATAATGAAAATTTTCCAGCAACACAATGAAGAAGTAAAAAGCTTGATCGGCAAAGATTTTTCCGCTGCTACTTTGGAAAGATACAAGACCGCCTACGATCATACCAAATCTTTCATGGAATGGAAGTATGGTGTTCCCGATATGGATATTAAAAGACTCGATTTTGAATTCGTTTCGCAATATGAGTATTGGTTAAAGTCAGTGCGGAATTGTAATCACAATACAACGATAAAGTACATTTCCAATTTCAGAAAGATTGTAAATCGGTGTATCAGAAATGGATGGCTGGACAGAGATCCTTTCATTGGATTTAAAATGACTAAAAAAGAAGTCATTCCCGAATTCTTAACAGATCATGAAATAAACAAGATCGCAACGAAGAAATTTGAATTTGAAAGATTAGGTCAGATTCGGGACGTTTTCCTCTTTTGCTGTTATACAGGTCTCGCCTTTGCCGACGTAGAGAAATTGAAACCGTCTGAAATCGGCATAGGTATAGATGGAAGTAAATGGATTTTTACAAATCGGCAAAAAACAGATACTCTGTCCAGGATTCCGCTTCTGCCTACTGCCATAGATATTCTTGAAAAATACAAAGAACATCCTGCGATTGTTAATTCAAACAAAGTGTTGCCTGTAATAAGTAATCAGAAGTATAACGAGTATCTCAAAGAAATCGCTGGTATATGCGGCATTAATAAAAAGATGACAAGCCATACCGCAAGGCACACGTTTGCCACTACAATTACTCTAAGCAATGGGGTACCTATGGAATCTGTCAGCAAAATGTTGGGACATAAGAATATTAAAACAACGCAGCACTATGCGAAGGTTCTCGACAAGAAACTAAGTGACGACATGAATAATCTCAGGAATAAAATGCAATGCGGTCCCAAAAAACGTTTAAAGGCAGTTTAATTTATGAAAAAGAATAATCGGCTGTACGATTCAATCAAAGAACTAATTGAAAGTGCAAAAGCACGGATCGTTCGAAATGTAAACGCAACGGTGGTACTTACCTATTACCACATCGGAAGAATAATAATTGAGGATGAGCAAAAAGGAAAATATCGTGCTGATTATGCAAAGAATGTTTTGGAGCAATTAAGCAAACAGTTGACCAAGGACTTCGGTAAAGGCTATTCAATGACAAATCTCGAATACATCCGGAAATTTTACCTCATCTACAAAGACCGAATTCCTCAATCACTGATTGGGAAATCAGAAAAACCCAGGAGATCCCGCGCTTCCTCAATTCCTCAATCACCGATTGAGGAATCCAAAGCCTCTTTTTTACTTAGTTGGACACATTACATTCAACTTATTAAAATTGACAACAATGAAAGGAATTTTTATGAAATAGAAGCGGTGCAGGGGAACTGGTCTGTCAGGGAACTCCAGAGACAATTTAACTCTTCCCTTTTTGAACGCCTGGCATTAAGCCGAAATAAGAAAGCAGTGAAAGAACTTGCCAAAAAAGGCCAGATCATTGAAAAACCAACCGACGCCTTGAAACATCATGCCGTATTGGAGTTTTTGGATTTAAGGGAAGGTGAAAGTTACAGCGAAAGCGACCTAGAACGGGCAATCATCAACAAGATCGAACACTTTATGCTCGAACTAGGCAAAGGCTTTTTATTCGAAGGAAGACAGAAACGCTTTTCATTTGAAGGTGATGATTTCTATGTTGATCTTGTTTTGTACAATCGCCTCCTGCGCTGTTATGTGCTGATTGATCTGAAAATCGGCAGGCTTGTTCATCAGGATATTGGGCAGATGCAGATGTATGTAAATTATTATGATCGTAAAATAAAATTATCGGATGAAAATTCAACAATTGGTATCATACTCTGCAAGGAAGAAAATAAAACTGTCGTTGAGTTTACTTTGCCGGAGAATAACAGCACAATTTTCGCAAAGGAGTATAGGTTATATCTGCCAAGTAAGCAGGAATTGAAAAAACAATTAGAATAGAATCCTGAAGTGAACTTAGTTCCACAAGTTCTCATTTAAGACACTATTTTGACGCCCATTTTCCATAATGTATTAATATTCAAAAGATGTTGGATTCCGGCCCAGGCACGTTGGCTGAATACTAGAATACTAGATTACCGATAATTGGTGCTGTCTTTACTTTGTTGTACTTTGTTTTGCCAAGTCATTGATCCTCATGCATGATCCAAACATCTTCAAAGAAGCTGAGACCAGATATAACGTAATTGATCCACTACTGAAAAAAGCGGGATGGGATTTAGCTGACCGCCGGTCTATTGGTTTTGAAATTCCTGTTGACGGTTATGACGCTGCACCTGCAAATGGTATTACAGATTATTGCCTTTTTAGAGACAATGGAGAAGTACTTGCGGTGATCGAGGCAAAGCGCACGAGTCGCGATCCTCGAGTGGGGAAAGAACAGCTTTATCAATACCTCACTAAAATTGAAACGAAGCAGAGCTTTCGACCATTCGGTTTTTTAACCAATGGAGATGATATTTGGTTTTGGGACTCTACGGACTATCCCGATAGAGCTGTTGCCGGTTTCTTCAAAAAAGAAGATTTGGAAAGATTGTTATTTCTGAAACAAAATCGCCAACCAATTTTATCAGCAAAAATTAAAGAAACCATCGTAAATCGCTCTTACCAGGTAGAAGCCATACGGCGCATTGGTGAACACCTGGAAAAACGTAAAAAGAGAAAAGCATTACTGGTGATGGCGACCGGCACGGGCAAGACAAGAACCACGATGGCCCTTATCGATGTTTTTCTCCGCACAAGAAATGCTCAGAAAATTCTATTCCTTGCTGATCGTGATAGTTTGGTTGACCAGTCAATGACGAAAGGATTCAAAGAACATATTCCGAACGAAAGCCGTGAAAGAATCAGGACATATTTATTGGATGACAAACAGGAAGAAACAAAGATCCGTGGTGCAAGAGTGTTGGTTTCTACATTACAGACATTGGAGCTTTGCTATGAAAAGTTTTCTCCTGCCGCTTTCGATGTGATTATTACTGATGAATGTCATCGCAGCATTTACAATAAATTTTCGGATATACTCGCCTATTTTGATGCGGTACAAATTGGTTTGACAGCAACGCCTGCACAGTTCATTGACCGCAACACTTTCAAGTTCTTTGAAACGGATGGAGCGGCGCCTACTTTTTTGTACAAATATGACGATGCCGTAAAAGAAGGTTATCTCGCCGATTATAATGTATATGCTGCACAAACAAAATTTCAACGACAAGGAATAAAAGGTGTTGATCTCACTGAAGAAGAACAACAATCGCTGAAGGAACGTGGTATTGATCCGGAAAATATCGATTATGAAGGAACCGATTTGGAAAAGAAAGTTACCAATAAAGATACGCTTCGCAGACAATGGGCCGAGTTTATGGAAATGTGTTTCAAGGATGCAGGGGGGCAATTACCGGCAAAAACCATTGTATTTGCGATTACACATAAACATGCGTTGCGGCTTGAAGAAACATTTAATGAACTGTACCCCGAGCATCGGGGGTTACTGGCCCGAGTGATCACATCCAAAACAGAAAGGGCAAAAGATTTACTCAAACAATTTGAACTAGATCGGTTGCCGCGAATTGCAATATCGGTGGATATGCTGGATACTGGCATTGATGCACCCGAAGTGATGAATCTTGCTTTCATGAAACCGGTGAGGAGCCAGATAAAATTCTGGCAGATGATTGGCCGGGGTACAAGAAATGACGAAGCCTGTAAAAACAAGCAATGGCTTCCCGGGTATAAAAAAGAGAACTTCCTTATTATAGATTACTGGCAAAACTTTGAGCATTTTAATATGATGCCCAAAGATGAGCAGGAGGGCCCGCGGCAAATACCTGTGCTCGTTACCATCTTTAATACAAGGCTGGAAAAACTGGAGCTCTTGATCGGCGACCAGCAGGATGAAGATTTTAAGAACACCGTAAGGGAAATAAAGGCAGACATTACCAGGATACCGCAGGACTCTTTTACGGTAAAGCAACACATGAAAGATTTGCGGGAAACATTGGATGATGCCTGGTGGCAATTTATGACTGCGAATAAACTGGAATTTTTAAGATTGAAGGTTGGGCCCCTGTTACGTTTTGCGGGTACCGGCAGCCTGGCAGAAGCATTCTTTGTATCCAAAATGGAGAGGATTGGACTGCACCTGTTACAGCAAAAAAATATTGCCGATGCCAGTGCCAATATAAAAGAAGAAGTCGACCTGCTGCCGCGTAACCTGCCGCAGATAGCACCTTATGCAGGTCTGATAAATGAAATGCTGAGTAATAAATGGTGGGAAAAGTTGAATTTGCAAAAATTAGATAGTGCCCGCAAAGCACTTGCACCGCTAATGAAATACAAACGGGAACAGCCACCATTGGTTATTGAATTAGGACTAGATGATGTAATTGAAAGCCGCAAATGGGTAATAGTAAATAAAGGCGGCCAGAAACTGATGGTGGAAGAGTATAAGGCAAAGGTTGAGGCAAAGGTTAAGGAGCTTACGGACCAGCATCCGACTATTAGGAAATTATTAAATAAGGAACCGGTTACACTTGACGATTTGATAGAACTGGAACGAACATTGGAAACTGAATTGCTCAGCGATGAAATAACATTGACAGAAGACAATATACTGAAGGCGTTTGGTGTGAGAGTTGGTGGACTAACCGATTTCTTGAAATACGTTTTAAAACTGGAGCATTTACCGGATTTTACCGATGTAGTGCGGAAAGCTTTTGACGCCTTTATACTTGAGCACCATTACGATGCCAACCAAACAAGATTTTTGCGTACCGTGCAAACGGTCTTTGTACAAAAACGCCGCCTGGAAGTTGGCGACCTGTACGAAGCACCATTTACTAATTTTGGTTTGAATGCTGTTGAAAAATTATTTAGTGAAGAAGAAGTGGAGGAGATTTTGGAGTTGACTAAAAGACTAATTGCTTAATATGGTTGATTTACGATTTCTTTTTGAAAATTTATTTATCAATAAATATAATTTGAATTATGCCAAAAGAATTTCAACCAATACTTTATTAGTGCAGGCTGACAAAAGAGACGAATTTGGCAAACTACATGAATATGAGTTTTATTTCTTTACGAAAAAAGTTGATGATGAATATGTGTTGAAGTTTAAAAACTTAGATACCATAAATAGAATATTAATCGGTATAGAAAAAACTCCGGCAACAGATTTTTCAATTGATGAATTTTGGGGAAAGCTTGATACGACCGTTGATCCCGGCATTTATTTAAGATCAGATATAAGTGAGGTATTGAATGACCTTGGACATAACTCATTACCAAAGGGGTTCGGCGGTGATCCACCAGATCTTTTTGAAATATATTCAAAGGAATCGCTGCAATTCATTTTTGGTGGGAAAGGAAGAAGATATGGCAAAGACAGGAGTTTCGAATCACTTCCTGACGGAGCGGTAATATCTATTAATCGATTGTCAGTTCTGTTTGATGCGAAAGCTTATACAGAGGGATACAACGTTTCAGCTGATGATGTAAAGAGATTTGAAAGCTACGTAAATGAATTTAACGGAAAATATTCATCCTTTACAAATAGGATATTCTCATTTCTTGTTTTATCAGGTCATTTTACAGTTGGAGACGAAGCGCTTGAAGAAAGAGCAAAAGAAATGTACTCGAAGTGCCAGACAATACTAACATTTATTTCTGCATCTGAACTCGGGGAAACTGTGAAGCTTTTAAAAAATAATGCTAAACTAATTGAATCTATAGATTGGAAAAAAATACTAGTTAATCCAGTTTATAAAATTAAATATCTTCAAGAAAATCTAAAGTCAATCTCTAAAGATAAAATAGCATAAATGGGAACTTCAAAAAATTATTCATCACCAAAAACTGCTAGATGGAATGCCGTCCGAAGCTGTTATACGAATAAGAAAATTCCTGAGTCAAGAGTTGTGTCAGAAGTTTGGAGAGCAGCGACACAGGAAAACAGTCAGCTTCAATCAATGCTAAATTCGGAGATTGTTTATAAGTGCAATGAAATAGTTCAGAATTCAAGAAATCCTTTCGAAGCACAGCAAAAATATATTTCAGAATTAATCAGCTCGAAGCAATCATCCATAATAACGGAATTTGCAAAACGAGCAATTGCTCAGTCCTACCAAGGTCCTGATCCTAGTAGTGAATGGCGAAAAAATTTCATTAGTGAAGTAACAAACTATTTTGTATCAAGAGATATTGCAGGTTTCGTTGGGAAGGATTCCAGAAATGATAACATCGGGCAACTAAATACCTTCAAGGATAATTTGAAGTCAATAGTGAAAGATACAATCAATTCAATTAAGTTGTCACCAAAGGATCACACTGAATGGAAAAATTATATACAAATTTCACTAACCAAAATAAAAAATAAGGACGAATGAAGGTATACGTTGGAAATGAGGTATCAAAGGGGAAAAAATATGATCTCATTTTAGTTCCAGGTAAAAACTTATATACCGGCGCGAATTCGTTCATTGATCAATTTGGAGAGTTGACGTCACTCGAAATTGATATCCTGAATCTTGCCTCAGGAATTTATGCAATTGATTTGGCAGCTAAACGAGATGAACTAGAAAACTACATAAGGACAATTGACCTAACTATAGAAGTTGTAAACATCCATGTTCTTGAAAGAATAAAAAATACCCTTTTACAAGCCATCTATACGCTTAGTTGTGATAATTGGATTATCAGTTTCAGTCAAATCGAAGGTCGTCAGGAGGATAAGTTTGAAATTAATGAAAAATACGGGATTGTTCTACTGTTTTCTGGAGGCCTCGACTCTTTGTGTGGGGCAACATATTTTCTTGGCAAAAAGATCCCACTTCATCTGGTAAGTCATATAAATCAAAATAGAACCACATCAACGTCACAGCAAAATCTGTTTGCTATTCTCAAAAAATCATTTAAAGAGCAAGCGCTCGAAAGAACTGAATTTAGAGTAACCGGGAGAAAGAGTAACGAATTTGATTTTCCTGAAGAAAGAGAAGATTCTCAACGATTGAGATCCTTTTTATTTCTTAGCCTTGCTGCGCTTGTTTCTAGACGAATTGGATACACAAAAATTATAAGCCTTGCAGAGAATGGACAATTTGCTATCCATCTCCCTTTGTCTGAAGCGAGAGTTGGTCCTTTCTCTACCCACACTGCAGATCCCAGATTCATAATTCAAATGCAGGACATGTTTAAAACTCTTTTGAACTTAAAGAATCTAGTTATCGAAAACCCTTTTCTATATTTAACCAAGGCAGAAATATTACAATTTCTTCCCGGCAATTTGTCAAATCAAATAGCACAATCTGTGAGCTGCTGGAAAGCATCTAGAATATCAGGAAAAACACATTGTGGAGAATGCATTCCATGTTTCACTCGAAGAATCGCTTTGGAACATAACGGAGTCACACTTGATGAATACGATAAAGATGTTTTCAGTTCAAAGATTGGCGATTTATCCCCTGACGATGAAGGAAAAAGGAACATGAGCGATTTCCTTGGCTTTATTAATCTTTACCGAAAAATTTATCAAAGTGATAAAAAAGATTTGCTTCATTCGTTTCCAGAGTTGCTCAATGAGGCAATAAATTATGATAAAGCAGTGGACATGTATTACAGAATGACAACTCAGGCAGTGAAAATTTTCAAAGAATATCCTGAAATCAAAAAGCTTTTGAAGTGAAAATAGGTTTTAAAGCAATAGAGGCATTGCGCCATAATCCCAAATCATTCTGGAGCGAATCAACGTTTCGTGGAGGTGGCAGAAGCAAATTTGTACGCTGGCAAGATTCTATTGGTTGTTACCATTCGCATAACGATGACTTAAAAAAGGCGGAAACCTATCTGCGAAAAACAATGTCGAACGTAAAGACTTTGAAAGATGAGGAATTAATTAATTATTTGGGTTATTTACAACAATACCATCTGGATTATTCAAAATTGCAAAGTACAAATTTTCAATATCGAAAGAATTTCAATTTCCCTTTGAAACTTGATTATGAGTTTGGAGGACAAATTCCGAGAGTTGATTTGAACATCGATAAAGATGGCTATTCAATTTATTTTTTTGAGAAAGAGCTATACGATTGGGAAGACGAGTTAAGATTCCCATTGCTTCAAAACTTTATGGCAACATATTTTGATTGTAAAAACAAAGATGTGTATGTCGGAGCGTATTTTCTGAAAGAGGGAAAGCACCGAGCAAAGTCTTATTCTCAAAAGCAAGTAAATGATAGCGTAGATGAGTTGAATAAAATAGTCACTGAAATTGAAAAGCATAGGAAGAAGAAATAATACGGCGAACAGAACTCCGAACCCTGAAGTGTGCGACGCAACAGACGATCATAAGAATTACATTTGCCGGGCTCATAAAAAATGTGCCGAAGGGATTTCTTCGGAAAAAACTAACTAAGTCAATGCTCACAGATAATAAATTAAAATCTCAAATCGATGCTCTCTGGAACCGCTTCTGGAGCGGCGGCATCACCAACCCGCTTACAGCTATTGAGCAGATGAGCTATCTTATTTTCCTGAAGCGGCTGGAAGATCTGGAAAATTCAAGAACAAGAAGAGCAGCAAGAAAAAAAGAACCATATACAACCGTGTATGAACGCTACATGCAATGGCGACGCAAAGAAGAAGGCGTTGGCAACCTGCCCAATGAATTAAAAAATGATAAGCGGGGTGAGAAACTAAAATGGAGTTACTGGAGCCAGTTGCCAGGTGATGAAATGCTCAGCTTTGTACGGGACCATGTATTTCATTTTCTGCGCAACATGGGTAAGGATGGCAGCAGCTTTACACAATATATGAGTGATGCGGTGTGCATCATTCCCAAGGCATCACTGCTGCAGGAGGCGGTAAAGATCATTGAAGACCTACACATCAGCGAACAGAATGCCGATGTACAGGGGGATATATACGAGTACCTGCTCAACCAGCTCAGCAGCAGTGGTAAGAATGGACAGTTCCGTACACCCCGCCATATCATCCGCATGATCACCAGGATGGTGGACCCAAAAATTGGTCAGCGTATTGTTGATCCCGCAGCGGGTTCGGCTGGTTTTTTAGTAAGCGCTTATGAACATATATTGGAGCAAAACACCAGCAAGGATATTTTGACCTACGATGAAGAAGGCAAGGCGCATAATCTTATCGGCAACCAGATCGCCGATGTCAAAGCACATAATTTTTTAAAGAGCAAAGCCATCAATGGCTTTGATAATGATATTACCATGGTGCGTATCGGCGCCATGAACCTGATGCTTCATGGTATCGACAATCCACATTTTATTTACAGCGATGCACTCAGCAAAAGTTTTGAAGAACGCAATGGCTATGATGTGGCGCTGGCCAATCCGCCCTTCAAAGGCAGTATTGATGAAAGCGATATCAATCCCCGTTTCAAGACCAAAACAAAAAAGACTGAACTGCTTTTCCTGGAGCTGATCTATGATCTGCTGGTGATGGGTGGCCGTGCCGGTGTCATTGTGCCCGATGGTGTTTTGTTTGGCACCAGCAACGCACATGTGGCCGTAAGGGAGTTGCTGGTGGATAGTTGCCAGTTGCAGGGAATTGTAAGCATGCCCAGCGGAGTTTTTAAACCCTATGCTGGAGTAAGCACGGCGGTGCTGCTGTTTACCAAAAGCGGTGATAAAACAAATGGTAAGGTTTGGTTTTACGATATGCAAGCCGATGGTTTTAGCCTGGATGATAAGCGGCAGAAGATTGCAGATGATGATACGAAAGAAATTGTAACCGAATACAAAGCATGGCAAAGCAACCCGGTAAAATATAAACCGCTAAATAAGCAAATTATATTAGTAGATGTCGAAGACATCAGAAAGAACAAGTACGACCTCAGCATTAGCCGCTACAAACCGGTAGAATATACAGCCGTGCAATACGAACACCCCGAAGAGATATTAGACAAACTAATGCTGATGGAAGATGAGATTGGATATATTGTAAAGGGTTTGAAGGAGAAGATGAAATAATATTATGAACTAAGCGACATTGGTCCCATTAAGCTTTCATTGCGTCGCACTCTTGTACATTCGGTAATACTGTTGAGCAAATTGACAGATGCAAACAAAGAAATTAAAAGACTTAGTTGAATTCTTGGATAATAGAAGAAAGCCTCTCAACAATCTTGAAAGAGAAAAAATGAAAGGGGATATTCCCTACTATGGAGCTAATGGAGTTGTTGATTATGTCAGTGAATATTTATTTGATGAGCCTCTGATTCTACTTGCAGAAGATGGTGGTCATTTCGGTTCAAAGACAAAGCCAATCGCATACAAAATTGAAGGAAAGGCATGGGTAAATAACCATACTCATGTTCTTAAACCAAAGAATGGCTACAATATTGATTTCCTTAAATGGTCCTTGAGTTTTTATGATGTTTCAAAATATGCGACGGGTTCAACAAGAGTAAAGCTAACAAAAGGTGATGCTGAAAAAATGGAATTAAAAATTCCTGATTTAAATACCCAACAAGAAATAGCTCATGTATTAGAACAAGTGGACAAAGCCCGTCAGCAGCGCAAAGGCGCCAATGCCCTTACCGATCAGTTTTTGCAAAGCAGCTTTCTTTCCCTCTTCGGCGATCCGGTGAAGAATGAGAAGGGATGGAAAACTGATACGGTAAGAAATCTTGCAGAAAAATATTCAGATGGCCCATTTGGTTCAAACTTAAAAACAGCACACTACACAACTACTGGTGTTAGAATAATAAGACTTCAAAACATTGGCGTGAATGAATTTAAAAATGATGATGAGGCGTATGTTTCGTCAGAACATTATGAGATATTAAAAAAACATTCATGCTATCCTGGCGACGTTCTGATTGGGACAATGGGAGAACCAAACTTAAGAGCTTGTATTTTGCCCCTTTCCATTAAAGTTGCTGTCAACAAAGCAGATTGTGTTTTATTCAAACCAAATACTAATAAGGTACTCTCAGAATATGTCAGCTACTTATTCAACATTCCTTCTTTTGTAGAATCAGTCGCAAATTTGGTCTTAGGTCAAACTCGTGGAAGAATTAGCATGGGAAGATTGGCGAAAGTAAAACTTCCTGTTCCACCTCTTTCCCTCCAGCAACAATTCGCCGATATAGTAGCGCAAGCAGAGCGCTTGCGGCAAAAGCAAAGAGAGAGTGAGAGGGAGTTGGAGAATTTGTTTCAGGGTTTATTGCAAAAATATTTTGGACAATAAAGAATGAGCATTTCATCACTTGTAAGTTCTATTCATTCTGTTGATAACGAAATCCATAACTATCAGCAGCAAATAAGCTCATTGGATAATAGAATAACAAGCAAGCGGAGGGAAGCAAATTCCATCCTTGACAAGATCAGCAGGGAAAAGGATTTGAAGAAAATAGTTCAGCTTCAAAAGGACCTTACACGAAAGAATGAGGAAATAACAAGCGTTGAGAAGGAAAAATCAAGTAATGAAAAAAATCTAGCAGACAAAAGAAAAAAGAAGAACGAGTTGCAAATTCAGTTAGGAAAAGAGGAGCAGAAAGAAAGAGAAAATTCAAAAAGGGAGCAGGAAAAAATACTGTCGGTTCAACAAGAGATTTCAAGAGAAATGGAAAGACAAAGATTTCTTTCCAGGCAATCACTTGATTGGCTTAAGCCTGTTACAGTTAAAAAACAATATCATGTCTTTGTTTCTCACGCATGGGAGGACAAAGAGGATTTTGTAAGACCTTTTGTAAATGCGCTTGTTGCTGAAGGACTATCTGTTTGGTATGATGAGTTTGAACTTAAAGTTGGCGATAGCTTACGCAGATCAATAGACAATGGATTGAAGAACTCGAAATATGGTATTGTAGTTCTTTCAGAACACTTCTTTAGGAAGGAATGGCCTCAGAAAGAATTAGACGGTTTGTTTGCAAAAGAAGTAAATGGTGAAAAAGTTATACTTCCATTGTGGCATAAGATAAGTAAGAACGAAGTTTTGAACTACAGTCCGATGATTGCCGACATAAAAGCACTGAACACCTCTGATTTTACTTTTGAAGAATTAGCCAAAGAAATCGCAAAAGTGATATTAAGATAGGACATAAGAGTTTGCCGGGATAGTTTATCCAACACAAGGCGGTTGCGGCAAAAGCCCAAGGGAGGGTGAACGAAAAATTTGAAACTTTATTTCAGTCTCCTTAGAAACGCAATTTAATTGTTCCGAGAATAGGCAATAAGATTTTCCTTATGAAAGTTAGTTTGATATTTTTATTTTTTGTCAGGACAGGTACAAGCTGAGAAAGAGTAAGAAAATCTGCGCGGACTTTAGTTCTCCCTCTTTATACGACACGATTTTGACGCGCACTCGCTATGAACCATTCGTGCACAACACTGGTTGGATTCCGATCTCAGGAACGCACTGAGGCCTATGTTTAGCCAACTGTTTACCCAATTTTGTCAATAATTGAAACTGGTTGTATAAAGAATTGCATAACTATTTGTAATTTTGTCTTGCACAGGCAAATAGGCCGATGGCAATGTGTTTAAGTTAAGGATTTTCTCCGATACTTCCAAGATAACTGCTCCAGGGCAGCTGTCCAGCATAGTATCTGTAAGTAATACAGAATACATATATGCCAATAATGGAATAAGGATGATAAGTCTAATGACAATACTCATTTCTTTGTTAAAAAGGACCTCCTGAATTATTTAATTAATTCAGTATGCCCGAACCGGTGAATAACCTTAGTAGGTTTCCAGGGAAACGAAATTTATTTGCCAGTTCCATTTGAACGGTAATCCTGGAAGGACTGCAATTATTAGTTTAGTTGTGGTCTGAAGTGCCACAATTTAATCATGATTAAATTGATTGGCCAAAGAGGAAAAGGCTTGCGGTGGTGAAAATCCCAACAGATGGAGGCGATCTGTAGCCAAGCGACCAACATTTTAGGTCGCACATTAGCCGGGACAACAAGAACTGGATATTCTCGGCTAATGCCCCAATAATATTGCCTTTATGTTCGATGAAGCGATCTGGAAAGAATGGTCTGAAAAAGAAGAACTCAATTATCAGATATTGAATGGAAGAAAAAAGTTCCTCAAGAAATCTTATCTGCATCTGGATAACAGGTTTTGGTTCCCAACGAGAAAAGACGAGTTCAAAAAAATTATACAAAACAAACTTGTTATCAGTGATCCTATAAGAGGAAAGAAAAGATATTGGGCGTTTAGTCCATTTCAAAGATTACTTGTTAAATCGCCTCGGTACAAATATGATGAAGAGTTTAAAACCTTTAATCTAGAAACAAAAATTCGACCTATTTGTTTTGCAGCTCATATTGACAGCTTAATATTTGGATATTATGCTTATGGTTTGACAAAAAAATATGAAGGATACATTTTCAAGGAGGGAGTTGATGAGTGTGTGCTCGCCTATCGGTCAAATCTTAACGGCAAATCCAATATTCAATTTGCAAAAGAAGTTTTTGAACATATAAAATCCAGAGGTGAATGCACCGCAATTGCGCTTGATATAAAAGGTTATTTTGATCACATTGACCATAAAATCTTGAAAGAAAATTGGAACAAGGTACTAAAAGGTACAATTCCTGATGATCAGTACAAAATCTATAAAGCAATTACTAGATACAGTTATATAAATCAATCAAGTGTTTTTAAAAAATATAATATTGATCTCAGGAAACTCAAACGATTAAATAAGTATCCAAGAACGTTATTAGATGTTGTACCAGGTTCGCAAAATTTTGAAAAATATCAACGACTCCGTGATGATGGTCTGGTGACTGTTAATGACGAACCAAATCCAATGACAAACCGCTTCTGTGGAATTCCTCAGGGTTCATCATTATCTGCGCTTATGTCAAATATCTATCTCATAGAATTTGATAGATTATTGTTTGCGAAATCTCGAGAAGAGAAGTTCTTGTACAGGAGATATTGTGACGATATTCTAATAGTCTGCAATGCCACGCAAGCTGAGCAGCTTCAAAATTTTGTAGTTGAAAAGATTTCAAATGATTTCTTTTTAACTATTCAATCGCGAAAGGTTGATGTAACTGATTTCTTTAGAAATTCAAAAGGGAAAATCCGCGCATTTAATCGCAAAAAAATCAAGAAACGAAATCTTAAAGCGATTACAGCCATAGATGAAAAATCCGTCTACAAATCACTTCAATATTTAGGGTTTGAGTTTGATGGTCAAAATATAAGAATCCGAAGTAGCAGCCTTTCACGGTATTTTCGTAAAATGAAGGCAAGACTTGATAAAACTGTGTCTATGGCTTATAGTCCCAATGCACAATCTGATAAAATTTTTAAGCGTCAAATTTTTGAGAGATATACTCATCTTGGCAAAAGAAACTTTTTGTCCTACGCCTACAAGGCGTCCCTAAAAGAATATACTAATGCGGAAGGTGTAGTAAAATTAGGAATGGACTCCTTGGCGATACGACGGCAGGTAAGCAGACATTTTTCAATTTTGGTAAATAGTTTAAATGCAAAAAATGTTAGACGGTTCAACTTAAAGTTGAACCAAAACAAAACTGACAAATTGATGCAGGTCTAATTGTTTCCGGCAAGACATAAATTCTTTATTTTGAAATAATCATTTATGGTTACTCTACTCCTCGCGGTTATACATTAAAAATAACATCCCTGATGAATGAGATTAAACTTAACTTTTTGGTATTTGATGATCAAGACTTCGGAATTACTGTTTATCGGAAAAAAGAAGAACCTGGACAATTCTTACCAGAATTCGATTATTACGATTTCAAAGATGAAAATGATTTCAATGTAAAATATCAAATTAGCTATAGTCCAATTGACGGGTTTGAAGCTTATAAATTGCCTCCATATGCAAAAACGGGCATTGTTTCAAAGAAGATATATGAAAACTTGTTGACAGCTTCGACTAATCATGAATATTTTATTAGACGGAATTCTGAATACAACAGACGGATACATTTCATAATTGGGAAGCATCCTAAAGGAAGAAAATGTATCTGGATTGAACCGTACTATTTAAAAAGTAAAAATGTCTGGGGAATATTGTTTGACTATTGCTTTGTTGTGGATACAAACGAGGATGGTACTGAAAAGTTTAAACTTGATAAGGATATACTTTTGGCAAGTGGCACCATAAACGAGAGAGGGGGTAGCAACGTTGATTATTATCTATTCAAACATAACTATCTCCAAGGATTCATAAATTCCCATCTCCCCAAACTAAATGCCAAACTGCAAAATAAATTCTCAAACCAACTTCTTTCGATTTCATCGAATTTACTAAGTACAAAAATTTATGTATTTGGAAATGGCATGGTAAGCAATTCCGCATATTTGGGCCTATCAAAACACCCACCTTTAGAGACTATCCCGGATACCGCCCAATTTTATTTTTTGTATAAAAAGTCAGATCGAGACATTGCAGTATCGCTACTTAAAGGATTGAGAGGCGAGCTAAGCCCAAGTACATTCAGCGGGATGAATAAACTTTTCAGAATAAATTTTTCAAACGACAATATTAAAGGTTCAGCAATTGATGATTTCACAGAGGAAATTATAACCACAGAAATTCAAAAAATTAAAGGGTCAGGAGGTAATGTAATACCAGTAATAATCACTAATTCAAAAAGGGAGGTTGACGACCATCGTTTATATTTTAAATTGAAGCATCGGTTCACAAAAGAAAAAATTCCCTGCCAGGTTGTTACAAAAGAGCTAATTAAGAACGAGTATTCTCTAAAATATTCTTTAAGTAATATAGGCCTACAAATGTTTGCGAAGGCTGGTGGAAAACCCTGGAAAATGAAACCAGCAAATTCAGAATATCTCATAATTGGGATCGGGCAATCATATACTTTAGAGCCAACCGATTCTGGAAATTCTATCAAGAAAAACATTGCTTATTCAGTGTTAACAGATTCGAGTGGCATATTTAAAGACATTCAAGTTTTAGGAGAAGGGCTGGAATCTGATGATAGTTACTATGAACAACTAATAACAAATATCTCTTCCATAATTAATTCAGCGTCTTACAAAAAAATATCAATCCATGTTCCTTTTAGAATCAGTAAGGATAAAATCATTGAAAAGGTAATAAAGAGGATCTCTGCCGATATTGAATTAAGCGTGCTTGTAATAAATTATAGAAACGATTTTTTTGGTTTTGATTATGCAAACAATGGATTAGTGCCATTTGAGAGCACATTTATAAAATTGGCGCATGACGAGTATTTGGTCTGGTTTGAAGGACTTCAATTTAACAATCCTAAGATTACTAAACGATTTGGAAATCCCCTATTAATAAAATTTTGGTATTTCAGTAACAAAGCACACCAAGATGACTACTCATACAAAGAGAGATTGCTACAAGACTGCATTAATTTGTCTGGTGCTAACTGGAGAGGGTTTAAAGCAAAACAACTTCCTGTGTCCGTTTTCTATTGCCAACGTATCGCAGAATTTATTGGAAAATTTCAAGAATATAATTTACCCCATATTGACATTAATAATTTAAAACCATGGTTCTTATAAAATGAAAAAACAATTTGGAACTAATAAAATAATTATTCTTCTGGGAGGAGGGGCAAGCTGCGACGCAAATATCAAGAACTCCGTCCAGATGATTAATGAAATTGAAGGCAAACTGGAAAGCGAGTGGAATGAATATAAGAACCTATTTAATTATGTTGAAAGTTCGCATTTTCATTTGGAGAGAATAAAGAATGTGAAATTCAATGAAATCAAATTTAACATTGAAAATCTCGTTGGATTACTTGACACTATTATTCGAATATCAAGAAAGGAAGTCGAGGGCTATAATTTCGTTGGGGCATGGGAAAAGGAGCTTAATATTGTGGCTGGAACTAATTTTGAGAAGGCACAAAATTTTAAGAATGAAATTCTGAAGAAATTAAAGGAAAAGTGGCTATCTCCCGGGGACTTTAAAACAGCTACTGCTTACTATAAAAAGCTTTCTAACACTGGCTACACGCTCCCTTTAAAAATATTTTCTTTGAATTACGATTTGTGCGTTGAACATAACATGGAAGCCGAAGGTAAACGCCTTGAAAGAGGGTTTGATGGTGAGAGGCTTTGGGATTATAGGCGATATGATCTCGATATGGACGATGCCGCTGATTTCTATTTGTATAAGCTTCATGGTTCTTTGGATTGGTACAGAGATAAAGAAGGCAGACTTACTTATGTAGATGGAATTCAAACTATAGATCCGTTAAAAATGGAAATTATTTTTGGAGTTCAAAATAAATTGCAGTCTTATGATCCATTCAATTATTATTTCTATGCTTTTCGAGAAGCTTGCTTTGAGGCAGAGTTAATTATTTCAAGTGGATATGGTTTTTTGGATAAACATATTAACGATAACATAGCTAATGCCTTTAAGATTAATCCGCATCGAAAACTACTTATCAATTGTTATTATCCAGAGGAGTCCTTTAGAGTCACAGAATACCAATCTGAGATTGCTGAAAAGTTAGGAATAACAAATATTTCAGATATTCATATTTTAAATAAAAGAGCAAAGGAATTTTTCAACGATGAATTAAATATTGACTATTTTGCTTCGTTATTTCCGGAATCGACAGAGGAAATTGGCGTTCTGCCAGGCTAAGAATAAAGTTCTAAAAAAACAAAGAGCGAGTTGATTTCATTTTATTTTGAGTTTCATTTTGATGGTTCATATTTGAGCTGACAGGTGGAAAGCGAAAAATCTGCACGCACTTATGCACTTTTATTTCTTGGACACAACTTTGCCACTTACACTCGTTATAGATAATTTACAGGCAGGGATTGTTAGATTCTAGTCCCGGCACTAAGCTGAAGTAAGAATGCTTCGGCTTTTTATTTTATCTTTCCAATAGCAGAGGAAAAAAGATCAAAGACAATGCTCAATAGGTCAGAGAGAAATATAAGACATACAAACTTTCCGAAATATTAGGAGGTCCGATTGAATTAATTTCTTCATAATTCTTTCTAATCAGAATATTCAAAAAAATCTAGCCATACACGAATCACGCACCAGAAATTTGTTTTTCAAATGACTGATCATAATAAAGATAAAACTGGTTTTGCGAGCGAATTAATAAAATCATGGGAGGATTCTGACGGAGTAAACTTCGCTATTGCATTAGCCAGAACTACAGAATGGCTATTGCATGTCGATTGGTGGACAACCAATAATGGGAAGGAGCCGATTGACCAGATGAAATCGTTGCGAGTATATGTTGGGGACAACATGAATAACATATTTGATGTAAGTGGAATCCAAAAGCTCGAAGCGTTTAACAACAAAACGATAATGCCTATAGCCATGCGAAGAGGTAAAGGAAAAGGTGGAATACTTACCCGGTACTATAGTGAACAAAAGTTATTTGAATTGCCACTAAGAGTAAGGCCGGAGGAAGCTAAGATTTTAATCGCTGAAAAAGCGATACGTCATAACTCGACTTTTTTAGAGAAGATCCCTGTACGTCTAAAACCCCATATTCCATCTCATTTAGCAGCCAATTATACGTTTGGCCGTTGTGCCGTGTATGCTACAGCCTTGCACGATCTCACCCAATTGCCTGCAACTGCAATAATTGCGAATCGTTATAGTAGCTTATTCGCATTATTCAAGCCGGGATATGCTCACAGCATTGTATTACATTCTGATGGAACTGCTGAGGATGCTTGGGGACGACAATCCATTGAAAAAATCTTAGAACGTTATGGAATCATGGAATATTCAATGAGTGAAAGCGAGCACATAAGAGTCAATGAAAACTTACAGAGAAATTCTCCGGGTAATTACATTTTCGCATATGAAGAAGCCATTAACCTTATCAAAGAGTATTGCCTCAGATAAACAAAATCACAATAGAGAATCCAAAAAAAAATTCTGTTCAACTTATTTAATTGTCGTACTGATTCTTTTCTACTTCATGATCAACAGACTTATAATTCAATTCCTCTATTTAACATTCTATCATTTACAGGCATTCAAAAAAGCTTCGGCAAATTCGGTGAGGTAAAATTTTTCAGGCTGCAATTCCTCAAACTTATGGCCATCATAAAATGAGTAATTTGGTTCTTCCCGGATTAACCCAAGTCTATCAAGATTACCAAGTTCCTCCAAAGAATATTTCCCAAAATAATTTTTACCAGTTTGTGTTCGTAGGTTCATCAATAATCTCTTATCGTTCTCCTCCATAAATTTCAAAATAACAACTTCGTTCGTAGAAAGTTGTTTCAAAATATCAGGATAAACATTTATTGTAAGGTTCTTTTCTGAATCCAGGTAATTCACAAAAAGATTAGCCCACATTTCTTGCAACGTTTCATCTTCTTCCATCGAAACGCCTTCGAGATATGGGACTAAGGCTTTTAAATTGATTTGCCGGATACTTATTTTCCGTTCTTCTGCGATTTTTTTTGCTTTTTCCAAATTCCTAATCTGGTTTTTAAATCGACGTAATTTCACATTATCCGCAAGCATTGCGCCCCATTCATCTACGGCAGGCCCGATGGCTTTATCCAAAAACCCCTTGAGGAGATCAATGGCCTGTTCAATTGTTGATGATTTAATGTTTAATTCATTCATCTCTGTTGTTTTTAGCTTCCCATGCTGCGATTGCTTCGCCCATCAGTTTGAAAAGATTGTTGTCATTTACTTCTTCGGTTTTTTCCATTAATGCCGCACGCATCTTTTGGTTAGTTATTTTTACGGCTTGTTCAAAGTGCCTTAACGTTTCATTATACTCTTCTCTCATGCCCATATCGAAATATTTATTTGCAAGGGTAGGCGCGGCCATTTTAATAGATAGTGTTTTAAATGGCACACAATGCCGGAATAATACTGCAAATCTATTTCGTGAGAAATGGCTGCTAAATTTAAGTAAATTTGAAGATGGATAATTTTGAAGGAAAAGCTAAACAGGTTGACCTGGCAACATTGCTGGCTATGATGCCTATTTTTTCCAACTTCCCGCGACTGCACAACAAATTGAAGGATGATTTTCATGTATTATTAGGAATCGCTGAAGGTTTAAAATCTGAACCTGTAAAGTTTGGGGCACAGTGCAATGCCTGTATCAAAGAATTTTTTGCCATGGTGGAGGCTGATCTTCATTATTACAATTTACTTGATCCTTATAAAGAATACAATGAAAGAGATCCTTTCTTTCAAAAGTTTAAAGATACTTTCAAGCAAATTTGTAAAACTTGGGGTAAGGGAAATTTACAGGAGGATTATTTCAGCAAAAGACTTACCCTATTAAGAGTACTGAAGGAGAAAAGAGACAAGCTTAATCATCCCAAAGAAGTAAGTGATATTTCCGCTACTTCAATAGACGATCTTGAAAAGTTAAAGATAGCTTTCGCCGCATACAATGCTTTTTTTTCGGCAATGATGGAGAATTTTTTTATTGAGGCTAGTATTCCCATTTAATTGTATTGCAGAATCCCTCTGACTACTCCAATTATCGAAAATTTTTCACTGGTTTTCTGTAAAAATGCTTCAATCTGTTTCATCCCGTTCAGAAACGAGTTCGACTTTAGGCGGCGTGGTTCTATACAATTTTCGTTTGTTACAAAAAGCTAGACCGCTTTTATTACAAAGAAATAAATCCATTTTTCACACCTAGATACTGAAATTTTCAAAAGAGATATTTATATTTGCTCTGACAGGTAGAAACTGAAAAAAAGTAAGAAAACCCGGCACGCATCTAAGCTCTTTCACTTTTTCAGACACAACTTTGACTCACTTCACAAATAAATAATTGATGCTCAGCATTGGTTAGATTCCAGTCCCGGGAACAAAATAATTTGTCCGAAACGTTAGGTATCTTTTCGAATTATGAAATCACCTAATTCCGGCGTATCTAGCATCCTCTCCATTTCAGCTTGAAGAATAGTCTGTACATCCTTTTTTATCTGTAGGTAATTATCCAAAATTTCTTTCTGCCCGACGTTCGAAATCTCAGGCAGGGTTTTGTAGAATCTACGTTCCTGGGAAAGCTTATCATGATCATTCAAAATTTCAGCGCAAAAAGTCTTCAATTCAATTTTCTGATCTGGATTATCCGCAACCATGCCAACAAATTCGCCAGCAGAAAGAGATGATATTTTGGATTGCGGTATTGCCAGTTCTAGTTGTTTGGAACGACTGATTGAAGTATCACGACTAGTGATAGAAATGCTTTCTCTATCTTGCATAATCTTTCCGAACCGCTCAGAAAGTTGTTTCGCTGTATCGCCGGCTACCTGGCCGCTGATTACATTTCCAACGATATTTAAGATCACTTCCGCTTGTTCCTTTCCATAATGCATCTTTAATTGACTGGAATCCTGAACAGCAAGAGTCGTCGCAATTTTGTTGGAACGTGCCGTAGCAACTAAATTATCAATGCCGTTAAAATAAATGGTTGGAAACTCGTCAAAAATCAAACTGCTTTTATGCAGATTTTTCCGGTTCATCATGCGGGTTAAGGCGGTAACATAAAGGGAAACGACGGCGCCATAGGTTGCAGATTTCTGTGGATTGTTTCCCATGCAAACGATCTTTGGTTCATTAGGATTGTTTATGTCGAGAGTAAAATCATTGCCCGATAAAACATAATAGAGCTGTGGTGATGCGAGTTTTGCCAGGCTGATTTTTGCACTAGCAATTTGTCCTTCTAATTGTTCCGTTGCATCATTAAGAAAGGCCGACACAAAAGGATTAATCAGGACTTCGATTTGGGGATCAGTTCTCAAAATAGAGAATAGTTTGCTGTATTCTACCTGTGCCAGTTCAATTACATGAGCGAGTGTACAATACCTGCCTTTTTTGTAGTTGCACAAAAACCAAATAAGTGCAGTAATAAAATTGATCGGAGACTCTACAAAGAAGTCACCCTGCTTTTTGATCCATTCCTTATTTAGTCCCATCATGATCGTCCGGGATGATTCTGCAGCATCGGTAATATCAGCCATAGTTGCGGGATGGATGGGATTGCAGCGATTGAAGATTTTATCGAAATCAATGATGTAAAACTTCGGTTTAACAGGATAGGAATTCACGTATTTCAAATACTGGTTATAGGCATGCTTCGTCAGGTCATCAAACTTGAAATCATAAACAAACATGCTAAAGCCTTTTTGGATATGCTGTTTGATAACATGCTGAATGATGAAGTAAGATTTTCCACTGCCCGGCGACCCCATTACAAGCAATGCACGGAATGGATTTATTATATTAACCCAGCTCTTGCGAAACCGACCTTTCAAGTTATACCTTGCTGGCAGATTTATTGAATACTCGTTGCTCAGCAATCGTTCTTCCTGCGGGAA
>AR_comb_assmDRAFT_10008237_pt1 | contig 22998 bp, 22 predicted proteins | sample ArasoioldDNA_FD_10543 | JGI IMG/M metagenome (IMG submission 10543) | reverse complement strand
AAGATCGCCATAGAGTTGTAAATAGTCTGTTAAATCTGACTCTGCATTAAAGGGTAGAGTTTTCTTGCCTTTCACCTTTGCGAATTCATCAACCAATTTTTTTTCAACCTTGTCAGCTCCGAGGCTAATAGCATCTGCGCAGCTCGCTCCTCCACGAAACATCGCTGTGTTGTTTGCTTCTTTAAATAATTCAAGGTCTTTTTCTTTTAGCGAAGGATGTATGAGAGCCTTTTTTAAAAAATCCGGCCCTAATTTTTCTTTGAAGGTATTCTGGCCGATCGTAAAAAGAACTTTACTGTGAGAAAACACGGGTTCCTTCTTGTACACTGTTTTTAGATAGCAGGGGATCAACCCCGTCATCCAGCCACTGCAATGAATAACATCGGGCGGCCAACCAAATTTTTTGACTGTCTCCAACGCCCCTTTGCAAAAGAAGATGGCGCGAAGGCCATTGTCTTCAAACCATTTATCCTGTTCATCATTAAAAATAAATTTGCGCTTAAAAAGCTCTTCATTGTCCAAAAAATAAACCTGCAGTCTTGCATTAGGCAGGGAAGCCACCTTTATCTGCAACGGGTGATCTTCATTATCCACAGAAACATTGATGCCGGACAAACGAACGACCTCGTGAAGTCGGTGCCTGCGCTCGTTAATGACCCCAAACCTTGGCATAATACATCTTACCTCAAACCCGTTGTCATTGGCCTTTATTGCCAGTTTGTTAACTATCTCGGAAAACTCGGTAAGCTCAAGATAGGGAGACATTTCGTTGGCAATAAATAAAATTCTTTTCTTTGCTGACATGTTAGGGGCTTTTAATACGGTATTTTTTCAAAGTTCGCAAAGTTAGCCATTTATTCCGAACTTAAGCGCAGGAAAGACCTGGCCAATAACCAACTCCTCAATGATCATATTTAAAAAGGCGAAGGATCTGCAGCACCACCTGGATGGGCACAGGAAAAAAAATCAAATGATTGGTTTTGTTCCAACGATGGGTGCGCTTCATGAAGGCCATCTTTCCCTGTTAAAAACTTCTAAAAAAGAAAACGAAGTCACCGTTTGCAGCATTTTTGTCAATCCCGCACAGTTCAACAATCCCAGGGATTTTGAAAAGTATCCTTCAACGCTTGGTCAGGACATCTACAAATTAGAAAGCAATGATTGTGATCTTTTGTTTCTGCCGGCGGTGCTTGAAATTTATCCGAATGGCGTTACGATGAAAAAACATTACGATCTGGGATATCTTGAAACAATATTGGAAGGCGAGTTCAGGCCGGGACATTTCCAGGGAGTATGCATGGCGGTTGAAAAACTATTATCCATTGTGCTTCCCGACAACCTTTACCTGGGGCAAAAAGATTATCAACAATGTATGATTTTACAAAAACTGTTAGAGCTAATGGGGTTGAAAAAGACAGTTCAACTCAGGCTATGTCCCATTCTCCGTGAAAAAGATGGACTAGCGATGAGCAGCCGCAACATGCGATTAAACAATGAGCAAAGAGCAAAAGCGCCTGCTCTCTATGAAACACTTCTTTTTTTGAAACAAAACTTCGCCAAGGGATCTTTGTCGGACCTGAAAAAAGAGGCCACTTCCCTTCTCCGACAGAGAGCAATCAGGACCGACTATGTTGAATTTGCTGATGCCAAAACATTGAAACCAATCAACGAATGGGATTCACGAGCAAACATCATTGCCCTTGTCGCCGCCCATGTAAACGACGTGAGGTTAATTGATAACATGATGCTCAACTAACATAATTGGGCAAATCCTAAAATGCAAACGAGAACTCGCGGTTCACCCTTCACGAGTTATCCCTTTGCTAAATTTGCATCATGGAAATTGAAGTCTTAAAATCAAAAATCCATCGAGCGGTCATTACAGAGGCGAATTTGAATTATGTGGGCAGTATTACCCTTGACGAGGACCTCATGGACGCTGCGAATCTCATTGAGAATGAGAAAGTACAGGTGGTGAACGTGAATAATGGCGAAAGGTTGGAAACGTATGTAATCAGAGGCAAACGTGGCTCAGGCATTTGCTGCCTAAATGGACCCGCGGCAAGAAAAGGAATGACAGGCGACGTGGTCATCGTAATTGCCTATGCAGCCATGGGCCTTGAAGAGGCAAAAAAGTTTAAACCACACATAGTGATCCCAAAGGAAGGAAATAAATTGTAAGCAACTTTACTTCATCCCATTTGTTTTGAGAATTGGACTTGTAGGTTTATTTTCGGTATCCATGAAGAAAAAGCTGTTTACAATACTTCAGTATTTGTTATTCCTGGCTTTGGGAATTTTTCTCGCGTGGTGGTCGCTAAAAGATATTGACGCTGAAAAAAAATCTCAGATAAAAACAGCATTAAATCATGCAAGATATTGGCTCATCATTCCTGTATTTGCTATTTTGATAGCAAGCCACCTGGTAAGAGCACTTCGCTGGAAATTGCTTATCAACTCACTCGGCTATCATCCACGAACTGAAAACACATTTTTTGCTGTGATGGTCGGTTATCTTACTAACCAGGCTGTGCCGCGGTTGGGGGAAATATTAAAATGCACACTGCTGGCGCGGTACGAAAAGGTTCCTGCCGATAAACTGATAGGTACTATTATCCTTGAAAGAATCATTGATGCGATCACGTTGCTGTCCATTTTTGCTATTACATTGGCCATTCAACCACACCTGTATACCGATCTTATAAACGCTTTTTTTCATTCACCGCGTGATCCGGTCAAGAAAAGAATTTCCGGTTACCTGATTGCCGCTATTCTTGTTGGAATTATCATAGTGGTTATTTTATTATGGATGCTTATCAAAAAGAAAAGTTTTGATGACGTGATAGCCTTGTTTAAACGAATTGTCAAAAGCGTTTGGCAGGGTATCAGTGCTGTGCAACACTTAAAAAGAAGAGGACTGTTTTTGACTTATACAGTGGCGCTTTGGTCTCTATATCTGCTTGGAGGATATATCGGCTTTTTCGCTTTGCAGGAAACTGAACGATACGGAGTAAAAGAAGCATTTGCCGTTTTATCCGCCGGCAGCATTGGAATGATCGCAACGCCCGGTGGAATTGGTGCATATGCTTTACTGCTTAAGAAAACCATGGAGCTGTATGGATTACAGGAGGGCGTGGCGCTTGCCTTTGGCTGGATTTTATGGCTCGTTCAAACCTTTGTTATATTGATAGGAGGAATATTTAGCTTTGCAGCCATTCCCTATTTCAACAAGAGAAGAATTATTTCTGAAGAGAACTGATTTCATACAGGACAAGATTTTTTCTTTGCCGCAATTGTTGAAAAGAATTGCGCAGTGGAAAGTACTTAACAAGACGGTTGCTTTTACAAATGGTGTGTTCGACATACTCCATCCGGGACATATCTTCTCTTTATCGCAGGCCGCCAAAGAGGCGGATTATTTAATAGTCGGCTTAAATTCAGATTCATCCGTCACACGCCTAAAAGGAGATAACAGGCCGGTTAACCACCAGGACACCAGGGCCCTGCTACTTGCATCATTAGTGATAGTTGATGCAGTTGTAATTTTTGAAGAAGATACTCCTCTTGAGCTCATCACCGCGTTAAAGCCCGATGTGTTGGTGAAAGGCGGTGATTATGCAATTGAACAAATCGTCGGGGCAAGGGAGGTCATTAAAGCGGGGGGACGAGTTGTCATCAACCCGCTCATCGAAGGCTATTCCACAACCGGGATCATTAAAAAGGCAAAGACTTTGTGAATCGGCCAAAATTTCGCTGGCGCCGATGGTAACAGCGTTACCTTTCTAACTCGCGTGCCACTTCTTTTTCCGCAGCGACTTTTACTTCAGCTTGCTTAACCAATTCTAAGGTGCAGTGTATGCTAATTTCATCGCTGACGACGACTTGACCTGTCTCGGTCACGGCATCCCACATTAAGTTGAAATCTTTCCTATTGATTTGCCCATCAACGGTGAAGCCGGCTCTTTGCTGTCCCCAGGGATCGGTAATAGTACCCCCGTATTCAACCTCGACCTCTATTGGTTTTGTAATGTTGCGTATGGTAAGATCTCCATACAGCTTATAATTGGCGCCATGCTTCCTAAAACGCTTCCCCACAAATTCTAATTCCCGATACTGATCCACTGCAAAAAAATCAGGCGACTTCAGGTGCGTATCGCGCTGGGCATTGTTAGTGCTGATCGAATTTATGTCCGTGGTAAACAAAATTTTTGAGGCCTTTGTAAAATCATCTCCCACTGTCTCTACTTCCACGTTAAATTCCCTAAAATAACCTGTAACGGTCGTGATCATCAGGTGCCTCACCTTGAACTGAATTTCAGAATGCACAGGATCTGCTTTCCATTTTGTGGTCTCCATAAACGAAAATTAAATGTTTGAACAATTAATTATTGAGAACAAAAATCCTGCCGTATAAGCGGAGCGAAGGCAACGCGGCTACTTGAGAATGCCCCTTATCTTATTTGCCTGAACGATGAGCTCAAGCAGGTATTCATAGTTTTCCTTTTCCAGGCAGCTTTTGAATTTCCGCAGCTGCGTGATATGTTCGTTTAAGACATCCAATACGTTATCGCGATTTTGTTTGAAAATGGGCACCCACATCGCTGGGTTGCTTTTGGCCAGTCGAACAGTGCTTTCAAAGCCTGCACTTGCCAATTCAAAAATGGCTTCCTCTTCTTTTTCTTTTTCCAGCACCGTGTTAGCCAATGCAAATGAAGTAATATGTGAAATATGACTTACATAGGCGGCATGGAGGTCATGAGCCTCCGCGTCCATTTCCAGAATCCGCATGCGGATCTTTGAGAACATCTTCTTTGTCCATTCAAGGGCGTCGCTGTCAGAATCTTTTGAATTACAAATAATGACGGCTACATTTTCAAAAGCTCCTTTTACAGCAGCCTGAGGGCCGTTGTATTCGGTTCCCCACATCGGATGCGCGGATACGTATCGGCCGCGCTTTGGATGATTTTTCACTGCTTCAACCAGCTGTGACTTGGTTGAACCAAGGTCAATCACAACCTGGTTATTGATTTTATCTAAAACCTTCGGAAGTAATTCAACCAGGCTATCCACGGGGACAGCAAGAAAGATCACATCGGACTGTTCAATGGCGTTGTCAAGAGATAAAATCTGATCTACCAACTCTAACTCCAATGCCTTCTGAGCATGGAATTCATTCGTCTCTACCCCTATCAGCTTTGAGGAAATTTTTTTCTCATGCAGTTGCAGCGCCAATGAACCACCAATAAGGCCCACTCCGACAATGGTTATTTTTTTTCTTTCCATTAATTATTGATTATTCATTATGAATTTTTAATTCTCCTGATTGCTTCGTCTATATTTTCCTCGGGCGCGCACAAACTCACTCTCACATATTTGTTTCCCTCAGTTCCAAAGATTCCTCCTGGCGTAATAAAAACATTCGATTTATGAAGAACAGTATCCGCGCAGTCGTAGCAATCCCTGAACCTTTGCTCAATTCCTGCCCAAACAAATAACCCCGCCTGTCTCCTGGAATATTTGCAACTCAGCGCGTCCAGTAACTGGAAAACTTTTTCTCTTCTTCTTCCGTAAACTGAATTTATTTGCTCATGCCAGTTTTTACCCAGCGTCAGGGCCTTGGCGGCGGCCAACTGAATTGGAAGGAACATCCCGCTATCCATGTTACTTTTAAATCGTAGCACCTCGTTGACTCTTTCCGGGGCTGCACAGAGCATTCCCACTCTCCATCCTGCCATATCATGGGATTTGCTCAGCGAGTTTAATTCTAACACGCAGTCTTTTGCCTGGTCAACGGCAAGTATACTCATTGGATTATCGTTCAGAATAAAACTATAAGGATTATCGTGAATAACAAGTATATCATTCCTTTTGGCAAAGGCTACCAGGTTCTTAAACAATTCCGTGGTCGGTAATTGCCCCGTTGGCATCTGGGGGTAGTTTACAAATATCCCTCTTACCGGTTTTTGTGAGGTGCGGATAAGTTCTTCGAGTTCTTCGAAATCAGGATAATAATTATGCACTTCCTTTAAGCTATAATACACCGGCGTTGCGCCTGATAACTTAACGGCGCTCGAGTAAGTGGGATAGCCGGGATTAGGAACCAATACGGCAGTACTTTCTTCAAAATATGTCATACAGATATGCATAATGCCTTCCTTGCTGCCAATCAATGGTAAAATCTCCGTATCGGAATTTAAATCAACGTTATACCATTTTCGATACCATGCGCTGATTGCTTTCCTTAAGACGGGTGAACCCTTGTAAGATTGATAAGAATGAACATTGGGTCTGGCACTTTCTTCCTGCAATGTCTTTATTACATCGGGATGCGGGGGTAAGTCAGGACTTCCGATACCGAGGTTGATAATATTTTTCCCCTGCTTGTTAAGCTCATCAATTTCTCTCAGTTTTTGAGAAAAATAATATTCACCAATACCATTTAGTCGTTTTGCAAGTTCCATACGTTATTTAATTATATGCATCAAAAAACAAGTTCCAAGAACCAAATAAAATCCAAATCAAAAATTTAACAACAGGCTTAAGTTTTATTACTGGAATATGAATTTATTTGAGATTTGGGATTTGTTTTTTGGAATTTATCTTAAAAAATTATCTTCTTTCTCCTCGTTTATAAATGCCATAAATCTTTAAATGTTCCGTAATCGGCTTTATTTCTTCAATCACTTTTTCAAACTGATCTGTTGTTTGAAACTCCATATCTGCATGAAAGCTGTACTTGAAATCTGTTTCCGGAATCGGAAAACTTTGAAGCTTGCTGAGGTTAATTCCTCCTTCAGCAATCTTTGTCAGCACTCTCGCGAGGCTTCCCTGCGAGTGATCTGTCTGGAAGTTTACAGAAGCTTTGTCAGCTCCAGCGATTTTTTGTATACCATCTTCTCTTTTCAATATCAAAAATCTTGTGTAGTTATTCTTCAGGGTGTGAATATTGGGAACGAGCATCTCGAGTCCAAATAATTCAGCAGCCAGTTTACTTGCTATGGCTGCGGCGTATTTATTTTTATGCTGGTGGATATGTTTTGCGCTCAACGCCGTATCATCTGTTTCTACTAATTTCCAGTCATGCTTATCAAGGAACTCAAAACATTGCTGTATGGCCATTGGGTGCGAATGTATTTCCCGAATGTCTTCCAGTTTCACGCCGGGATTGACCAACAAGTTTTGCCGTATTTGCAGGTATACCTCGCCGGCTATTACCAGGTTGCTTCTCTGGAGCAAATTATAATTCGGCAAAATGCTCCCCGCAATGGAATTTTCGATAGCCATCACTCCCCCATCACTTTCCTTTTTATTGGCAGCCAATTTAATCACTTCGCGAAAAGTGGCACATGGAATTACCTCAACGCCTTTCCCGAAAAATTGCTGAGCCGCCATCTGGTGAAAGCTTCCTTCATAGCCTTGAATGGCAAACCTTCGCTCGCGGATGATAGTACCGGAATGTACTCCGGGTTCGGTTTCATTGTTTTTTTTTGTCGCCATGGTTGTTGATTTCAATTCGTAGATGCGTCAAAAAAATCCCCCGGTTTTGCCGGGGGATGTCTATGTTGATTTTAGCTTCAATCTTAATTCAGTTTCAACAAAAGCATTCCCCGCCTCTGTGTAAAGAAGTAATAAAAATAAAAACAGCGGAATGCATTTGCCACTACCATGCTTCAAAATTAATCATCGGTTGGGAAGAAAAAAATTATTGACCCACTTTTTTGGCGGGACGGATTGAATCAGCCTCATTCATCCTGATTCTTCGCCCCTTGAAATTTTTACCATCAATTGCTCTGATCATTTTTCTCGCTGCACCCTGCTCTATCTCAATCCAGCTATTCATTTCTCTCATATCAATCCGTCCCAACACGTCTTTGCCCAGGTCGCTCATATCAAGTATAAACTGAAGGAAGTTAGCTTTGTAAAAGCCATCCTTAGTACCGAGGTTCACAAATAAACGTTGATAATCTCCTCTTTCGATTGAACTGTCACTCCGGCGGGTATTGCCAAAACTTCTTCCTTTTGTGTCGCGATGGAGCCGCTTTTCCATCACTCCTTTCCTTTCTTCTCGCAGGTTAAGGTCAGCGGCATTTTCGTAGTATTTCAAAAACCTGTCAAACTCCAGCGCGGCTACTCTTTGCAATACTTCTTCCTTTTCTACTCCGGCAAAACGCTCTTTCAGCAAGGGTAAATATGTTTCATATTCACCGTGACTAATGTCAGCCCCAAGCATCTTGTCCATAAAGTGAAAGAACTGTTTGCGACACACATCTTTACCTGCGGGAATATCCATTTTATGAAAACGACAATTCAACATCTTTTCTATTTGCTTTACGCGGTAAATTTCTTTTGGCGTCGTGATGGTAATTGAAATACCACTCTTTCCCGCTCTGCCGGTCCGGCCACTGCGGTGAGTGTATACTTCCATATCATCCGGCAATTCATAGTTAATAACATGGGTTATGCCTTGTACATCAATCCCCCTGGCCGCTACATCAGTCGCAATCAGCAGCTGCAAATTCTTTTCTCGAAATCTGCCCATGACTTTATCACGCTGGACCTGGGTCAGGTCACCATGCAAAGCTTCAATATCATATCCTTCACGAATCAGTGATTCGGTGATGTCCTGTGCGTTAGCTTTAGTCCTTGTGAAGATGATACCGTAAATCCCGGGGTTAAAATCAATAATCCGCTTCAGGGTTTCGTAGCGATTTACCTGCGAAGTAACGAAATACTGATGGTCAATATTAGCAGGCCCGCCATTTACCTTCCCAATTGTGATCTCAAAAGGTTGCTTCATGTACCGCTTACTCACCTGTTTAATTTCATTGGGCATTGTTGCGCTAAATAGCCAGGTGCTTTGCCGGTTGGGCGTGTTTTTTAAAATGAACTCGATATCCTCCTGAAAACCCATATTGAGCATTTCATCGGCTTCATCCAACACCAGGTAGTGAATGTTCTCAAGATTGATGGCTTTACGTTCAATTAAATCGATAAGCCGGCCGGGGGTAGCGACAACTATATGGGTTCCCTTTTTTAGATCCCTTATTTGCATACCGATGGAAGCTCCACCGTAAACGGCTGTCACCGAAATATGATCTGCTTTTCTTTTGAATGAATCGAGATCATTGGTGATTTGTACACAAAGTTCACGGGTAGGGCAAATGATCAACGCCTGTGGGGCCTTTTGTTTCTTATCGATCAATTGCAATAAGGGCAGCCCAAAGGCCGCAGTTTTACCGGTACCAGTTTGTGCAAGGCCAATGAAATCTTTTGTCCCTTTTAATAACACCGGTATGGCTTTTTCCTGAATTGGTGTTGGCTGGGTAAATCCTAAGAGAGTAATAGAATGAAGTAAATTTTCTTCAATACCTAACGCTTCAAATGAGATCACTTATTATGTTAATTTAAATGATAGAATGATTGGCAAAGATAGACGAGAGCATCGACTACGTTAATCTAAATGTGAAAATGACTGACAAAGCCGGATGATGGATGATCTGAAGAGGGGAAAAACTCGGAGTTGGTGCAATAATCCGGAAACACCTTGATTTGCGTAGTTTGCCTAACTACTGGAGGCAAGCTGAAAACCGAAGCTGGCCTGATGTGGATAAACATTTAAATAAAAAACCGTCCCAACAAGTCAGGACGGCCTCTATGATTGCTTGCTATTAGAGTTTTATTTCTTAGCTGAAGTATCCATCTTCGAAGTGGTATCCATCTTCGAAGTGGTGTCCATCGGTGCCATTGTTGTAGTGTCCGGTGCAACCGTTGTAGTGGTGTCAGTCGTAGACGAACTGTCGCTGCTGTTGTTACAGGCTATAAAAGCCGTGGCTAAGATTGCAATTGCAAGAAGTTTTTTCATTTTTGGAATTTTGAGAATTGTTAACAATAGATTTGGTGTTAATACGCGTTTTCGCAAAAAGTAACCCCCATTTTAATAATTTTTTTTACCTGCCTCAGGGTTACTATTTTTAAAACTCCGTATTAAATAAAGGATCTGTGAAAGTTGAGCGCAACGAAAAAGCCTTACTTCAAGGATTGGCCTGTAGCGACAGAAAGGCAATCGAAACCATTTACAGGGAAAATTATAATATGATTCAGTCCCTGATTGTCAATAACAATGGGTCGGCAGACGATGCAAGAGACATTTTCCAGGAAGCAATGATAGTTCTTTACGAGAAGGTTAGATCGGGGAGTTTTGAACTCAATTGCCTGATAAAAACTTACGTTTATTCGGTTAGCCGCCGGCTATGGCTCAAGCGGCTTCAACAAATGAATCATTATTCGCCGGTGGCTGATAACCTCCAGGAAACAATTCCTGTAGAAGAAGAAATTGAAGAAAATGAGCGGATAAATTACGAGTTCCAGGCTATGGACCGGGCCATCAGCAGCCTGGGCGAGCCCTGTAAAAGTCTTTTGGAAGCCTATTATTTGGATAGAAGAAACATGCTGGAGATCGCGCAATCGTTTGGGTACACAAATGCTGATAATGCCAAGAACCAGAAATACAAATGCTTGATGAGACTAAAAAAAATATTTTTTGCCCACTACAAAAACGGAAATGGCAATGGATGATATTAAAATTCTCGATGCAGTTGAACGGTACATTCGCGGTGAAATGACGCCGGATGAGCGGCTGTATTTTGAACAATTGAGAAAAACCAATGCCGAAGTTGATCAGCTTGTCGTTGAGCACACCTTGTTTTTACAGCAAATGAACCGCTTTGGCGAATGGAGAAAATTCAAGCAAGCTTTACATGATACCCATACTGATCTTGCCGAGCAAGGCAAAATCAATTCAAGTAAACTAAAGGGAAAGGCGAAGGTGGTGTACTTGTGGAAGAGATACAGACGGGTCACGGCCATCGCCGCTTCTATTGCAGGTATCACAACGTTAAGTATCCTGGCAATCATGAACTCCCTGACACCGCGGGTAAAGGATACGAAGGTGCAGGAGCTGGTTCACACCGTAAATGTGTTGAAGAGAAATCAAAAAGCCCTTGATGATAAGATCAATTTTGTGGATAGAAAAAATAGCCAGCCGATTATCGCAACGCCCGTTCGTTACAATGGAACGGGATTCTTAATTGATGCAAAAGGTTTGATGATCACCAACGCACATGTCGTGAAAAATTCAAGAAACATTTTTGTTCAGAACAATAAAGGTGACCAGTTCAGGGCGTTCGTGGTAAGGCTGGATGTCCCGCGGGATGTAGCCATTATCAAGATCGACGATGACAGTTTTAAATCATTCGCCTCGCTGCCCTATGGCATTCGCAGAACGGGTTCTGATATTGCAGAGCCAATTTTTACGCTTGGTTTTCCCCGCGATGAAATAGTGTACGGAGAAGGTTATTTAAGCGCAAAAACAGGTTATAACGGAGATACACTGAGCTGCCAAATAGCTGTGGCTGCAAACCCCGGAAATAGCGGCGGGCCCGTATTTAATCATGAGGGAGAAGTGATCGGTATTCTGAGCGCAAAAGAAACGGAAACTGAGGGAGCCGTGTTTGCAGTGCAATCAAAATATATTTACCAGGTGCTGGATGAACTGAAAAAAAGTTCATTGTATAAAAACGTAAAGATCCCTTCCAGGTCTGCTTTGAATGGAATGGATAAAACGCAGCAGGTTAAGAAAATACAGGAATTTGTATTTATGGTAAAAGGAGACTAATCATTACCTTGGAAAAGAAGCGAGCTATCTGTGCAGAACAGGTAGCTTTTTTATTCAATTCCACAACCGTACCGGATAATCTCCTCTTTTAACTATCTGCCTTAAATTTTTTTCAACCTGGGAAGCATCTTCTTTGTAGGTTACGCCAAACCACGGCGTATGCGTACGAATTACTTTTATGGTACCGCCATCCTTAATGAACTGGTCCGCAACGATGGGAATGAAAAACTCCGACTTTGGATTTCGGATATTGTCACGTAAAAACTCACGAAATATTTTTTGCGTGTAATCAAATATGGACGGATGAAAACACCAAAAATTCATGGATACACTGGTGTTTAACGGCAGTTCCTTCGGTTCGAGATCATCATCGCAAATGACCTTTCCGTCTTTCATGCCCACATTGATTCTTTCAACAATAGAAGAAAGATTTCCATCGGCATTCACCTCGCACACACCACGATTTACCGTTCCATATTCTGAAAGAGTTTGAAGAAGATCATACCCTAGAATCGCATAACGGTCGGGCGCGCACTCACTCTCCAGAAAATTTCCTGCTTTTTTAAATGCGTCGTGACCATAAAAATCATCGGCATTCACCACTGCAAAAGGCTCTCTTACCACTTCCATCGCACAAAGCACAGCATGTGCCGTACCCCAGGGCTTTTTTCTTGCCTCAGGAATGGGTAGTCCTTCGGTAAACGAATCCATTTCCTGGTACACATACTCCATCTCAATGTGGCCGTTGAGCCTGGACTCGAAAATTTCTTTAAACTCAGCAGCAAATGATTTTCTAATAATAAATACAATCTTTTTAAACCCTGAACGGATCGCGTCATAAATAGAATAGTCCATGAGTGTTTCACCGCTGGGCCCAAAGCCCTGGATTTGCTTTATGCTCCCATATCGTGATGCCATGCCGGCCGCAAGAATTACCAAGGTAGGTGAAGTAGGTTCCATGTCGTTGATTAATAAAGAGCAGCGAATTTAGTTAATTTCGATTATGCAGCCTTTATTACACGAATCAATAACGGTTGATGAAATTGATCTGCCCATACTGAAGCAAAAAAATGTGAGGCTCGCCGTTTTAAGGCTGGATAAAATTCACCCGGTAATTTCCGGCAACAAATGGTTTAAGTTAAAATGCCATATTGAAATCGCTAAAAAAGAGAATAAAGATCACATCATAACTTTTGGAGGACCTTATTCAAATCACATCATTGCAACGGCCGCGGCGGGCCAATTGGTCGGCTTTGATACCACTGGAATTATTCGGGGCGAAAGGCCACAAGTCTTTTCCCATACATTGGACAAGGCAATGGAATATGGAATGAAACTATTTTTCACCAATCGTGGAGACTATCGCAGCAAACAACTTCCCATTGAAATGAGCAAAAGAAGCGATTTCCACCTTATCGATGAGGGTGGTTATGGAAAAGATGGTGCAAAGGGTGCTGCAGAGATTTTGGGTTATTGTCAAAAAGAAGATTTTTCCCACATCATTTGCGCTGTGGGAACTTCCACCATGCTCGCCGGGCTGATAAAAGCAGGTTTGCCCTCGCAGGAAATAATAGGCGTTTCTGTTCTAAAAAATTACATGAGTATGGAAAACGACCTTTTCAATTTATTGGACCCCGATGAGCGGAAGAAAAAAATCCGGCTCAACCATCAATACCATTTCGGAGGATACGCAAAATACACAGCGGATCTGACACGTTTTATAAATGAATTTTTTGACTGCACGGGAATTCCTTCTGATTTTGTATATACGGGCAAATTACTCTATGCTGTCATTGATATGGTAAGGAATAATGCATTTCCTGATGAAAGTAACATCCTGGCCATTCACAGTGGCGGTCTTCAGGGAAATCTCTCCTTAAGAAAGGGAACGTTAATCTTCTGAGAGTTTTTACTCCCGCCCCCCTATCTTTGCGGCAAGTTTAAAAGAATCCAAACCTTTTTTCGTTATTGAGATGATGAAAAAACTTATCCTGCTCCTTCTTTCGGTAATATCTTGCGTTTATTGCAAACTTGCTGCGCAAGATACCCTGCCAAAATTCTCTGTAAAAAATGTCGGAAATAATCGAATCATCGTCAGCTGGAAGAATAATTACCAGGTGGTAAAGCAAATTAGTATCCAGCGCTCCTTCGATAGTCTCAAGAATTATAAAACCATTCTAACGGTGCCTGATCCAAAAAATAAAGAGAATGGCTATGTGGATACAAAGGCGTCAAACGATAACATGTTCTATCGACTGTTCATTATGCTGGACGGGGCGATGTACATTTTTTCAAACGCTAAAAGACCTACTGTTGATTCCGCGCAAATGGCAGCAGACGAGCGAAAAAAACTAGTTGACCCTTTCAGCCTGGAACTCAACAAACCGGCGAAAGAAATTGATTCAACGCTAAAGCCGAACGGTGATATAAAAAAACAAAACATCTTTGTCGCATCGATTTATGTGTACGCCTCCAGAGATGGGAACGTTCATTTGAGTTTACCGGATGTAACCGCAAAGAAGTACTCGATCAAGTTTTATGATGAGAATGACAATTTTTTGTTCGACATAAAGAATATAAAGGATCAATCATTGATCATCGACAAAACCAATTTCTACCACGCGGGCTGGTTTAAGTTTGAATTATTTGAAGACGAAAAATTAAAGGAAAAGCATAAATTTTATATCCAAAAAGAATTTTAAGAATCAACCAGCTCGGCGTTAAACACTATTCCAAAATTTCGCTTTACTTTCTCCTTTGCCTCTTCATAATTGATCTCGACTCCCAGTTCCTTTCTTAAGGAAGTAACCTGCTTGTGTTGAATACCGCAGGGAATAATATAATTGAAATAATTGAGATCGGTATTTATATTAAATGCGAAACCATGCATGGTGATCCATCGGCTGCAACGAACACCGATGGCACAGATCTTTCTTTCCTTGCCCGGGATGTCAGCGTCAATCCACACACCTGTTTCCCCGCTTGAACGACCAGCTGTGATGCCATATTCTTTAAGCGTCATAATCATGACCTCTTCGAGATTGCGCAAATAATGACCAATGTCTGTGTCAAATTTTTCCAGGTCAAGAATGGGATAACCGACTATTTGTTGAGGGCCATGAAAAGTAATATCACCTCCACGGTTGGTTCTGAAGAATCCAATGCCTTTTTCTTTCAACCTTTCTTCGCTCCACAAAACATTATGCATGTTGCCACTCTTACCCAGCGTAAATACGGGCGGGTGTTCTACGAATAATAAATAATTGCGGGTATTGAGTTCAGTGTGGTGTGTTTCGCGCATTGCGTCTTGCATTTTGGACCCTGTGCTTTGGTTCGCGAAATGACTTTCTTTGACAAAAAAGTCTGAGCCACCGCCGGAATGTTGTGCGTAGAGTAACGATTTCTTACTTACATTTTCTCTTAACAAATCTTCCTGGTAATCCCAGGCGGATTTGTAATCCATTAGTCCAAGATCCTCGAATATGACACGCTGTTTCATGATGAAGCAACAAATTTACCGACAAAAACACAACTATTAACTTTGCCTGAGATGAAACCACAACCCGTCAATGGTGAAGAGCACGTACAGGAAAGCAGCGACGAACTATACGAACGATTTAATCTTGTTGTCGACAAAGGCCAGGAGCCGCTTCGCATTGATAAGTTTTTAATGGGCAGAATTGAACGGGCCACCCGAAATAAATTACAACAGGCTATTAATGCCGGCCTCGTAACAGTCAATGGAAAAGAGGTTCGCCCTAATTATAAAGTGAAACCGGAAGACGAAATAATCCTGTATTCTGATCTCAGTCCGGAAGATATTCAAATAGTTGCTGAAAATATTCCCCTGAACATTCTTTATGAAGACAAAGATGTGATGATTATCAATAAGCCCGCAGGCATGGTGGTGCATCCCGGAAGTGGAAATTATTCCGGCACTTTGCTAAATGGCATTGCCTATTATTTGCAGAAGCAAGGGGTAACCGAAGATGCCCTGCCAAGATTCGGCCTTGTACACCGAATAGATAAAAATACGAGCGGCTTGCTGGCCATTGCAAAAACGGACAAAGCAATGAGCCAGCTGGCGAAACAGTTTTATGATCACACCATCAAGCGGCAATATGTAGCTCTGGTATGGGGCGATGTGAAACAAGACAGTGGGAAGATTGTTGCCAATGTGGGCCGCCATCAGCGGTTTAGAAAATTGTTTGAAGCCTATCCCGATGGTGAGCACGGAAAAGAGGCCATTACTCATTACAAGGTTATGGAACGGTTTGGGTATGTTACATTGGTGGAATGTGTGCTGGAAACCGGCCGTACACACCAGATTCGTGTTCACATGAAATATATGGGTCATCCCCTGTTCAACGATGAATTTTACGGCGGCGATAAGATTGTAAAGGGAACTGTGTTCAGTAAATACAAACAATTTGTGGAAAATTGCTTTGCTATTTGCCCAAGGCATGCACTGCATGCCTATACGCTCGGCTTTATCCACCCGACTTCCAATAAAGTAATGTTTTTTGAAGCAGAATTGCCCGCGGACATGAAACAATTAATTGAAAAGTGGAGAAAGTACACAGAACTAAGATTAACCTGACCGGGAAGTTTAAGGAGAAATAAAAGATGCTTGCGGTTGGTTCAATCTTGCTTTTTGAAATCAAATAGCGTGGCTGTAAAAACGCCTCGTTCTCTTTTTTTAAATATCATATCCCAGGTTCCGTTGTAATACAGAGTGCGGGGCACCAGATAGCTCCCAAAATGAGTCATTTGAACTTCCATATGAACATCAAAGTCATAAACACCTGCATCATAACTGATATCGTAATTGCGCCCAACGATTTCCATTGTTTTGGAGTTGAACCAGGTAATAATGTTATCAATCACGATATTATCTTTTTCGTTTGCGCTTAGATCTTGTTTTGCCCTTATTGTAAATACATAACAATCCAGGCCGTTGTAATCTGCCAAATCAATGGTAAAATCGTAGTACCTGGCAACATCCGGATCAAAAATGTTTATCTTATTCCCTATAAATGGAATACCCGGGATTTTTTTCCCAGGGTCAAAAAACAACATTTTTAATTGCTCTTTATGTTTTTCGATTCCTGATTTTGACTTTATGCTGTGTTCAATTCCTTTCACAATATTGTCTTCACCGCAAACCTTGTCTTTTGTAAAGAAAAGACCGGCATATAGTTCCGCAGTATAATAGTTGAAGTTTTTCTTACTGTCGTAGATATCACCCGTAGTGCTTTCCTGTACTGTTTCCATGGTGCGACAACCATGCTGCACGTGTTGAATGGTTTTGCTATGTAACGAGGCCTTTGCCTTTCCTTTTTTGTCCATCATTCTTATATCGTTCAAAGAGGTATAGCCAAGTATGTGAAGGGTGCGAAAAGCCTTATAGAATGTAGTATCGTTTCTGATTCGTTGAAGAAATTTCGCCACGTCAAGATTATTTCTAACCACAACCTCGGAAAGGGTCACCATTTGCTTAAGCCTTTCATTGTCCAGTGAATCATCCTGGCTGAAAACCGAACTACAGGTTAGCAGGTAAAACAAAGCAAGTATGATTTTTCTGCAATGCCTGCAAGATGAAGCTTTAAAAGACTTTTTTAATTTCAATTCTTTGTTGTAAGAACGCACTTTTCGTTGATAAGATGCCAAAAAGTCAAAAAGATAATGTGCCTGAATATTGATTAGAAGACAACGTTCACACACTCAGAAATCACTTAGGAAACACCATTTTGTAGTCAACGTTTACTTTACCTTTTGAGATATCGTCAAGCTTTCCTTTCATCAATTTCCTTTTGAGCGGAGGCAGATAATCAATGAAAAGTTTCCCCTCAAGATGATCATGTTCATGTAAAATAATCCTGGCTGTTATTCCATGAAAGGTGTTCCGGTGAAATTCAAAATTCTCGTCCTGGTATCGCAGGATCACAAATTCATGCCTCACAATATCCTCACGGATCTTCGGAATGCTCAGGCATCCTTCGTTGTAGGCCCACTTTTCACCATCTATTTCTTCAATATGCGCGTTGATAAATACTTGCTTGATACCGGGATTGTCCGGGTATTTGTTTCTTTCATCCGGTTCCATATTTTCAAAGATCTGCCCACTGTCAACCACAAACAGGCGAATGTCTTTATTCACCTGCGGAGCGGCGAGGCCCACCCCATTGCTGGCATACATTGTTTCCCACAAGTCGTCAATTAATTTTGATAAGTGAGGATAGTCTGGAAAAATATCTTTGCTTACAGTTCTCAAGATTGGATTTCCATACGCTACGATCGGTAAAATCATTGTCTAATATTCAATTGCTGAAGGGTTATTTAAAGCTGCAAAGTTACCGGCAATTCAACAATTCAGCAATTTAAGAGGCACCTCCCTTTCCGAGGTATTCTTGCAGAAGTATGGTAGCAGCTATTTCATCGACCAATGCTTTGTTTTGTCTTTGCTTTCTCTTTAATCCCATGTCAATCATTGCCCGGGAGGCCATTTTTGAAGTGAATCGCTCATCAACTTTTTTCAAAGGAACGTGAGGAAAATTCTTTTCCAATTCTATGACAATTTTCCTTACCAGTGGAGTGGCATGCGTGTCCGTATCATCCCAGTTCTTTGGCTCACCTATGATGATTAATTCCACCTCCTCATGACTTAGATAATTTTTTAAATAGGGAATCAATTGCTTTGATTCGACGGTGGTCAAACCCGTTGCAATAATTTTCAATGGATCGGAAACGGCAAGTCCGGTTCTTTTCAAACCATAATCTATAGCCAGTATTCGTGCCAATAGGAAATTAATTAATAATTAAAAAAAAGGTCGGCGATTACAAACGCCGCGAATACGACACTCGCAATGCCATTCGCCGTCATAAATGCAAGGTTGACTCTTTTCAAGTCGTTTGGTCTTACAATAGAATGCTGATAAATCAGCATCCCGATAAAAATGCCCAGGCCTATCCAATACACCCATCCGAAATGCCCATACCAGCCTGCAAAAATTACCGACGCCGCACTTACTAAATGTAATAATTCTGAAATCTTCAATGCTTTTTTCTTGCCGATCACGGCAGGAATTGAATAAAGTTTGTGGGACTTGTCGAATTCTTCATCCTGCAAGGCATAAATGATATCAAAACCGCTCACCCAAAAAATTACCGCCACCGAAAAGAGAATAGGCAAGAGCGAAAAATGCCCAGTGACAGCCAGATAGGCTCCTATTGGTGCTAATGATAACCCTAGACCCAGAATTAAATGACAGAGAGCCGTAAATCTTTTTGTATAGCTGTAACCCAATACCACTAATAGAGCAACCGGTGATAAGAAAAAACAAATACGATTGATGAAGTAGCAAGTTACAACGAACAGGAAAGAAGCAATGACCACAAAGACCAAGGCGTTATCGGCCGAGATAATTCCTGACGGAATTTCTCTGATAGCTGTTCTTGGATTCTTGGCATCAAAGTTTCTGTCGAGGTAACGATTAAAAGCCATGGCTGCGCTACGGGCAAAAACCATACATAACACAATCAAAATTAGCAATACCCAAAGAGGTCTTACCTCATTGTCAAAGATCCATGGAGAAAGTTTATAATCACTGTATTGCTTCACCATCCAGTCAGCTATACCGTGCCTTGCACCTAAAAAAAATCCGATCAGTGCAAAAGGCATTGCAAAAATGGTATGCGAAAATTTGATAAGAGAAAGATAATTTCTGATAGCGGTCATCAAAACAAATTTAGACAGGTTTCTATAACTCTCGTTTAGGGGCGGGGGATATCCGGGTTCTAACCAGTTCCCACAGGACCACTCCCGCCGCTGTTGCAATATTGAGCGAATGTTTCATTCCCAACTGAGGAATTTCAATACATCCATCCGTTAATTCAATTGTCGATTGTTCTATTCCTCCCACTTCATTTCCAAATATCACGGCCAGTTTTTCTCCTGTAGTAAACTCAACCCGATGAAGCGGGCGACTATTGAGTGCTTGTTCCACTGCATAAATACTATAATTCAAACTCCTTAGTTCATTAATACATTCTTCAATTTTTTTGAAATATTTCCATGTGACGGTTTCTTCTGCGCCAAGAGCAGTTTTTTTTATTTCCTTGTGCGGCGGATGGGCTGTATATCCGCAGATGTAAATAGCTTGTAACAGAAAAGCATCAGCCGTACGAAAAACACTACCCACGTTATACCCACTGCGGATATTTTCCAAAACGACGATAATTGGAACCTTCTCTGATCGTTTAAATTCTTCTGCTGACTTACGTCCCAGCTCTTCCATGCTCAGTTTTCGCATTGTACAAAAATAATTCACATCAGTTATAATACCACCGTTGGTGAGAGTAAACCCGTTATATTTGCTGCAATACAACCAGTAACCAATAAACCAAGAACTATTGTCAAAAACGACAACATCCGAAACGCCGTTAATGCAGCAGCATAAGGCTATTAAACAAAAATATCCTGATGCCATACTGCTGTTTCGGGTGGGAGATTTTTACGAAACCTTTGGACAAGATGCCATCATTGCCTCCCAGGTGTTGGGGATTACACTGACAAAGAGGAACAATGGAGCCGCGGCTTCCTCCGATCTTGCTGGCTTTCCACATCACGCTTTAGATACGTATCTGCACAAACTTGTAAAAGCCGGTTATCGCGTGGCAATCTGCGATCAACTGGAAGATCCTAAATTGGCAAAGGGCATCGTAAAACGTGGCGTTACCGAAATGGTTACCCCGGGAACAGCGGTAAATGATAAAATTCTTGAACACCGCAGTAATAACTTTTTAGCAGGAATTCATTTTTCAGAACACGATGAGTATGGCTTAGCCTTCCTGGATATTTCAACCGGCGAGTTTTTTGCAGCAGAGGGTGACAGGGAATATGCCGATAAATTATTGCAAAGCTTTAAACCAGCCGAGGTGGTTTTCCAGCGTCACCAACAAAAGAAATTCAAAGAATATTTCGGCAGTAAGATGTATGTCTACACACTGGATGAATGGATCTTTGACAAAAGCTATGCAGAGGATATTTTGTTGAAACATTTCCAGACTCATTCCCTAAAAGGTTTTGGCGTTGAGGAGCTGAATAAAGGCTTAATTGCAGCAGCCGCTATTCTCCATTACTTAAAAGATACGGAACACCCCAACCTCCAGCACATCACAAATATTCAGCGCATCGACCGGGATGATTTTCTCTGGATGGACCGGTTCACCATAAGGAATTTGGAATTAATCGCCAGGAACTCTGAGGCGGGACATACCCTGCTGGATGTATTAGATAACACAGTTTCACCTATGGGTGCAAGGTTGTTGAAACGATGGCTGGTATTTCCTTTGAAAGATCTTCAGCAGATTGATGAGCGGCTGGACCTGGTCGAATTTTTCATTTTGCAGACCGAGTTACGCAATAAGATCACTCATTCAATAAAACAATGCGGTGACGTCGAGCGCTTAGTTTCGAAAATTCCATTGAAAAAAATCAACCCGCGCGAGTTGCTGCACCTGGCTAAAGGTCTCAAGCAAACGCAGGAAATCAAACAGGCTTGTTCGGCTGCAAATAACGAATATTTGAAAAGATTAGGCGATGCCTTGAATCCGTGCCATTACATTGCGGACAAAATCTTCAAAGTAATTGTTGAGAATCCTCCGGCCCTAGCTATCAAGGGTGGAATGATTAATAAGGGCGTGAATAACGAACTTGACGAATTATATCATATCGCCCACAGCGGCAAAAATTATCTGGCACAGCTTCAACAGAAAGAAGCTGAGGCCACAGGAATCTCCTCTCTTCGGATTGGGTTTAACAACGTGTTTGGTTACTACCTGGAGGTGACAAATTCCCACAAAAACAAAGTTCCCTCCGAATGGATGCGCAAACAAACGTTGGCCAATGCGGAGCGATATATTACAGCGGAGTTAAAAGACTATGAGGAAAAAATAACTGGTGCTGAAGAAAAGATTTTGCAAATCGAATGGCAGGTGTATGAATCACTGCTGAATGAACTAATGGATTACCTGGCGCCGGTTCAAAGCAACGGAAATATTTTAGCGATACTGGATTGCATTAGCTGCTTTGCTTACAATGCAATCCAATACCGGTATAAAAAGCCCCAATTACATGATGGCGATGAGCTCTTGATAAAAGAAGGCAGGCACCCGGTGATCGAAAGGAATCTCCCGGTGGGTGAATCATATATAGCCAACGATATAGAGCTAAATAAAAATGAACAACAGATCATTATTCTTACAGGCCCTAACATGAGCGGTAAATCGGCGCTCCTGAGGCAAACAGCCCTGATCAGTTTAATGGCTCATGCAGGAAGTTTTGTACCGGCGACAGAAGCCAAAATTTCGTTAACCGATAAAATATTTACAAGAGTTGGCGCCTCGGATAATTTAAGTGGTGGCGAATCGACGTTCATGGTTGAAATGAACGAAACCGCTTCAATCATCAATAACATCACTCCAAAAAGCTTAATCCTGCTCGATGAGATAGGAAGAGGAACCTCAACGTATGACGGTATTTCCATCGCGTGGAGTATAGCGGAATATTTGCACTCTTCACCACACCAGCCAAAGACCTTATTTGCGACGCATTACCATGAGTTAAATGAGTTAGAGGAAAAATTTCCAAGAGTCAAGAATTACCACATCACCAATAAAGAAATCGGAAATAAGATTATTTTTCTCCGCAAGCTCGCAAGGGGCGGCAGCACGCACAGCTTTGGTATTCATGTGGCAAAAATGGCGGGAATGCCGCACGATCTCATTGAAAGGGCAAATGAAATCCTGAGACACCTGGAATCGCTGCATGTTGACGATGAAAGCGGGCAAACCGACAAGTCAGAAAGTCAAAAGGGAAAAATGAAAAAATTATCTTTGCCCGAGATGCAACTTTCCATATTTGATGCTCATACCGAAACTTTTGAGCAAATAAGGAGAATTCTCGAAAACATTGATATTAATCGCCTCACGCCAGTTGAAGCTTTACTGAAATTGCAGGAAATAAAAAACCTTCTTCGCTAATCTGTCAGGTCCACGCCTTTTTGATAAACGAAAAATTTTATAAGCACCATGATCTGGCTTAAGTATACTTTCACGGATTTTGCAGAGATGGTGGAGGATTGGGCCAAAATTTTAGAAACAGAACCCGATCATCATCTTCTTTCACTCCCTCCAAAAGTTGGTAAGGGTTATTGCTACGCACAAACTGTTAACGAGGCCATGTCTTTTCTGGTTATAAACGTGAAGTTTAATGATGAAGTAATTCTGAAGAGAAAACCCATGGAAGAACCAAATCTTGTGCT
>AR_comb_assmDRAFT_10514654_pt1 | contig 23015 bp, 19 predicted proteins | sample ArasoioldDNA_FD_10543 | JGI IMG/M metagenome (IMG submission 10543) | reverse complement strand
AGCGCCCCGGCGCGGCGAATCGTCTCGTCCGTACCTTCCACCGCTTCCACGGCCACGACGACACGATCTTTGATCACGACGCATTGTCCGATATCCAGCCGGCCGATCTCCCTCGCCATGTCCCACCCGAAATGAATATCGTCCCATTCTTTTTTGGACGGCGTGCGTTTGGTCAGCGGGCCTTCTTCCACGAGAATGCCGGTCAGCCCGAACGTCGATTCCCGGATTTGTATCCCTTCCCGTTCCAGCTCGGCGGCAACCTCACGCAGAATCGCATCGTCCTTCCAGACCCGTAGACGGCTAGCCAACGCCAACGCGCGAAAGTCGGGACGCACGGTCGTGAAGACATGGGTTTTTTTGATCCCCCCCAGCATGACCGCTTGTTGTATGCCATCCGCTTTGAGGGCATGAATCAATTTATTGAATTGCCCGATTTTGATCCAGTGGATCCGCTCAACATGCTGCTCCAACTCGGGGGCCGTCTCCCCGATATGAGCCACGGCCGAGACGCTGTATCCCAGGCGTTTCGCATTATCGGCAAAGATAATGGGGAAGCGGCCGTTGCCCGCGATCAGGCCGATCCATTTGCCATAGGCCATCGAGACACCGTCGTTCGCTTCAGGGAGCACTACTCGTCCTCCTCATCCGCCGCCCCGACCGATTTGCAAATGCCCCGCTTGGTCCCCTCGACAAAGGCCACGACCTCTTGAACATCCGGCTGACCTTTGAATTCCTCGCGGACCCGCTTCAGCGCCTCTGCCATCATTAAACCGGAACGGAACAGGATTTCATAGGCCTGTTTCAGCGCAGAAATGCGATCGTTCGTAAAGCCCTGGCGCTTCAATCCAATGGTATTGAGCCCGTACAAATGGGCGCGATACCCACCGGCGGCGCGCATATACGGCGGCACATCGCGCCCCACGGCCGAACAGCCGCCGATCATCACCTGCGGGCCGATCCGGACGTATTGATGGATTCCTGACAGTCCTCCGATGATGGCATGGTCGCCGACCGTAATATGCCCGGCGAGTGTCGCGGCGTTCGCCATAATGATCTGGTTGCCCAAATGGCAATCATGCGCGACGTGGACGTAGGCCATGAGAAAATTATGGTCGCCGATCGTCGTTTCTCCTCCGCCGAAGACGGTGCCTCGATTGACGGTGACGTATTCGCGCAGAATATTATCATTCCCGATGACGACCCGCGTAGGCTCGCCTTTGTATTGCAAATGCTGCGGCGCGCTTCCGATCGACGCAAACGGATAGATCTGACATCGTTCGCCGATGTCCGTCCAGCCGTCGATATTGACATGCGCCATGAGCTGGCTTCCGCGGCCGATACGGACATGTTCCCCGATGACGGAATAAGGCCCGATCGCCACATCCTCACCGAGTTGTGCCTTCGGATGCACAATAGCCGTTGGATGAATCTGCACGTTGCCTCCGGTTTCCTTGTTCTTGGCTCGTCCTGTTACGCGCGACTCGTGCGAGATGACATCGGCGCGACTAATCGGCCTTCTCTTCGGTGACCATCGCGGTCATTTCCGCTTCACAAACGAGGTCCGATTCGACGTAGGCCCTCGCCTGCATTTTCCAAAACGGAGGGCGTTTCTTCAGCACATCCACTTCGAATCGAAGTTGATCCCCGGGCACGACCGGCTTGCGGAACTTCGCATGGTCGACCCCCGTCAAATAGACGACGGGACGTCCCGTCATGACGACGGATTTAAAGGCCAGCAGGCCGCCGACTTGCGCCATGGCTTCGAGAATCAAGACGCCCGGCATAATCGGCCGCTGCGGAAAATGTCCCTGAAAAAACGGTTCGTTAATCGTCACATTCTTGATGCCGACGATCCGCAGCCCTGCTTCCAATTCATGGATCCGATCGACCAACAAGAACGGATACCGATGGGGAAGAGTGGCTCGAATCTCGTCGATTGTGAGGGATGTCATGGACTTGCCTCCTTGCGGCTGCCCTTACTTATTTTGCCGATCGAATTCCTTGATGACCTGTTCGGTGACATCAAGCGAATCGCTGGCATAAATGACGATCTTGAGCGTCGACTCGCTCCCTTTATCCATGACCGCGGCGAACCCGTTTTTTTCGGCGACTGCGGCGGCGGCCTGGTCGATTTTTACCTGATATTCTTCGACCATTTGCTTTTGTTTCGCCTGGATTTCTCGATTGAAGTCCTGCAAACGGCGCTGATAATTTTCGAACTTCACGCGAAATTGCTCCTGCTTCTCCTGCTTGTCCCGTTTTTGCGCGTCGCTCGCATTGGGGTCGTCTTTTTTCAACTCCGTTTCCAAGCGCTTTAATTCTTCGTCGTCAGCCGAGACGATGCGCTGCCTGGCCGCCGAAAACTCCTTGAGTTCGTCCAACGCTCGCTTGCCGGCCTTCGACCGCTCCAACACTGCCTGTTGACTGACTACCCCGACTTTTATGGCATCGGCTGCCCATCCCATCAGATTCGGCGACATGATCAAACATGCCATTAAGACTATCGTTATCCGGCCCAGCTTTCTCATGCCTCACTCCTTTGTCCACATGCTGCTGCTTCGATCATCCTTACGAACCGTTTTTCTCCTTGTTGAACTCTTCGATCACTTTGGTGGAAATGTCCAGTGCGGCATCGCTATAGACCGTCGGTCCGCCCTTTCCTTTTTCCATCACGACCAGCAAACCGAGCTGCTGCGCCACCTTCGAGACGACACGCTCGGCCCGCTCCCGAAATCCCTCGAGCACTTCTTTTTGCTTCTCCTGCACTTCCCGATTCATTTCATTGGCCCGTTGCTGAAATTCCGCGACTCGCCGGCGCAAAAGGTCTTCGCGGTCCTTCCGCCCGTTGGCGCTCAGCACGCTGGCCTGCTTGACGAGGTCCTCCTCCATCCGTTTCAACTCCTTTTCCTCCAGCTCGACCACTGCTTGGCGATTTTTCATGAAGTTGCTCAGCACATCTCGCGCCCGCTTGCCTGCTTCTGTATCGAGTAATACCCGTTGAAGATCGACCACTCCAATATTAGAAGGCCGAGGGACGGACTTCAAAGCAGGGCTCGAAGCATCGGAAGGAACGGATTGGCTTGACGAGGTCGACGGGCTTTGCTGCGTTGGCTGTCCTGTGCTCGCACACCCATGCAACAGCAGAACTACCAGTCCCATGTCCAGAACGTAACCGAGTTGCCGATGATAGCGAGTCATCATCATTCCACCTCTTAAAACAGCGAGCCGACGGAGAACTCAAAGACGCCCTTTCGCTCTCCCTCATGCGGATCCAGGTTGATCCCATAGGCGACACGGAGTGGTCCGAAGGGAGAAATCCACCGCAGCTCCAAGCCTGCCGCGCTTCGTAAATGAAAGCTCAGAGGCTCTCCTGGACCGAATCCTTTGCCGTAATCGAAAAAGATGACGCCGTTGAGTTTCGCTTCGCTCGATATTGGAAATATAAAATCGTTGTTAATGATAATTTCACGATCGGCCCCCAGCAACGAATTCTCCGGCGTGACAGGACCGGCCCGGCCGAACGAGAACCCGCGCATGGTGTTGATGCCGCCGACGAAATACAACTCGGTCAACGGAATCGGCTTATCATTTAGACCTACTACTTGCCCAAATCGACCGCGGATCGAATGTCGAGTATCCCAGAATAAGGGCGTGTATTTGATGGTATCAAGAGTTACCTTATAAAAGTTGGTATTTCCGCCGAGTACCGGCGTACCGAAGTCGAAATTGATCGCATTGCGCATGCCCTTGCGTGGATCGAGAAAATAGTCTCGCGTATCGCGCGCCAATGAGGTCCGGAATCCCGTCGTGGTAAAGGACCCGATCTGGCTGAGAATAAAGGCCGGCGCGGTCGATATCGGATTGCTGTATTTGAAGTGTTCGAACACCGGACTGAAACTTCCGGAAACGTATTCGGAGAACCATCTCCCAAATGTGACGCTGGCGCCGGCCTTGTCTTCCGTGTAGGTCAAATAATTCGTGAGCGATCGATAGATGTCCAACTGCATCGACGTCAGCGAGTCGTTGAGATAGGGATTGCGAAACGACACCAACCCTAACGATCGCCGTTGACCCAGCTGGCCGCGCACCCGCACGAGGTTGCCCGTTCCCGCCACGTTGCCCTCGGTAATGTCGGCGATAGCCACCAAACGATCCAACGTACTGAAACCGCCGCCGATGCTGAACGCGCCCGTGGACTTCTCTTTCACTTTGACGTCAAGGTCGACCTTGTCCGGCTCGATCTGTTTAGGAAGAATTTCCACCGTTTCAAAAAAATTCAGATTGTTCAGGCGCTGAAAGCTCCGCTTCATTGCGACGGTGTCGATAATTTCCTGTTCGTTCACCCTGAGTTCGCGGCGAATAACATTATCGCGGGTCTTATCGTTGCCGGTAATCCGTATCTCCCGGATACGGATCAGATCGCCTTCTTTGATATGAAAGAGAATGCCGGCGGTCTTCGTTTTCGCATCCGGATTGATCACCGGATTGACATCGGTGAACGCATAGCCTTTCGCGCCGTAGACCTCTGTCAGTCTGGTAATTTCGTCACGGACTTTCGCTCGCTGAAAGACCTCGCCGGTCTTCACACCCATGCCGGCCTTCAATTCTTCATCTTCAAAAACGGTATTCCCTCGAAAGCCAATGTCGCCAAAGTTATACCGGTCCCCTTCGACAATCGAAAATGTGATGATAAACCACTTTTTATCCTCGGTCAGCTCAATGGTAGGCAGACCGACTTGGACGTTGAGAAAGCCCTTGTTCAAATAGACTTCTTTGATGCGCTCGATATCGTTGGCGAGCTCTTCGCGCTTGAGAATGCCCGCGTCGGTGAACAGGGATGGCAACCCTTTGCCGGTCAAGGTGCCCCAAATGGAAACCCATTCGCGAGTGGCCATCACTTTGAACAGTTCCTTTTTCGTAGCGGAGTTCGATCCTTCAAAATTCACCGATTGAATTCGCGCGCGGTCTTCCTCCTTGATAAAGAAGGTCAGCCGCTTCCGATCTTCCTCCAAGGTGAGAACAATCGGAATGACTTGGGCATGATAGTACCCATCCTCCTGATAGGCGAGGCGAATTTTTTCGGCACTCTCTTTCACCTGTTGCTGGTCAAGAAAGGACTGATTGCGGATGGTGATTTTTTCCTTCAGCTTGTCGTCGCTGAAATTCTCGTTTCCATCGAAGACCACTTCGGTAATGAACGGCTTTTCCTTCACGATAAATGCGACGGCGATACCGTCCGGCTTCTCCTCCGTCTCCAATTGCACGTCTTCGAAAAATCCCATTTCGTAGATCACTCGGATCTGAGCTCGAATCGCGTCGACCGTATACGGATCTCCAACTTTGAGCGTCAACCGACCACGAATGGCTTGATCTTCGATGCGCTTATTGCCGCGAATGTCCACCGACGCTACTTTCTGGCCGGTGTCTTCGGCATACAAGGTAGACGCCGACAGACTGACGAGTAGAAGCGTGCCTATGACGATGAGCGTCATCAGCCGATTCCCCAGGCGAGTGGTCACCGATGCCTTTCTAGGCAGACCAGGAGAACATCCTCCAGGGGGACGGCTTCGGTTTGGCCACCCATGCGATGGGCGCACCGGACGACCGCACGATCTTGTGCGACAATGACAGCACCCGGCCCCGCACCGGGAAACCCATCGATCGGATCTGATAGGGTGAGGCGATAGGGCTGCTCCAAAGCCCGGGGAAACCTTTCAAAAAAGGATTGAAAAAACTGCGGAATTATAAAGAGCGCGTGTTGTAATGTAAAGAACCTTCCTAATGGGAGACCACGCGTGAACAGCCTCGCGACTCGCGGCCGATTTCTTGACAATCCGTTCACCCATCCCCTAGTATCCAGCATGCCCGTTTTGCCTGTTCGAAAAGCCGTTCTCCCCGCGGCCGGCCTCGGCACTCGCTTTCTCCCCGCGACTAAAGCCTCCCCCAAGGAAATGCTTCCCTTGGTGGACAAACCGCTCATTCAATACGCCGTCGAAGAAGCGGTCGCCTCGGGAATCGAAGACATCATCATCGTGACGGGGCGTGGCAAACGGGCCATCGAAGATCATTTCGACCGGTCCTTCGAGCTGGAGGAGAATTTAAAGGGCAACAAAAAAGAAGGCATGCTGAAAGAGGTGCGGCGCATCTCGGAATTGGCCAACTTCTGCTACGTTCGCCAACCGGAGGCCCTTGGCCTGGGACACGCGGTCCTCTGCGCGCAACACCTGGTCGGCGACGAACCATTCGCCGTCCTGTTGGGAGACGAGGTGATCGACGCGCCGGTGCCGGGGCTGGCTCAATTGATTAAGGTTTTTATCGAACGTGAGGGTCCGGTGTTGGGTGTAAAGAAGGTCCCCCGCCAAGAAGTCAGCCGCTATGGGATCGTCGCTAACCGCCGGGTGGCCGAAGGACTTCATCGCGTGGACGACTTGGTTGAAAAGCCCGACCCGAAGCACGCCCCGTCGCGCTATGCCGTAATTGGACGGTACGTGCTGTCACCGGATATTTTCGACATTCTTCGGCGCATTCCCCCCGGGAAAAACGGTGAAATCCAATTGACCGACGCGCTGCGGGTGCTGGCGAAAAAAGTGACAATGTATGCGCATGAAATGCAGGGCCAGCGTCATGATGCTGGCGAGAAACTGGGCTTCCTGAAAGCCACGGTCGAATTCGCGCTCAAGAATCCTACGCTTGGTCCGCCGTTTGCCCGTTATCTCAAAGACCTCTACCGTAACAACGGCACGCGCCGTGCCTGATCGACGGCTATCTCGATCACCGTCTGTGTCAAGGTGACCGACCTCAGGAACGAACTATAACGAATGACAAACCCGATGACTCCTGAACCGACCGAGCGCGACATTCAAAACATGGACATTCCGGAACAGCTTCCGCTGCTTCCCGTGCGCGACATCGTCGTCTTTCCTTATATGGTATTGCCGCTCTTCGTGGGACGTGACATGTCCATTAAAGCGATTGAAGCGGCGTTGGCCGGCAATCGCATGATTTTCTTGGCCACCCAAAAAGCGCTCGATGTCGAAAATCCCACGCCGGAGGACATTCATAGCGTCGGCACGATCGTCATCATCATGCGCATGCTCAAGCTGCCCGACGAGCGCATCAAAATTCTCGTGCAGGGCATTTCTAAGGCGAGGATTCAAGAATATATCCAGAACGATCCATACTATTCCGTCCGCATCGCCAAAATCCTCGACAGCAAGCCGGCCGGTGCTCCCTTGGAATCCGAAGCGGTCATGCGCACGGTCAAAGAGCAGCTCGAGCGCATTGTCGGCCTCGGCAAGGTGCTCATGCCGGACGTGATGGTCGTCATCGAAAATCTCGACGATCCCGGCCGGCTCGCGGACATGGTCGTCTCGAATCTCGGCGTCAAGGTCGAGGTGTCCCAAGCCGTTCTCGAGATCGAAGACCCCATCGCTCGACTGAAACGGGTGAGCGAAATTCTGAGTAAAGAAGTCGATGTCCTCTCTATGCAGCAGAAAATCCAAGCGCAAGCTAAGGGCGAGATGGATAAGACGCAACGCGAATACTTCCTGCGCGAACAGCTCAAGGCCATTCAGAAAGAACTCGGTGAACTGGACGAACGAGGCGAAGAAGTGGCTGAGTTCAAGAAGCGCATCAAAGACGCCAAGATGCCCGAGAAAGTCCTCAAAGAGTGTGAAAAGCAACTCAAGCGTCTGGAAAAGATGCATCCCGACACCGCCGAGTCCGCCACTGTTCGCACCTATCTGGAATGGATGGTGGACCTCCCGTGGAGCAAGAAGTCGAAAGACAATCTCGACATCAAGGCAGCCGCCAAGGTTCTGAACGAAGATCACTATGACTTGGAAAAAGTAAAAGAACGTATCCTTGAGTACTTGGCCGTGCGCAAGCTCAAGGAAAAGATGAAGGGCCCGATCCTCTGTTTCGTCGGTCCCCCCGGCGTCGGAAAAACGTCACTGGGTAAATCGATCGCCCGCGCGCTGGGGCGTGAGTTCGTTCGAGTCAGTCTCGGCGGCGTGCGGGACGAGGCCGAAATCCGCGGCCATCGCCGGACCTATGTGGGCGCGCTCCCGGGCCGCATTATTCAAGGCCTCAAGCAGGCAGGAACGAGCAATCCGGTCTTTATGATGGACGAGGTCGATAAGGTGGGACAAGACTTCCGCGGCGATCCTTCCGCCGCGCTCTTGGAAGTCCTGGATCCCGAGCAGAACCATGCGTTCAGCGACCATTATCTCGGCGTGCCGTTCGACTTGAGCGAAGTGATGTTCATTACCACGGCCAACCTCATGGATCCGATTCTCTCTGCCCTTCGCGACCGGATGGAAATCATCGAAATTCCCGGCTACACGGAAGAAGAAAAGCTCGGGATCGCCCAGCGCTATCTCATTCCTCGCCAGCTCAAAGAACACGGCATCACGGAAAAATACATCCGGATCACCGAGTCCGGGCTGCATACGATTGTCTCCCACTATACGCGGGAAGCCGGCGTACGAAGCTTGGACCGCGAGATTGCGAACGTCATGCGCAAGGTCGCCAAAAAGGTGGCCGAGGGTATGACGACCTGTTACAGCATTACGCCGGCCAATGTGAACAAATTTCTCGGCGTCCCCAAATATCTCCCCGAAGCCGAACAGGAGAAAGACGAAATCGGCGTATCGACCGGCTTGGCATGGACGGAAAGCGGCGGAGACGTGCTGTATATCGAGGCCACGGTGATGAAAGGCAAGGGTCAACTCACCCTGACCGGCCACCTCGGCGAAGTGATGAAAGAATCCGCGCAAGCGGCGTTGAGCTACGTGCGGTCGAGAGAACGGCTGCTGGCCATCAATCCGGACGTGTTTTCAAAAATCGATATACACATCCATGTGCCGGCTGGCGCCATACCTAAAGACGGTCCGTCTGCAGGCATCACCATCGCGACTGCGATCGCGTCGATTCTCTCCGGTATCCCCGTGCGCCGCGATGTGGCGATGACCGGCGAAGTGACGCTGCGTGGACGCGTGCTGCCCATCGGCGGACTGAAGGAAAAAATTCTTGCCGCGAAACGCGCGAAAATTGGGACGGTGATCCTCCCGCAGCGCAATGAAAAGGACATCGAAGAGATTCCGAAGCATTTATTGCGCGGGGTGAAGTTAATCTTCGCTACGACGATGGACGACGTCTTGAAAGCGGGGCTTCGATCCGCGTCCGCCCTCTTATCGAAGAAGCCTCGGCCCGCGCGCCGGTCGGGACCGACCCGCTTGAAAAAAAAGGAATTGCCATCCCCGCGTAGAAATCAGCGCCCCCCCTCTATTGCCCCCTCACTGTCGCTCTCGCCCCCGTCTTCGCTTCGCTGATATGCCCGATTCTCGATCGACGCATCGAACTTCACTCCACGAATTTCAACTCATTACCCATCTCCGGCGCCGCTTCGGACGGACCGGATCCTCTGTCGTGCGCGGAATCGGTGACGACGCGGCTGTGATCACCACTCAAAAAGGACGGCAGTTGGTGTTGACCACCGATTTGTTGGTGGAAGGTGTGCACTTCGCTCGCACGACCGCCTCATTCGAAGACATTGGCTACAAGTCGGCGGCCGCCAATCTCAGCGATATCGCCGCGATGGGCGCCTCACCCGACTATGCGCTTGTGTCGCTCGCCATCCCCTCGTCGTTGACGCCATCCGATATTCATCGGTTCTATCGGGGCTTCATGATGGCCTGCCGTCCTTACGGAGTCCATCTGGTCGGCGGTGATACCTCGTCGTCCTATCAGGATCTGTTCGTGAACATTACGCTCACCGGCAGCGTGGCCGCCGGCCGTGCAATCATGCGGGACGGCGCTCGTGCCGGCGACCTCCTCTATGTCACCGGCACCCTTGGCGACTCTCTCGCCGGTTTGAAATTGCTGTCGTCCCGAAAGCGCGCGAAGACACGCTCGATGCGCTCCATCGGAGAGACCCGCTTAATCCGTCGCCATTTGCGTCCCTCGCCGCGCGTCGAGATCGGACATCTGCTCAGCGCTCATCGACTTGCCACCGCAGCAATTGATGTGTCCGATGGATTATCCGGCGACCTCCGCCACATCTGCACCCAAAGCGGCGTAGGCGTGGAAGTGGACGCGCAGGCTCTCCCGCTTTCCTCCGAGCTTCGAACCTACGCACACGTACACGCGATGGATCCGGTCGCCATAGCGCTGCAAGGGGGAGAGGATTATGAATTGCTGTTTACCGTCTCTCCGCGCAATCGGGCCAAATTGCTGGAACGCTGCCGGCAGATGACATGCCCGGTCTCCTGCATTGGAATTATTCGGCCGAAAACATTCGGCGTGCGGCTCAAGGACAGGGCCGGCGCCATGCGGCGTCTTCCTCAGGTCAGCTACCGCCATTTCCAAGCTGTCTCACAGCGTCGGGAAGTCTCTTGATCTCATTTGCGCAGATCCGTGCACGGCTGAACCAGATTCTGCACTTGCACGAGTCACCCCATCGAACCGCGTTGGCGTTTGCCGTCGGCGTCTTCATTGCCTTCTCGCCGACCTACGGGCTCCATACGCTGCAAGTCCTGTTCTGCACCTGGGCGTTCCGGCTCAATTTTCTCGCCTTGATGGCGGGGGCGTTCATCAATAATCCGTGGACCCTCGTCCCGATCCTCGGCGCCACAGTTTGGACGGGCTTTTTCGTTCTCGATATGCCGCAGGCGGCTCCCTTCGACTGGAACAATCTGAGTGTTGCATCGCTCTATCATCAGATTGAACCTTACCTGCTCCCTTTTATGATTGGCGGCCTGATCTTAAGCATGCTGGGCATGCTGATTTCTTATCCCGTTGCGTACTGGCTGATCCGTCGCTATCGCATACAGCGAACGCAGCTCGACGACCAATTGCCGACGTGATAGTCCTACGATAGAATGCCGTCACTATCGCTCGACCGACCATGAAACGACAGTCCCCCATTCCGCACGTCCTCTACGATGGATCGGCTTTGATCGCCGATCCGATTCACGAATACATTTCGTTCACCGTCCCCTATTCGACGCCGGATCCGGGAGAACGCACGGAAAAAGATCTGATCGATTCGCCCTGGGTTCAACGATTGCGCTATGTGTTTCAACTGCAAAGCGCCCGATGGGTCTATCCGTCCGCCGAGCATAGTCGGTTCGTCCATTCGCTGGGAACCATGCATGTCGCGGGACGCTTCGCTCGACATCTGTACCCATTCCTGGCAACGCAATTCCCCCACGTGCCCTCGATCCACTATGTGGAGGAACTCCTGCGCGTCACGGCCCTGCTGCACGACATCGGCCATGGCCCGTTCTGCCACTTCTTCGACGATAATTTCCTGAAAGCGTTTCACCTGACGCACGAGAAACTCGGACAGGTGATCATTCGAGATCACCTCGGCCCCATCATTCAGAAGATCAGACGCAGCCCGAGCGGGCCCTTTGCCAAAGGGGAAAGCTTGGACCCGCGCCATATCGCGCATTTGATTTTAAAAGAAAAGGGCAAGGATAACTCCCGCATGCCGCCTTGGCTGAACGCGCTGCAGCCGGTGATCTCAGGCAGCTACACGGGAGACAATTTGGATTACGTCCTGCGGGATGCCTATATGTGCGGCGTCGCGGTGGGACCGGTCGATCTCAGCCGCTTGATTCACTATACGCTGATCACCCACCGGGGCTTTACGATTCACAAGACTGGGCTCCCCGCCTTGCAAATGTTTTTGACGACCAGAATGTACTTGTACTCTAACGTGTACTATCACCGAACGACTCGAGCGATCGACATTCACCTTCGGGAGATATTCGGCGAGACCATGCGGTTGATTTTTCCGGAGAATCCGCTGGAACATATGGACCGCTATCTCACGTTGACGGACTGGTCCTTGTTGGAAGAGGTGCGGGGTTGGCCCCGATCACGACAGACCGCTCGGCGACAATTAGGCGAGGAATGGGCGAGGCTTCTGGGACGCGACGTCAAATGGAAAATGGCCTATAACACCGTGCTGAAAGAAAAAGGGCAAGCGCGCGGGATGGACTTCCCCCACCGCGACCATTTTGAAACGCAGGTCCGCAAGGAACTGCCGCCGAAGACTGCGAAGATCCCGTTTGCCGTCGATATGGCTCCCATCGATCCTCGGCCAGACCCGAAGGATACGCGCGCCACGCCACTGTATGTCTACGATCCGGGGAGCAAATCGGTCTCGACCGAGCCGCTGGAGGAATTTTTAGATCTGCTCCCGACCCGTCTCGTCCAATTCAGAATCTACGCTCTGAATCATGACGCCGATGCCGAGCTCTCGCGCGCCGCCGCGACAGTCCTCAATACCGCTCCCTCCGATCTTCACACCAACATTTAGTATATTTAGATTCCCCGGCACTGCGGGAGCGCGGAATAGAACAGTCAGCCTCTTTACTGAACGGCGGAAATGGGAGGAGGGAAAGAGAGTTTAAGAAGAGCGAGTGGATCGACTCTTGCCCCATTCAAATTCACACCCCAATGCAGATGAGGACCTGTCGCTCGACCGGACGCGCCGACCTTCCCGATGACCTGCCCTCTCATGACCGCGTCGCCTTCTTTGACGGATACTTCGGAGAGATGAAAATACATCGAATAGAGGCCTAGGCCATGGTCGAGAAACACGCCTTTCCCGGAAAAGAAATGATCGGCCGTGAGGCAGACGATGCCGTCATTCATCGCGACGACATCGGCGCCCAATGGCGCAGCAATATCTTCCCCGTTATGGGGATTTTTCGCCTGCCCATTGATGATGCGCTGCCGGCCGAAGGCGCCCGTGATCGGCCCTTCGACAGGTCGAAGAAAATTGCTCGCCCATCGTCGTTGCGTCGAGACGGCCTCGAGCACCGTGCGAACCTGCGCTTGTTCCGCTTTCACGCGAACGAGGTTGTCTTCATCGAGATCGACCTTGTCCTTCGGCAGGGTCAAATGCTGGACCGCTCGTTTTTCTTTCATGACGACAATGTAATAGCTCATTCGGCGATGGCCCGCCACGGATGCGACGTCGAGTACCAGTTCATGCGTACCGGGCGAATCTTGTAAATCAATCCCGACCAGCCCAAGATAGGCCTGCCCGTCCCCTGCAACGCCCTCTGGAAAGAAGGGCACCTTGCGATTGAGAAATCGCCCTGACACGGACGTGGCTTGCAGCTCGGCGGGAACACGAACCACCACTACTTCGCCTTGCTTCCCGCTGAATTGGCCATCGGCGCCATGCGGCTCCGGCGGAGCGCTGGTTAACAAGTCGACGGGGAAAATACTCGTGAGAAGGACGATTCCTACGATCGTGATGATGTCTACTCTGATCCTGAACATGGTCACAGCACCACGCTCGCGTGACAAGTTGCGACGATGCTTAACACGTTTTCATGAGGTGCCAGGAACGTTGGAGAATGTGGATTGTTGCTAGTGTACCTCATCTATAGAAACGGGGACCGGCGACCTGAGCTACTAATTCCTCGACGCGACGATTAACGGAACTGAACGGATCCATGCACAAAATAGTTTCTTCCCAATAGCCATTGAGTTTCAGATAGGTCCAATCGACCGTATAGGATCGATTTTTCGCGCGGGCGAAGCGGATAAAATCACCCCGCACCTTCGCGCGGGTCGTTTGAGGAGGCACGGACATCGCGCGTTGGACGGCGTCTTCGTCCACGATTCGTTCGATCAGATCACGATTTTCCATCAGATAGTAAAGGCCACGGGTGCGCTTCACGTCGTGATACTGCAAGTCCATAAGAAACACCCGCGGATCGTCCCACCCGCACCCTTTCTTCTCGATATACGATTGAATTAAATGCCGTTTGCTGACCCAATCGATTTCGCGGGTTAATTGCGCGGGATCTTCTTCCAACCGATCGAGCACGTAAGTCCATTTGGTGAGAATGTCATCCAAGACCGGATCGTGGGAATTGAAATTTAAATAATCGTAAGCGCGCTCCAAGTACATTCGCTGGATTTCAATCGCGCTCAATTGACGCCCATCATCTAATCTGATTTTTTTCTTGAGCGTGGGATCCCGGGAGACTTCCCGAATCGCCTTGACCGGATCTTCCAGCTCCATCCCGCTGACCGTGTAGCCGTCCTCAATCATGGTCAGAACGAGCGCTGCCACGCCAACCTTCAAATACGTTGCATACTCCGACATATTGGAATCACCGACGATGATATGCAAACGCCGGTATTTCTCCGCGTCGGCGTGCGGTTCATCTCGCGTATTAATGATACTTCGCGAGGACGTCGTCGACGAGGACGTCTTTTCGTGGATATGCTGTGCGCGCTGCGAGATAAAAAACTGCGGCTTCCCCGATACTTTCAGCACTTTGCCGGCACCCGAGTAGATTTGCCGGGTCACGAAAAAGGGAATCAACTGCTCCGTGACTTTCCAAAAATCGACGTCCCGCCGCATAAGGAAATTTTCATGGCACCCATACGTATTGCCGAGTGAATCGGTATTGTTTTTAAAAATATAAATCTCACCCGACAAGCCCTCCTCTCTGAGACGCTCTTCGGCCGCCGGCAAACAGGCTTCTAGCAACCGCTCGCCCGCCTTATCATGAATGACGAGATCCGTAATGTTGTCGCATTCTGGAGTGGAATACTCGGGATGGCAGCCGGTATCTTGGTAAAAACGTGCGCCGTTGATGAGAAACGCATTGGAGGGCCAGCTGTTAGGGATAAGACCCTCGAAAATGTAACCGAGGACCTTTTCCATAGGAAGGTAAATCCGGCCGTTCGGCGAGAAAATCAGTCCATACTCGTTTTCAAGGCCGAAGATACGTGTTCTCATACGAAAAGACGCGGTGGAGGATTGATTTCAGCATACACCGCCCCTCCCCGTTCTTCAACTTAGAGGGAACGGACAAACGAACTAGGTCAGGATTTGACGGGATTCGGCGGGGAGAATGCGACGAAACTTGCGACCTACTCTATTCCGCTCCAAGGTGGCTATCTCCAATCCTTCGAGGGGGAGTTTTTGATTGGTGATATTTTCAAGTGCAGCACTACAGAGTGCCAGACCGGCTTTCAAAGTCAGACCCTCGGCCTTGTAGTGTTCCTTCAAGTATCCCTGCAAAGCTTCCGAGCGCCCGCCGATGACGGCATATCCGCGTTCATCAAAAATGCTGCCGTCGAACGAAATGCGATACAGCTCGTTGGGCCGGCCGGTTTGTCCGACCTCCGCGACAAGAATCTCCACTTCCAGCGGTTTCAATTCTTGACTGAAAATGGTGCCGAGGGTCTGCGAATATCCATTCGCTAAAGATCTGGCCGTGACATCTTCGCGGCTGTACATAAACCCCTTAAGATCGGCATGCCGGATGCCCGCCTTGCGAAGATTTTCGAATTCGCTGTACTTCCCCGCACCCGAGAAGGCGATGCTGTCGTAAATCTCAGAAATCTTATAGAGCGAGGCGCTCGGATTATCCGCGACAAGCAAAATGCCGTCGGCATATTCCACCGCGATGATGGACCGTCCCTTGGAGATGCCTTTCTTGGCGTACTCCGCCTTGTCCTGCATCATTTGTTCGGGTGAGACGTAGTACGGCAATGGCATGATCAGCCCTCCTGCTTCCGTTCGGCGACGAGTTCGGCGTACAGCATGGCAACTCGTTGGTCCTCGACATCGGTGATGCCAGTCGCATTGACAACTTTCGCCGTCGGATAGATACCTCGAATCAAATCAGGCCCGCCGGTTCCGACATCTTCTTCGGCCGCGTTATAGAGCGACAAGAGGGCGAGTTTGAGCGTTTCGTCCTCCGACAGGTTTTTCCGATAGTGCTCGCGCATCGTACTGCGTGCATCCTTGCCACCCGAGCCAATCGCGTGATATTCGGACTCTTCATAGCGCCCACCCGTAATATCGTATTTAAAAATACGGCCATCGCGTCGCCGATGATCGTAGCCCACATAAATGGGAATCACGATCAGCCCATGAAACACCATGGGAAGATTCGCTTTGATCATCTGGCCGAGCTTGTTGGCCTTTCCTTCATACGATAACTGAACCCCTTCTAGCTTTTCGTAGTGCTCCAACTCCGTTTGAAACAATTTGACCATTTCGATGGCCGGACCGGCGGTGCCGGCAATGGCCATGGCCGAATAGCCGTCGATTTTGAACACCTTCTCCATCTGACGTCCGGCAATTTGAAAGCCTTCGGTTGCGCGACGGTCTCCGGCGATGACAACGCCCTCGCGATACTTCAAGGCCAACACGGTCGTGCCGTGCGGCGGCTGGGGGATTTGGTGAGGACGGTTGGGATCCCACAGCGGATTGGCCGTTCCGTTCCAGTCACGATTCCCGGGAACAAGATCCGGCCGCCGATGCAGCAGATAATCAAAAAAGCTGGAGTCGTCGTGGTCTGAAAGCGTTCGAGATGATGACATGCCTCTCCTTCATATCAGCACGATTCATGCGAGAAGACGGACAATCGCGATGTGGTGACTATGATCAGGACGGTCGATAGGCCTCATTATGCCGTGAGCTTGGCCAGCAACGACTCCGCTGAGTCCGATCCTTCCAACAACTCACGCGTGAGGGATTCGGTTCCGCGCAGGGGATCCATTAGTGGAATTTTTTTGATCGTGGTATTGCCGACATCGAAGAGCACAGAGGTCCAGCTCGCTCCATAGATCTTATGACCGAACTTCTTTAAACAATGACCCCGAAAATAGGCACGCGTCCCGGTGGGAGGGGTATGTTCAGCCTTCGCGATATCGCTGTCTTGCAGCAGGCGATCGATTAAGTTGCTCCGCTCCAGCGCATAATACAGTCCCTTTTCCGGCCGCACATCGTGATATTGCAGATCCAACAGCGACACGCGAGGGTCCTTCCAATCGCAGCCCTTACGGTCCATGTAGGAATAGATCATCTGACGCTTGGCGACCCAATCTAGGTCGCGAACAAGCAACACCGGGTCTTGTTCGAGCTTCTCTAGCACCTCTTCCCACCGTACCAGAATATCTTTCGTGACTTGGTTCAGCTCATGACACGCGTAAAAATCCAGCGCCGTTTTTAAATACATCCGCTGCACCGCAATCGCGGTCGTCACGCGGCCATCGGTAAGCTTGAGGGTTTTCTTGACGTCGAGATCTCGAGACACCTCTTTAATCGCCCGCACGGGGTCGTCCAGGTCCACTCCCGGCACTTCGATGCCTGCTTCCAGGAGATCGAGCACGATCGATGTAGTCCCGAGCTTCAAATAGGTGGAGAGCTCCGCCATGTTCGCATCCCCGATAATGACGTGGAAGCGGCGGTACTTCGCCGGATCGGCGTGCGGTTCGTCCCGCGTATTGATGATCGGTCGCTTGACCATCGTATTGAGATCGACCAGACATTCGAAAAAATCCGCGCGCTGCGAAAGCTGGTAAGCGGCAGGGTGACCGTGATTTTCAGCGCCGACCTTTCCCGCCCCGGCATATATCTGCCGGGTCACAAAGAAGGGAACCAGCAGCCGGACTACTCGGTCGAAGGGAACGGATCGCTCCAGAAGATAGTTCTCGTGATACCCGTAACTATTACCCTTCCCGTCGGTGTTATTTTTGTAGAGGACGAACTTGTCACCCCCACGTATGCGGGCCAATTCACGCAAGCATTCAGCTGCCACGCGTTCGCCGGCACGTTCGTACGCGACCACTTCACGAGGATTGGTGCACTCGGGGGTGGAATACTCCGGATGGGCTCCATCCACGTAGAGACGCCCTCCATTCGCAAGTACTTTATTCAACATCCGGTTATAGTCGGGACCCGGGCGTTCGCGCTCCCCCTCCGCTTCGTACCCGCGCAGATCGAGCAATGGATTTTCATTTTCATAGTCCCATAGCGCCTGCGCTGCGGGGAGGGTCGGATAATGCGCAATGAGCTGAATGGAATTGGAGACCGGATCGATGGCGTCGGCATCGCGCGTTGCGATGCCAAACTCCGTTTCAGTTCCTAAGACACGCTGGGAAATCACCGAGTGCTCCTGTCCGATGGGAAATGATCAGAAATAATGGCCGGTCGTAATGGTTTCGATCTGGCGAGATTCCGTCGACCCGGCTGTAATCGTCCGTACGTGGATAATTTTTTCGCCTTTTTTGCCGGATATCTTTGCCCAATCATCGGGGTTGGTGGTATTGGGAAGGTCTTCGTGTTCCTTGAATTCATCCCGCACCGCTCGCTGTAGATCTTCCCCGCGAAGCCCCTTGCCCTCGTTGGCGATGACTCGCTTAATGGCATATTTTTTCGCGCGGGAGACGATCCCTTCAATTAACGCGCCGCTGGCGAAATCTTTAAAATAAAGCACTTCTTTCTCGCCGTTGGCATACGTTACTTCGAGAAATTTATTCTCCTCCGACGTGGCGTACATTCCGTCAACGGTCAATTGAACGAAGCGATCGACCAATGCCTGGCGATCACCGTTATGACGTGTGATTTCTTCTTCGGCATACGGCAGATCGGCCTCCAGATATTTCGAGAAGATTTCCTTCGCAGCATTCATATCCGGACGAGAAATCTTGATTTTGACGTCTAACCGACCGGCGCGTAGCACGGCAGGATCGATCAGGTCCTGCCGGTTACTCGCTCCGATGACAATGACGTTCCGCAACCGCTCGACGCCATCGATCTCCGATAAAAACTGCGGGACGATCGTCGACTCGATGTCCGACGAAATGCCGGTTCCGCGCGTGCGGAACAGCGCATCCATTTCATCGAAAAACACGATCACGGGATGTCCATCCGCGGCACGCTCTTTGGCTTTTTTAAACACTTCGCGCACTTGCCGTTCAGACTCACCCACATATTTATTCAGCAACTCCGGACCTTTGACGTGCAGGAAAAAGCTCCGCAGTTCTTTTCCGGCCAAATGACCGAGCTTCTTCGCGATCGAATTGGCGACGGCTTTCGCGATCAAGGTCTTGCCGCAACCTGGAGGGCCATACAGCAGCACGCCTTTCGGGGGGCTCAATCGATGTTCGGCAAAGAGTTGGGGGTACAAAAACGGCAATTCGACCGCATCGCGTACCTGCTCGATTTCCTTGGCCAGGCCACCGATGTGTTCGTAATCGACATCGGGCACTTCTTCAAGGACTAATTCCTCCGCTTCGGACTTCGGCAGCTTCTCGACAACATAGCCGGAGCGCGCGTCATACAACAAATGGTCGCCGACGCTCAGCCGCTGAGAGGCTAACGGTTCGGCAAGCTCCGTCACCTTCTCTTCATCGAAGTGCAAGGAAACCAACGCGCGGTTTCCCTCTAATAAGTCTTTTAATCGCACGACCTCGCCTTGCCCGTCGAATCCGCGGCTTTCAATGACGTTGAATGCCTCATTCAAAATGACTTCCTGTCCCTTGCGCAATTCCTTCGGCTTGATGGAAGGATGAAGGCTGACTTTCATTTTGCGTCCGGACACATAAATCGTGGCCGTGGAATCCTCATTCATACTCGAAAAGATCGCATAGGTATTCGGGGGGGCCGTCAGCTTTTCCACCTCGGCGCGTAACGCCTGGATTTGAGCCTTGGCTTCCTGCAAGGTGGCGGTCAGTTTTTCGTTTTGCCTTTGGGCTTGGTCGAGTTGGGAGCGAGACTGATACAGCTGGCGCAGCTCGTCCTGCATGGACTGGATCTGGATCTGAAGTTTATCGATCTCTCGCGCGTGCTCGTCATTTTTTTTCACGGCGTCTAGATCTCCGTCTGACAAGCGTTGAGTGATTTTCTTCACGGATTCGCGGAAGGAGCTGAGCCGGCCCTGACCCCGCTTGGAATCGGCCATGGAACGTTCTCCGAGTCAATGAGTATCGATTGCGCGTCGCTCAACTCGTGCAAATCTTATCATCGAATCTTGAAAAGGGTCAACTCCGCTACAGCTTCCGTTGCGCGAACGTTCACAGCTCCCGCGCTCGAATTGGCGATCCGCATGATTGCAATTCCTCGAGAAGACAGCGTACGGCGATATCAACGTTGTCCGACGCGAGAATCGCGGAGACGACCGCGACACCGAATGCCCCGGCCCGGCGAACGTCAGAGACACGTTCTGGGGTAATGCCGCCGATGACAAAAATTGGTATGTTGCTTTCCCAGCTGACTTGCTCTAGAGGTCGCAATCCAAGAGGATCGCCATAGGGTCGCTTCGAAGGCGTATCATAGATGGGTCCAAGCACGATAAAATCCGCCCCGTCGGACTCTGCCTGCTGCGCGTCTTCAGCCGAGTGAGCCGAAACTCCAATTAATCGATCAGGGCCAAGCAGTCGCCGCGCCGCGGCCACCGGCATGCTATCGGCCCGGAGATGAACGCCGTCCGCTCCCAACGCCATCACCAGATCGGTTCGATCGTTGACCAGCAATCGGCCCCCGTGCTTCCGTACAATGGCCAGAACATCATTAGCCAGATGAAGCAAAGAACGAGTATCGAGATCCTTCTCGCGCAGTTGAATGGCCTTCACGCCGGCGCTCATCGCGCCATCGAGAAGTGGAAGCAGCGGCCGCCCCGCGGTCTGATGCCGATCGGTGATCAGGTACAGAGAAAAATTAACGCGGGACATAAAAAGGGAAGAACTTTAAATTTAAGGGGAGGCGCAAACCCTAGGCTGCTTAAAATGCCCTTCATTGCACACACCCACCCCAGGCGTTACTTCACCCGCCGCACCCCGCGTCTGTCAGGACAGCCGCTCGACCCGTGGACGCGCCCCATCCCGTGCAAGGCGCAGGGAGCGAGGATCCCGAGGACTACCAGTTCGGTTGAGGGAGGCTCGCGACTGAGAACGCAGCCGAAGGACATTTCAGCGGGCTACAGCATGCCTTCGATAGGACTGCTTGCCGTCGCGTACAGCTTTCTCGGAATGCGGCCGGCTTTGTAGGCCAACCGCCCGGCATCAACGGCATACTTCATCGCTTCCGCCATCATGATCGGATCTTTCGCCCCAGCAATCGCCGTATTCATTAGTACTGCATCGGCCCCATACTCCATCGCCAACGCAGCATCGGATGCGGTTCCTACGCCGGCATCGACGATCACTGGAACGTTCACAGTTTCCATGATGATCTTAAGATTGTACGGATTGCGAATACCTAATCCCGATCCGATAGGCGCGGCAAGCGGCATCACGGCCGGACAACCAATGTCCATCAGCTTTTTGGCCACGATCGGATCGTCATTCGTATACGGCAGAACAACGAATCCTTCTTTGACCAAAATTTTCGCGGCTTCTATTAGGCCTGCGGTATCGGGAAAGAGTGTGCGTTCATCACCGAGCACTTCCAATTTAATAAGATCCGATATGCCGGCGGCACGCGCCAATCGCGCATACCGCAACGCGTCGTCCACCGTATAGCACCCTGCGGTATTCGGCAAAATAATGTATTTCTTCGGATCGAGATAATCCAGAAGGTTTTCTTTGGAGCGATCCGTAATATTGACGCGCCGAACCGCCACCGTCACGACATCCGCCCCGGATGCTTCAATGGCCTTTTTCGTCTCGACAAAATCCTTATACTTTCCGGTCCCCACCCACAGCCGCGACTTAAACTCCCGTCCCGCAATCACCAACCGATCGTTGTGTTCATTCATAATGCACCGTTAGATGATCCTTCCACAACACTATCAATAGCGGGAAGAATTGGGATCGGCCTCCCCTGTGCGCATCAAAAGAGCACATTCTGATGTGCGCGTTCTGCGAGCACAGAGGTCATCTCAATTCTACCCAGCCACCCCACTTCCTCCGCCGATAAAACTAATAATCTCCACACGATCGCCTTCTTGTAACGTGCATGTCTCAAATCCATCTCGTTCGACGATCTGAAGATTGACTTCAACCGCGACACGATCTGAGCGAATGTCCAGCTGATGCAAAAGACCCGCAACGGTTGATCCCGACAAAATAGTGTGAAGCTCGCCGTTGACCAGCAGTTGAATGGATGTGCCGGAGCTTGTACCTGACACCGCTTCACCTAGTCGCAAGATCAAAATGGATAGGTCATCGTATGAGACGATTCACGCGGTTGTCAACCGAACCGAAATTGGACCACAAGGCTGGACTGCCTCACCTGTGTTGGGTAGCATAGCCGGAGCGAGGCCAAGATGACCGACACCAATCGTGCAATAGCTGCGCTGTTTCACTCGATGGCAAGCCGCCTGGAAGCGAGGCGAGAAAATCCTCACCGCATTCGAGCATACCGACGTGCGGCCGACTCGCTGCTTCGGCTGACGGAAGACATTGCGCTTGTGACTCAACGGGGGGCTTTACGGGAGATCGCAGGAATCGGAAAGGATCTTGCCGTCAAGATCGAGGAATTTCTGGCGACCGGTACCATGCAAGCGTACGAGCAATTGCACAGGCGCCTTCCGACGGAAATTGTAGAGTGGACTACCTTGCCGGGTCTCACGGAGGCGGCCGTTCAACATCTCTATTTCCATCTCGGCATCACCACGCTTGACGATCTTCAGACGTTAGTCCGTTCGCACTTCTTACGAACATTGCCGGGCATCGTCGTCGTGGAAGACGATCTGCTGGAGGCCATTCATGCGCGGCTCACCCAGCAGAGTCATTCAAATCCGCCGGCGCGTATCAGGTCGGCCGCAGATCCTTAAATATCTTCCAGGTCTTGAGTAACTCGACCGCCTTTTGAAGTTGCGGATCGTCTTCAAGCGCACCTTCACCGAGCGGTTCATTCAATGCTCCGTTGCTCTTTGGAGCCTGATCGTCCGGCTTTGCACTCGGAGGCGCTTCTTTCGGTTTGATCGGCTTCGCCTCCGGTTCTTTTTCCTTATCTTTATCCTTATCCTTTTCTTTATCCTTCTCGCCGGCCTTGACCGCCACCTGCTGTGCTTTCACGACAATATCCGGGGTGATCCCGGTGGATTGGATCGAGCGTCCCTTCGGCGTGTAGTACTTCGCGGTCGTCAGGCGCAGGCCCGATCCGTCGCCCAACGGCAATATCGTCTGCACGGAGCCTTTGCCAAAACTGGTGGTCCCGACAACGACCGCGCGACCCCAATCCTGCATGGCGCCCGCCACAATTTCCGACGCGCTCGCCGACCCTTCATTGACCA
>AR_comb_assmDRAFT_10256726_pt1 | contig 23028 bp, 29 predicted proteins | sample ArasoioldDNA_FD_10543 | JGI IMG/M metagenome (IMG submission 10543) | reverse complement strand
CAAAGACCTGCCAGTAGCAGCACCAATCTTCACAGCAGCACGGCCGACGTGCTCAAACTCATGAGCCATCGTAGATATTTCTTGACCCGACCCGGGTTGATAATAGGCCTCCGGTTTTTCCATTTGAGGATATGCGAAACCATATAGACCACCCCTACCGACTCTGTTCTCCTCTATGGTCTCTTTAGCTAACGGATTTGTTATCCTAGGATCATCATAGCTGTAGATACGATTTCCGACATACGACGCACCCAAAGCGGCTAGTGGCCCGGCAGTGTTGACGTCAATGCTTGCCGACGGTGGCCGTCTCTGAGGCAATGGCGTACCGGGAGCAGGAATACCTTCACTTCTTCTGATCTCATCAAGAGCTTGCTGAGCTTGCTGTTGAATAGTAAGAGGTCGCGAATGCGGAGACGCACTACGTGCCTCTGCAGGAGCACCACCACCCGGTTGCGCAATGCCATCCGGGAGTTGCATCGGATTACTTTCACCTTTCGCGCCACCACGAGGAGTATTATGAAAACCCTGTCCTTGTGGTTTATCAGTTGGCACCATCAATAGATCACTAAGACGTTTAATCTCAGAAGTCAATTCTGACATCCGCTTATTTTCTTCTTCAAGTAATTTACTATTATCATTCGCGCCACCACCGCTGAACCGTTGCGGTGTTACTGGTGGCGGAACACCACGACCAGGATACTGAGGTGCATTCTTAAAAATATCCTCAGTTAATTTTTCTTGCTCTGCCTTTTCTTCTGGAGTTAGATTTCCTGATCTAGTCCGTGCCCATCTCTCAGCAGCACTAGCAATTCTTTCCATAGCATCTGCAAGAAGCTGTGCGCCTTTAACAACGGGACCAAATCCAAGAACAATGGCAGAAAGAGATCCACTGATCTTATCAACTGACACAGCCATTGAATTAAAAGAACGTGTAAGCTGCGTGCTTTGTTCAATCAAAGCTTGCGTATTTCTAATTGCCTCTTCAGTTGGCCCTTTCAATTTAATATGAGTTGCCGCAACAGCTTCAGGAATTCCGGCGAGCTTGTTTAGATCGTTTACCCATTGAGCAGCAACAACTGGACCTCTATTGGGCATGGCGGAAATATTTTTCCGTATACTATCCATGCCCTCTTCAAATATATTAAAGAATTCTGTCGTATCACCTTTCTGTGCTGCTTCCTTTAATTTAGTAATCAGCTTATCCATATTCTCCCGCATCTCGGGAGTATGTCTTGCTCCTTGTTCCATCTCTTGGCGCAGCTTGCTTGCCGGATTTAGAATATCCGTCATAGATCGCTGCAAGCCGCGCAACGTCGTATCTGCTAATGCGATTCCTTGTGAACCGAAGAGCTTTCCAAACTCTTCGCGAAACATTTTGATGGTTGCAGCATTATGTCCGGTTTCACGAGCAAGCTGCCCTAGGTCAGTCATCTCAGAAGCAAACTTTTTGATAGGAATCAGTGCCGCCATTAGAACGCCACCGACACCTAGAACGGCAGTGCCTACGCCAGCCAGTGCTGGAATCATAGACATGGCGGACTTAGTCACGTTAGTCATAGATGTACTAAGGCGACTGAAGTCTCCTACCAGTGGCTTGATAGCATTCTGCACTCCCGCAAAATTTGTACGGAGTTTGCCTTGTGCAGAAGCGTGCTGCTCACCTCCAAGTTGTTTGAGTTGCTGGTTAAGCTTGTCTAGTCCGGCTGACGCATTGTCAACCAGAGTTACATTTAGAACCAGATTTTCTTGTTCTGTTGCCACTTAACTATCCAATGAAGGATCATGAGATTCAGCAGAAGGACCTTGTGCCTTTGGTTGTCTAGAACGCCGAAGTTGTTTCTTTCTAAATATATCTCCTTTAGTTTCTATCTTTACCTCAGTATCATCATCTGATGTGACTTTAGTTGATAATGCACCATTAGCTTTAACTTGAGTTTCATTTCCAAGCGAACTATCTATTACTTTACGGCCACGTTCTTCAGCTATCTTATAGCGTTGCGCCGCTTTCTTTTCAATTTCACTAATGTCTTCTTCATTTTGTTTCGTAGGAGCAGGTTTAGTCAAATCAATTAAACTTGGTTTGTTAACACCCCATCTTTTACGCCATTGTTCAAACAAACCTTCTTTCCAACTCCCTGCTCCCATAGCATCTGTAGCACCAAGATCAATATGCATCGTATCTGCTGCACCATAATGACCATAGTCACCACTGAAATACCCACCCCATCTAAATGTCTTAGTTAATTCAGGATGATTTTTCAATTGTATTTCACGCATTTTCTGTGCGAATGTTTGATACGTATTGAAAGAATCACTATTTTGATAATTCGGTAGACGTTTACCAGTAGGATCAATTAGAACAAAGTCAACTGCTATGCCACCCGGATGCCATGGAGTACCTTTAGTACGAGGTTGCTTGCCACTAAACGCTTCTACTTTCCAACCTTCAGGTAAAGATTTAGAAGCTTCACTTATGATTTTATATAATCTTGGATCTGCACCAGCACCCCTATCAGTTACAGTTAGCCGTGCTTCACCAGTACCACCAGTTTGTCCACGATTAACCGCTGTCTTTAATTCAGCAGTAGTCATTGGCCGCGTGCCAGGAATTGCTGGCTTGCCAGTTGGCGGACCTGCCGCTGCTAATTTTTTTCTAAAAGCATTATCTTGTGCTTTATTTTCCCTTACATAACCTTCACCCTCAATTTCTGTAACAACTTCACCTCGTCTACGATGTCCATCTAATACCCGATTCCCAGGTTCATTAGAAGCATTGCCTGTTGCACCAGGAGCAATGGAAGAACCTTGACCAATGCGTTTCAACATATCATCATAATTGTCACGCAATGCTTTATTAGGATTTCCCAATCCCGCATTAGGATAGTATCCATCAACATTTCTTAATGTGTCACTAATTGTTTGTCCACGAGCAGCTAGACGATCAATAGTTACTTGAAGCCAAGCTTCCTGTGCCTTTAATCCCTGACTACCAGTCTCCTTTGCAGCCTTTCTCATAAAAGCTTCACGCTTTGCAGGATCTTCTAATTCCTTCATAATAGCAGCACGATGTGCCGCTAAAAAAGCTTCTTGTCCACCGCCAGTAGGATTCTGTGCATCAGATCCAATTTTAATTCCAGCTTGCTCTAATGATTCTGCTGCTTCAGCAGGACTAGTTGGCGCTTTGATGCCAGAATCAGCAGGCGCTCCATCACTACCGTTGGAGGTAGAGGAGGTGGAGGAGGTGGAGGAGGTGGAGGAAGTGGTTCCTCTTCCGTCACGAGGACCCATTCCGGGCAATCCACTTATTCCACCGCCGACACCCATCCGTGCCTTCAGTGAACTTAATCCTCCGCCACCACTTGCAAATCCTACTGCGTTGCCAGGAGCAGTAAGAGGCGATAATGTTTCACTCAATCTTTTCAATTCATTAATCAACAACTGACGCTGATCAAGTTCTTGTACTTTCTGCCCAACATTTTCTGGTGTTGCGCCACGCCTATCATCAATACGCGCAGCACCTATAGCGGCGTTTACTGGAGTAAGAACACTGCTCATATCTTCCAATGCACTTCCAGGCTTGACCATGAAGGGCATCGGACCGAAACCCCCATTATCACTATCACTAAATTTTACTGGTGTACCTCCTTTCCCACTGCTACCACCAAATATATCTTTAAGTTGCGGAATACCTTGTGTTCCTGGCCCTGTCGGTCGCTTATGTTTTTCTTCTAACTGCTTTCGTAATCTATCTTTCATTTCTTCTTGCGCTTTAGTCTTACCTCCAGCAGCGTCACGCAATTTTTCTGCTTTGTCAGCAGCGTATCCCATTTGCTCAGCAACCCATATCGCACTCTTAACAAGCCAACTACCTTCGCCAAGTGGAATAGCTAGAATTGCTTCTTTAAATCTGTTGGCTTCAACAGCCATTGTATTCGAAGCGATATAAAGTTTCTCAGCATTATCAGCAACTGTTTGATAGTGCTGTATATCCTGTTCGGTTACGTTTGCGATATCCTGCCACTTCCGCATAATCTCTGGACCGAGATTTTGCACGGCCGCAAACTGTGCTGTCCAGTTAGCAGCTATCTGTGGCGGGACACCTGATTCATTCAAAACCTTCTGCATAGTTTCAACAGCAGAAGCTTGAGTCTTGAAGAATTCGATTGCGTCTCCCCTCTTGGCAGATTCACGCAATTTCGCAATGTATCTTTCCATTGCGAGCGTTGTTTCAGGTGTCCGTCTAGCATGCTCCCGCAATGTTGAAATCAAACTGCTTTGCGGATTAAGAACATCCACCATCGACTGTTGGACATTTTTAAGTATTGCGTCACTCTGTTGTTGACTGAAACCTTGCTTGGCAAAAGCCTCTTCTAATCTTTTGATTGCTGCAACGCTGAAACCAGTTTCACGGCTAAACTGATTTATCTTCGCCAAACTGTCTGCATATTCTTTAACATTCTTCATTCCAAGTGCGACTATACCGGCGACTCCTACAATTCCTAATGCAGTGAAACCGACAGTCTTAGCGAGAGTAGTCGCGGCAGTTGTTGATTCTCCCAAGATGCCAGCAAAGGCACCAGCCTCCTTATCAAAGTTAAGAAGTTGCGCTTGCGTGATCTTGAATTGACCACCAATCTTTTCAACTGCCGCTTGTTGTACTGCACCTCCTAGATGAGTAAGCTTGATATTGATAGACTTCAATATATCTGAAGCCTTGTCATCAAGACCGACAGTTAGTTTTAGTTCCTCATATTCTGTTGCCATAACTGTCAGTCTTGTTCGGCAGCAGACTCAGCCCGCATGATTTTTGCAAGCTGAATGGTGCGCCACAGATGCATACGAATATCACTCATAGACATGTTGAGAAAATGTTCGGGTGATTGATGATACCAACGAGCAAGACGGTAGGCGTCTAGAACTATATCATCCTCACTAGCGCCTACCAAGCCGCTGGATCGGGAAGAAAAAAACTTCTGAGCCGATACGCACAGGAATTCCAATCACGAGGATCCATTTGTTCAATGAATGGTAGTAGGATCCCAGATAGCGATGACATTATCATTGTCATTTTCTTTTCATCTATTAGCACATCACCATTCTGATCGATACGTACCGGATTGCCATAGCGGTTGATATCACCACCAGTGGGCTCACGAAAAGAGAGTTCCTTAACTTGATTACCTTTATTATCTCTAATTGACTTATGGAGCAACTTAACATTGATAGGCCAAGTCTCTAGATCTAGTGGAGAGACAGGTGCTGCTTGAGTCTGTGCTACAACCGGCTCTGTCTCTTCCACAAAACCTTCTCTTTTGGGTTGTTCATTCACGCATACTCTCCCTGTTTTATTTCCCTGCTATGTTGCAGTGAAAGTCTTACTGTTGCTGTCGCCAGAACTATTGCGTATCCTCACAATTTTAGCTCCAGCAGTAACACCACTGATAGTCGCAGTCACTTGTGTCTTAGGTCCATTTAACAATGTATTCTGCTCAACACCAGCAAAGACGATCTTAGCATCATCAGTTAGATGTTGAGCGGTTGCTATCAATACCACAGTTCCTGCTGCACCAGAAGTAGGAGATATGGAATCGAGAACAACGATTGGTTTGGTATCTCCTGGTTCACCTCCCGACCAATAATTTTCATATGGATCAGGAGGTGATCCATCAGCTGTTTTGTTTATCACATTAGCGCCATTCCGCGCAGCATCGATCTCCGCTTGCGTCGGCGTAGGCTTGGCGTTGGGACCCGGCGGAACCGGATCAGGAAAAAGAGGGGGCATTAGAGTTGGATCTCCTCACACCATAGACCTTCCCAACGTACACGGAATTGACCATCGCGAGTGTTGGCTTCGAAGCCTGCCTTACATGTCGCACTCGCGAGGGTATACTGTTTGTTATTCGCAAGCTGAGCCACGACAGTGACATCAGTTTGCGCTTCTAGATCTTCTAGATTAATCTCGGGGGTAGTAGAAATATCCCCCTCGATATACGGAACACGAGGAAGTTCTTGATATCCATGAACACCATCTTGTCCCGCGATCATTGTACGTTCAACCGCACTAGGGCTAACTGTGAAGTTACCCCTCAGTGCTAGTTGGTTCCCGTCAACCATCAGGAACGCAATACCAGCAAATCGCTGTGCCATGTTCTATGCTCCAGTTCTGTGTTTGCTATTAGATGCCGAAGCCAATGGCGGGACGAGCGGTCACGCCGGTGAGACCCGACTGGCCAATGATCTCGACATCGATGCCGCGGTCGTACTGGAGTCGGAATTGTGCCAGCACCGCAAAGATACGAAGCTGGTTGATAAGATCTGGCGGATATAGCACGTTCAATCTATTAGGATTGTTCGGATCACGTTCCACCAGCAGATGCCGTTTGAAGTTGCGAGTATCTTCAACCAGACCATTGTATTCATCCATCCGGTATTGTGCAATCAATTCAGCCTTAGCAATACCGGGAGTAATGATGGCCTGACCAGGACCAAAGCGAGTACCATCATTAGCGAGCTTGTGCCTCGGGAATTTGGTGGTGATAGCATGACGCTGGTTACGAATCAGCTTAGCAAGTGTGGCCAGAGTGGTGACTAGTTCGTAAGCATCATCACCAAAGCCATACAGATTCAACTGGTACGTCGTAGTTTCACGAGAGATCATTGGTGTCGTACCAACTGGCGTCTTCTGCGTTGCAAGACCGGCACCCGCCAAGCTATTGAGCTCAAGGACATTGAACCTATCATGCAACGGAGCACTGAGCACGCTATTGAGCGATAGAGTTTGCAGTGGCCTAGCAGGATCATTAGTCAACGCGCGTTGCGCCTTGGCCACATAAGCAGCAGTCCACTCATATACTGGTGTCGGACTCTTTACCTCAACGGCCATGATCGAAATCACGCCACTGTTCCGCGTAGCACCAAACAACATAAGATCAGAATAAGTGCCACGCTTAGTACAGAAGACGTGACCAAACAATTCACGCATCCATCCCCATCTGCCAGTATCTGCGAAACCAAACTCGGTTTCCCATGCCAGTAGTGAAGTGGAATCAGTATAGGGAAGACAGACATATTCGAACTGCTGCTCACCCATATTCGAAATTGCATTGTCGAAGTCTGGGACACCAGTGCCACCAGTAAGAAAGCCAGTCGCCGGTAGTGTCAGCACAAGACCAATGGGGAGTTCTTCACCACCAATCTTACCATAGTAGTTGACACTGACACCGATATCATTTCCAGTGATTCCTTTCCACTTGGCAGTGAGTGTTACCACATCTGCCAATGCTTCAGCAATCACTGGTAGATCTTCTTCCTCATTAATTGCAGTCTCGATTGCCAAGGCGACTTGATCCTTGGTATCACTAGCACCAATGTTAGTCGAGATATGTTGTCCACCGATGTACAGATGGATTGAACCTGCTTCTGTCTGCGCAGTTGTGACAGTAACAGTGCCAGTCGCTTCCATTGCACCGACAGGTTCTGCGACGCCAAGACCCCAGACTTCATTCGCAAAATTGTTTGCGAAAAAAGCTTTGAACATACGTGACATCTCAGAACCGATACCATAATGCTCATCGGCTTGCGCTTGAGTACCAACGGCAATCGGCACATCTGGAACTGCCGTGCCATCAGAATTCATCGTACCAACGAGCAAGGCTGGTTGCCTGATCGTTGGAAGTCCGGCCATGCTAGGATCCACCTCAACCCAATAGAGTGGGATACGTAGATTGGTCGGAATATTAGAAAACGAAATCGGCATGGGTTTCTCCTTCTAGCCGGAATCGAGATCAGTAAACCTTTGTCTGGCCCGACTGCTGTGGTTCTTGTGAAGCCGCAGGCTCTTGTTGAGTCACACCTGTCTTAGCAGGTTGAGATGTATCCTTAACAGCGGATGATCTCATCACACCTACTTGTTCACCCTGCTCACCTTCTTGACCTGTTTGTTCACCTTCGATAGATATGGCACCTTCACGGATACGTCTCTTAGTGAATTGATCAAGAGGCCATTCCTGTGAACCAGATTTAGGAAAAGCTTGATTATTTGATGGATGCCGAAGCACCGTACGATATTTTTCATCAGTAGGCACTACACGCACGCGTTCAACAGCAGTCATATCTTTGACTTCTTTCACACGTGCCATACGTGCTTCCTTACGTCTTTTCAGTTCATCTGCAACGTCCATAATTTATCTCCTTTATGGTCCTGCTTCAAGGTCGTATTCGCTGATGATGCGCTCAACCTCATCAGCAGGTGGGACAGTGCCGTCATGCCTGAGTGGCACAGTTTCAACGTGAATATGGAGCAGATCATCAGTGATAACTGGAGGCCAGTTAGTCCTGAATACACATGAAACATCGTATTGCATCTCTGCCCATGGTAGTTCATTCGTAAATGTAGAATTGCCCCAGACATGCCGCCTTGCCCCGCGTGAAATTCCTTCTACACGAACATTGTCAGGATTATTCATTGAATCTGGATGGCCATAAGACATCGTATCCAACATATTCATAATATATTGGTCAGGCCACAACCGCATCATGATAGCTTGAAAAGCTTGATCTAATTTAACTTCAGATTCAACAGGATTATTGTTTAAAATCATAACTGAAAATGCTAATCGCAATGTGTGATAGAACCTGACTTCACCAGCATTGATATCACCATCCGGTGTCATCTGTTCATCCATAATGTAGACACCGAAGTATGGCAGATCTTGCGGCTGCACCTGTAGAAGCTTGCTCCTACGTTTTGTAAATGTTGAAAAGAACGGAATCTCAGATACCGCGTCAAAGAATATATCGCGGATTGTTAATGAGTAACTCTGACTGCCAAGTGCGGGCATTATGGTTTTGCCGTTTCTATCTTACGAATTGTGAGAGTTGTTTCACCACCACCATTCGTATCAGCATCTAGAATTTCGAAGTCACCTAACGGAACACCATTGCAATCAGCCGGTATTGTGATTAGATCTCCTTGCACTGGCAACACGGTGAATTCAAGTTCACGAATATCGAATATACTTTGTTGATCTGAAAATATCGAACCATCTATACCAACAACATCAATTGGTCGCGTACTGAAAATTCCACGCGTGCCATAGGCTGGACCAGTAGGATTTGATTTCACTGGCGTGATAGTACAGCCAACTGCGAACATATCCTGTGTCTTGAGATAGAGTTCAGGAGAGAATGCTATCGCCATGTGAGTTTTTCCCCTAGCATGCGTGACATACGATAACAAAGTTCATTGAATAGTAGTGGGCGCAAGATAGGTCGGTTACGTTGACGAACCCTTTTCTTCTTACCCTCTACCTTCTGCAATTTGTAAGACGCTGTTCGTTCCCGTATATAAGTCATAACAGCTTTATCAGTTTGTTGATCTATGCGCGGTTGTCGTCTATTTAAATCTTCAGCTTGCCAGTTTAGAAATTCAGCCGGCATTTCCTGCCGCCTAGTTTCTTCTAGCTTGCGAATCATATCTCTCACTTTATCCTGAAATGGCGTAACATCAAATTGGATATTCATACATAAATCCGTATATAGTTTGTCAGCAGTCCCTTCACTTGCTGTGTCGCGCCACTGACATTCCCACTACTAGAACTCGTACTCCCTTTAGCTGGCGGATGAAACATGATACGTGAATCTTTGTGTGCTATCATTCGCACACCAGATGTTGCTTCCGCCGCTGCTTCAGTACGACTTGAACGAGCCAATAAACCGAGTGCTTGTTTCAATGCATTAGGTGATTCTTCAGGAAGCTTGAATCCACCAGAATAGACAACTACGATTTCATCTGTGCAACCGCCAAACAATGTAAGCTTGCCCGACTCTTCTTCAAGTTCATATTCTTCAGGCAGAAGCGTGTAACCACCAGTTTCAACACTTTCAATATCTGCTTCTAACACTGGCCAACCAGTTAGATAAATTCTGCAAGACCCATCAGGGCAGCAAATCCGCGCCATGCAACGCCATGTCTCACGTAGCTTCTGATAACCGAATGTAGTGCCAGGACGATTACATAGTTCTGCAATCGTAGATGAATTCCAATCAATAATCATCTGCAATTGTGCATCGCTAGATGTATCAGCTGCAGAAATACCCAGAAAAACTTTGGCTTCATCTAGAGTGACCAAAGCATCACTATCTGCTGGCTCTAAAATCTTTACGGTGATGTCAGCCATTTTCCACCACTGATACTAGCTTCATATTCCGTTTACGTTCTTGTACGAGTAAATGCAGCAAACACCGACGTCGCGCTGCTGAGGAGGTCGGCAGTAACGTCGGTGCTCGCTGCTCACAAAGTGCAGCGATCTCTACAACTGAGTTCCGCAACTCAGCAATACGCGCACTCTGCAAGAGATGTCTAGCCTTGGCTTTCATTTTGGAACTGCTCGAATAAGGAGCGCAATTCTAGTGACGGGCCTTTGGCACCTGTAGATAGTACAGGTACTGCGATATAAGAATTACGATCTACTTCCCAAGCAACAATACGATCTCCAGGTTCGCCACGAATTCCTTTATCACCTTTTAAACCACGCTCACCACGTGTTCCCGGTTCTCCTTGCTTACCAGTTTTTCCCTGACTAGTGAGCAATTGCCAACCATCACCGGGACACTGTCCAGGATTATCAATCTTTGCAATAAACGACCCACCATTCAATGCAATAATATCTAGTTGATGATAAACCGTATCTGAGTTATATGTACCACGAACCGTTGGTGAGACTGCATCGCATCCAGACATTGCCAAGCAGAGCCAATCCTTACTTCCAGGAACTAGACCAGTATCTTTCTTTGCTTGCCATAATGCACCCTCATGCACTACGACTTCACTCTTATAATAGACTTCATCTTGGTGCCAGAGTTTAACTTGGGGTAGAAAACCGGGTGGACCTTGCGGACCAGGATCACCTTTTATGCCAACCTCTCCACGTTCACCCCGTTCGCCCGCGATACCTTGATCTCCTTTTTCACCTCGGGCACCTTGTAAACCGGGAGATCCTTGGGGTCCAATATCTCCTTGTTTACCTTGTTCTCCTTGTGTTCCTCTTTCACCTTGCTGGCCAATTTCTCCAGTCTTTCCAATGGGTCCTTCTGGTCCCGTTTCACCACGTTCTCCTTTTTCACCTTGCTTACCAATAAGTCCAGGTTCACCTTGTAATCCTTGTGGCCCTTGTGGCCCTTGTTCGCCATCTTTTCCAGCTAAACCAGACTCTCCTTGTTCTCCTTTATCACCTTTAATACCAATGCCATCTAATCCACGTTCTCCTTGTATTCCTTGTTCTCCACGTTCTCCTTTGATACCAGCTTCACCCGATTCCCCACGCGGACCAATGTCACCTTGTTTACCGGGATTTCCTGGATCCCCCTTTTCTCCAGGACTACCATCTTTTCCGGGTTCACCCTTTTCCCCTTGCGTTCCGGGTTCACCGCGCTCACCCGGAAATCCTTTTTCTCCTTGCGACCCACTATCACCTTTGTCACCTTTTTCACCTTTGTCTCCCGGTTTGCCATCCTGTATAGTTGAAAGACGGCTCGTGATTGCGGCGATAGCAGTTTCCAATTTCTCATTAGATAAAACATTTAACTTTTCCAGTTGCTCAACTACGCTGGCGCGCAGATTAGCAATCACAATCTGCGCCTGTGTCTCAATCAACTCGCGCTCACGCCTCCACTCTCTACGATGCTCGGATATAACTTGACCAAGCGCCTCGCTAAGAGCCTCAGGCAATAAGTCTTCGGTCATGTTTGTTCGCGGAATTAAGCAATTGTCTTCGGACATTGCTCACACTCTCTTTAGCAGGCTGAGATGCGGCTGGAGGTGGCGATGGAGGTGCCGGTGCCGGAGGTGTTTCTCCTGGCTTATCTTCTCCCGGTTTTCCTGCTGCTGGTTTTGTTGGAATCTGTGATGCTGCACTTAATGGAACTACTTGCTGCTGAACACGAGGTTCATCACCATACTTAACATCATCATAACCTTCCTGATTACGTGCTTCATTGGGCGAAAGAATTCCACCTATCACTGCTTTAGTCAAACCATCAATACGATCTTTAAATGCAGAACGTAGAAGTGAAGTAGTGCTAAACTCTACATATTCATCTGGTTGCCCCCATAGATTAAATGTCACACCGAAAGCTTCTTCGATATGATTCAGGGCAAAGCCTAATCCGGTTGCAATCCAAGTTTGCATCATCTGTTCAGTTGAAGAAGAGCCACCAGAAGTAATACCTAGAATTTGGAGGGGTACACGGAACGCCATTGCGATGCGATCATTAGTCAACTTCAATACATCAGCAATCTGTGCGTCTTTCCCACCAGTAGACCAAGGCTGCACCTTTAATCCGCGTGTCAGGATTGGAGTGCCACCAGCACCACAATCAATTCCTTTCACCATATCATTCCAACGGTCACGCAATCCCTGGACTTGTTCTTTATCCAAATCTAATTCAGTTGTCAGCACTGCAGATGGCCGCGCTTGATTTAAATAGAAATTGATCTGCTGCTGCAAGATAGCATCACCAGCAGCAATATCACCCATTGCTGAAACCAATGGAGATTCACCCCTGATAGGAAAAGGATTTTTCCTATCGCCACAATGCAATCGCACATGCAGAACATCACGTTGTGGCACCAATAGATATGGTTCAGGAAATTGTCTTTCTATAATTTCATTACCAGCTAGCTGATAAAAGATATCTCCACCTAATGCTACTTTTGGAGTACACTTCCTAGAATCCATTAAGTGCAGTTCTTCAATTTCATATCTATCATTTCTAAACGCCAACGCATAGGCGTTACCATCTAGATACAATTGACGAGTTAGATTCAACATAAAATCAGCCATCGACTGATAACTGTTTGGATGGCGTAGTATCCTAGATAGTGCAGAGGTCGTGACACGTTCACGACCTCCCTTCTTTGTTGAGATCCAATGATCACCAGCACACATTGCCACGGTCTGGGCATATGCGGATACGCACGCCTCTACCATTGCAGAATGAGATGACAAACCTTGCACATCATATCCCATCTGCCACCAGTTCCAATACTGACCAGCTTGAGCAGATAGAATTCCACCTGTGATTGGTAGTCTGTATGGTCCAGGGCGAAATTCTCCCTCAGCGGCTTTCGCCACTAAGGGAGAGAACACCTTACTGATGATAGATCTAGCGCTCATCTGTTTTCAAGTCGAAGTTGGTTTTGGTGTAGTCTGACGAGTTTGATAACCGGATGACTGCGCTGCTGGTTTTGATTCTCTTTTCTCGATTGTCGTACCTTCCTTATCAGCCCGTGCCTTGGCATCTTCTTTTGATTCACCGGGCCTACGCTCAGGTCCAGTACCGTCATCTTCCTTTTCTGGAACAGCCACACCCAACTTCGCAAGATCATTTTCTTCCTGCGTCGGTGTCGGTTGACCTGACTGCCGTTCTTCCGCATCAGCTACGCGCTTCTCTTGCGCTGCCTTCGCATCTGCTAGCTGTTTCTTAGCGGCAGCAGTTGCATCATCAGCCATAGCAAGTCTCCTTCGTTCTAGAGTTTAGATTTCTCCTCCTTAGGGAGTAAGGCGCATCAGCGCCTTACCAAGTCACTCCCGCAACCCACGCAACAGTTCCTGGACGACGGAGTGTCCAGTTGATTGGCAGGATAAGACGCAGCGCAAGGCTATCAGTCTGCCACAGCGAACGAGCAGGTGTCGCAATAACACCAGAACCCTGAGCACCAGTGGCAATCGGCAATGGAGTGGTATCTTCCATATGCAGAGTAGCCTGATCCGAAATCTCGAACCGAGGTGCTTCACCACCAACACTGACAAAGTCCGCAGCATCGACCGCAACAACAGTGCCCATCGGCACAGTGCCAGAATCGATAACCGGATAGCCCATCAGAGTGCCACGTGCGATTTCATCTTTGAATGGGAAACCACCAGAGTTCGGGGCCACTGTTAGACCAGCAGACATGACCTGCTGAGGATTCATCAACCAAGCAAGAGCACGAATGTGTCCTTGCGTAGAAGTCATCACTGCACCAGCGAGTTGCTTGATGTCGCCAACGAGTGCGTTAAATCCACCACCAGCAGTCGGAGTCAGGCCAGCAACACCATTCAACAATCCAGCCGGACGTACGACAGTGGCTGCACCAGCATCAAGAAGCACGCTGTCAAGCGAAACAGCAGTATCTTCTTGAATAGCACTGCGGAGCAGACCTTCGATAGCGGGAATGGAACTCTCATCCATTTCCTTAGTCCAAGTAGTAATGACCGCCATTTTCTTGGGCGTCAAGAGTTGTGCTGTGAATGCACCCTGACGGACAGGAATCGGCGCGCCTTCACCAACGAAGGAACCGGCAATAGTGGGAGTACGTGAACGTGTCGGAATAGAAATACGACCGGCACGGCCAAACGATAGCGACAAGCCAAGACCAGCAAGCCGCGGATACACTGACTTCGGCATCAGCGTTTCCATCATATCGGCATTGATCTGAGTTACAAGTTCAGCTGCCCAACCGACAACAGTAGTCATCGCTGGAGCACTCGCAGCCTTGGCACAGTAATCTACGAATACCTTAGTCGCTTCATCATCCGGATAAATCATTTGCCGGATGTCTTCCTCATTCTTCTTCATCTTGTGCGCCAGCATTGCTACCGTGCCCGCGCGTACAAGAATTTCGAGAGGCTCGATTTTCTTAGGTGTAAAGCTAAATGGCCGAGCGCCAGTCTTCACAATAGTCGGAGCAGCAACGACATCCTTGCCGTTACCATTAGCAGAAACAACTGACTTAGCCACATGCTGCTCAGCTTCAAGCAACGACTCAAGTTGCTTCTGACGCTGAGTAATCTGCGCATTGAATTCGTTGCTGGTTTCGAGATCCTTATCGCTGACATTACTGTCATCAAGTTTCTCGAGATGCGCCATCAAAGAATCCTTAAGAGACTTCAACCCATTCTGCGCATCCTCGATGCGCTTGCTAAGGGGGGTCATATTTTTCGTCCTAACACGAGTGCTCAGGGCTTTCCCGCCGCGACCGGATCGACGCACCGTATGATCTTTTCTGCCTTGCTCGGCAAAGACCATACGTTGTGTTTCTTCGGAGATATCAAGACCTTTAGCAACGGCGAGCGCATTTGGATTTGCAGGAATGCTCACCAGCGAAGTCTCGACCAATTCATGTTCTAGATACTTAGTCCCTTTCCAGGGATCTTCTGGATCCATAGGTTCATGTTTTCCAGGTTTAAACCCAACAGATACAGCTTTAAGGATACCTGCCTTTACGAGTCGACGAAGTTCATCAATACGATCGGAGGTTCCTGCCGGTGCCAACTCAAGGTGACCCCTGAGTGCCTTACCTTCCACACGGAGATTCTTCCATGTACCAATCGGAAAGCTGGTATTATGACCAAACAATGCGATTGGATTTTTCTTGAAATTTTCAAGCTGCCAGCCTTCAGCGATAATTACATCGCCATATCGATCTGGCGTTTCATCTGATAGCACGAATTCTGTACTAGCATCAGTAGCTTTCACTGTCATCTTATGCATGACAGGTTTCATAGAACCCTGCATATAATCAGACCAAGCTTGACTACAAGCATTTTCAGCATCAGTTATATCATCGTCATCAACTTCACCTTCAATATCCTGCAATAATTCTTCAGCACATCGATCTAAATAATCATTTTCATCTTCATTATCATCCGGAGTAGGGCAGTCTTCTGGGCCAAACTGAGCCTTAATTTTCATTTCACCTTTACGTTGTTTCATGATCAGACTCCTTATGCGGTATCAACTGCCAGAGCAAAGTCACGTTGCTGAGTTTGGACAACGGGAAAATTGCGCGTGCCAGATCTAAACTTAACGAATGCTGCCGCTCTTTTAATCGCAGCATGTGTATCATCAATAACAACGGCTGCACCCGTGGTGACGACCATCGTAGTTTCTTTACCGTCACCACCGAATAGATCATTGAAGCCTTGACCATCAGTTGAAATTTGAAATGTCAAGTTGGCATTATCCCAACCAGCAGGCATTGTGATACGCACAATTTGTTTGCCGGTGAGATCAACCGACGCACTCAACGATTCACCTGCATTTATGATTGGACCATTGATAACTTCTAACGCCATTGTATCTGCCTTTCAAAGTTATTTACGATGGACAGCGACCACGATTACGGCAGGCACCACACGTGACGGGTCCTCCGGTTAGACAGCGCAAGTACCACGATCTGGGAGACTGAATACTTGCTTCCGGGCTCTTTCCTCGGATGCGGCACCGAAAGAGGAAAGTGCAAAATGTTGACTGTCACCTGTTTCCCGGCTGTCCACCGTGAATAACTATCCTATCAGTGCTTCGATATCTATTGGTTTAGTCAGCGGCATAGGTGCCACGCCTATCGCCATCGCCAGTGCCACCATTCCATCGATACGACCAGAGCTCCGTGCTTTACTCAGCTTACGATTAGATCCGTCTTTGCCTTCTACAACTGAATTCGTTGCACACATACCAAGTACTGGATGATTAGCATGAGCAATCTTTCCATCCAGTAGCAAGCTTTCTAAATCACGCAATGCTGGTGACATAGATTGTGTGCCTTGGCCGAAGTCCACAAATTTATCTGCAATCACATCTTCAGTAAATCCTACTTTCAAAAGCCAAGGCTGTAGATGACGCATGTTCCATCTATCAAATGCCAGTTTCCCAATTTTATATTCTGCAAATACATTTCGCAGATGCGCTGCAACAAACTCATATGAAATAGATCTACCGGGAGTAGTGCGTAAAAAACCCTGATCACGCCATAGATCATACGGAATCCTATCAGTGCGTGCTTTGTTCTCTAAACCCATAGAGGGCAACCAGAAGGTAGGATGCACATGCCAAACACTATTGATATTTCCAATAAGGACCAGTGCGGTGAGGTCACGTACTTCAGAAAGATCCAAACCAGCATAGACTGTCACCCCCTGAATAGATTTAACTGGAGTGCCACATGCTTTCCATACACTCGTAGCGACATAAGGACTGAGAGCTTCAACACGTTGATTAAGAACTAGATTTCTAAACTCTGGTTCACGTGCTGGCATTCTTCTAGCATCTTGTGCCATGGCCAACACTTCTTTAGGATTTAGAAATGTGCCAAAAGCCGGATTAGCTAACTTGATTGTTTCCTCATCAAATGGATCCATATCATCCGGTGCAGTGTATAGGCTGCAGATCACGCGTGGATCTTCACCACCTATTGCATCATCAATTAGAATGCTGAGAAGATCGTTCGCGGTCGGTGCTTGTGTACTAATCACAACTGACAGCGGTTCTTCCTGAGCGCCAGTCGCAGTTTCTAGAGCTTCATACATCGGGCTCCGGGGGCCACGCACCTGCCCGAGCTCATCATGCACTACGAATACCGGGCTCAGACCAAATGCTGTGGATGCTTCTGCGCTCAGAGCTCGATATCGTGTACCCCATGCACGACACATGAGTTCCTTGGTACCATCTTTGATTTGAATTTGATGACGGAGCACAGGGGACATCCGAACAATCTGAGCGGCAAGCCGAAATATGATAGCGGCCTGCTCACGCGATTGTGCGGAAGAATACAGACTGGAGTTAGCGCGAACAGCAGGACCGCATAGATGCAACAGAAGCAAGAAAGCAGCGAACGCGGTTTTCCCATTCTTACGACCGAAGCTAAGGATCGCGCGACGCGTGCCAACAGGATTATCATAGATTCGGCAAATTTCTTTCTTCTGCCATCCAGTCAACTGCACTGCGCGCCCAGTCAATTTTCCTTCTGGCACGTATAGAGTGCCTTCAATCCAATTGATCACATCAGCGCCGGTAAGCTTCCGGTCCATCGCCGATATGTTATGAGGCTGGTTCACCGGTTATGTCCTCGTCCACCAAAGTTTTCACCAAACTTATTAGGGTCATCATCAGTTTCTTTAAACTCAGTTTGGAAACTTTCTCTAGGTTCAAAATCATCCATGGTAGCAGGTAATTCCCAAGGCTTACGATCTACGCCAAACCGACCCATGTGAGCCGCGCGCTTGGCTGCTGGATCATAGATAGCTGGCTGAGCAATCTTAAGGCGCACGCTTAGATGAGTAATCATTTTGGTTTCCATCAAATGCATGATGGTAAGATCTTTCATAACCTTGGTATCATCCTTTCCCAATGCGCCCTTCTTGGCCATAAGCTTTTGCAGTTGATCATAGAAGTATTTGCTCTGGCAGATATGACGACAGAGTTCAACCAGAATATGCCATGTTTCTGGCGGGAACCAATCCGCAGGCATATTCATAGTGATGTTATACCACTGCGCCGCTTCTTCTTGACTTAGATCCTTCGGTGGAGGAGGAGGCTTCTGCCTCACTAGAGATGCAGCCGCTGCGAGGATCACATCCTCACCTTTTCCTCTTGAGATTACCGCCATCTAAGATTTCCCTACCTTGCGCTTGCTACCCGTAACTGCTAGGCTTTGCGTAGCAAAGCCCCCCGGTTTTTGCAGCCCCAACGCTGTTTGAAGAGTGAATAGGAGCTACCATGGCAAAGGAACTTGTTCCTGTGAACAAGATGACGATAGCTAAATCAGCGCTGAACTCTGATACTATGAGATTCCTAAGTGATAGGGATCTTGCTAAACTCTACGTGATCTTTGTTACTTGGAAAACAGACCCCAAGAAAATAACTGATCTGATAGAGGCAGAAGTTAAGCGCCGTGAACTATCACATAGCTGGATCCGTATCATGACACGGTACTGGCCACTATAGGAGTGATTAATAATGAAATGGGACAAACCTATGAGATGGACTAAATTGCTTCTAGCCGCAGAAGTCTTAGGCTACAGCAAATCACAAGTCCGTACCATGCTCAACAACCAACTGAAGAAGGGCAAGATCCGCAAAGTCAAACGCGGAAAATATCAAGCCAAGATCTGAACACAGCCCCGCGCGCCAATGCGCGGGGATTTCTTTAGACCAGATATTCCCCACCTTGTCTTCACTAGGTGGCTGTGCTACCCTTAGCTGTGGTAATCGCCACAGGCTGTTTAACATTGTGAACCTTCTGCTCCCCACGCTTGGCCAGTGCTAATCCTGTACGGAAGCGCGCTGAGTGTACGGGCAAGCAATTCAGTCATCCTGACCCGCCCCTTGCAAGTTCCTTGCTCTTGCTAGCGGATGCGAAGGCGGCAACGGGCACGATGGACTTACCTTGCTTGTGCTGGTCAAGCGCGGGGAGCAGATAATAAAGGAACTAACCATGCCTAACGTCGCACTCATCGAGATCGTTAAGCTTGCACCATTTTCTGCCATCTGCACCGGAGTTTCCTTTAACGGAATTGGATGGGTAATCTGGGGCAAGTGGTCTCACATGGTTGACTATCTGTAAGGAACCTTGGAGAAAGATAATGACTAAAGGCGTTAAGATTAAAATCTGCATACAACCAAATGCGGAGGGGCACATACTCATCGCGCTCCCCGGCAATAAAATCGCGGCTCTATCCAAAAGGCGATGGCCAAGATTGCATCGGCTCCTACAAGAAATTTACGATGCGGCACAAGAAGAAATCCCACTTGGAACTTTATCAGACGGTACAGAGGTAATCTATCATCCACGCGGTAGTGGACCCTTTGCAGAATAACTGAATCGTGGCTCTATCTATCGCCAATGGGATAAGGATTACTGATATGAACCGTACTTACTACGACGACAACTTCGGCCACTACGAAATCCAGGATGAAGATGGCATAGCGTTTTATCACCAAGTCCAACGCGAAAGTGTTTGGAAAAAGTGTGAAGGTTGCGGTCGTAAAGTCAAGCTTCGACCTGACTATGGTATCTGCAACGCATGCGCCACGCGTGCAGAACACGGACTGGAATACTGATCGCGGCTCGCCCGTATTGCGTCGCCGCGTAGGGGTCGTTCTGGCTGGCACCCCCTCAGGACGACCCCGTTTTCTTTCTCAAGGAGATCCCAATGACTGAAGACTCAACAGAAACCTTCCGTCGCACTCTTATCGAGAATGGAATCCCGGAACACGAATTAAGAGAGGCAGAAGAACGATGGACGACTGAAGAACTCAAACGCGACTTTGAAGTGATCGGATTTCTCGCTCCGTTCGTCGCCGTCATCCGCAAGAGCGATGGAAAGAAGGGATCTATGATGTTCACACATCATCCTAGATTCTACTTTAACTTTATCGAAGACACGCGGCGCGACTTAGCTGACTGACACGGCTCAGGCCATTTTTCACGCAAGATTATTGCGTGAGATCGGGGTGGGGCGCAAGATCATGTGGCCCCACATTTGGCGATACAGCGCGAAATCTCAGGTACCCGGTACTTGCCTAGCGGGGGGCGACGCAAACCGCACCAGTCGCCTCCCCTGCCCGAAATCGCCGATTTTCAGGTTGTATCTTTTCAGCCTTGCTACCCGTAACACGCAATAAAGTTGCGCGATTTTCCTCATCTTCGCAAGAAAATTTCACAAATAAGTGTTGCTACGGGTAGCGGTTCTGGTAGGTTGTGTATGCCGGTTGGTTGGCAAGGGCGCTCTGGGCACCCCCCGCCAACCGGTCTGGGCCACCCCCCGCAGGAATTCCACCCCCTGCAGACGTCGGGAGCCTCGCGGGTAGAGCCCGGGGATTTCATGGTGAATCGCATAGCGGCCCATGTCTAGCCACGGTAACGGCCCTCAGCCTAGCTAACCATCCTGACTCCGGCCAAAGGTGCTCCGTCACCGGCTCATGTCTAATCGGTCTAGGCTTTCCAAAGTAAATCCCGGAATACAAAGGTGAAACGCACAGCATGCTGTGCGTATGCAGCCAAGGGCAAACTGCACTGATGATCCAGCCCACATAAAGGAACGCACAATGCGCAAAATTCGCCGTGAAGTAGCAGCACGCCGTGCAGCCAAGTTGGATGCGCGCAAGCAAGCTGTACCACCAAAGAAAATCGATTGGAACGACACTGCTCGACTCCAGCGCATCTTAAAGGGTACTGACTAAAGTGCTCGACGGGCACGGTGCGCCCCGGCAAATACGCAAAGCGCACCATATCTGCCGCGACCGACCCCAAGGGGCGGCGCGGCATTTTCTGAAGGAACTACGCTATGGCTAAGAAGTCTCAGAAGGTTGCCAAGGTCGGCGTCACGCAGACCAAGGCACCCGTTGCGGTTAAGGTTGCCAAGGGGCAGGAAGTTCCGGCTCCCAAGGTTGCTAAATCCGTTGCCAAGAAGGTTCTGGCATCGGTTGCCGCACCGGCCGCAGTGCAAGGCGCAACGGCCGCTCCGGTCGTTGGCGTTGCCAAGTTTGCGGATACCGCAAAAATCACGCTCATCACGCAGGGCAACCCGCGCAAGAACGTGGTCAAGGATGGGGAATACAACACCCCATGGAAGCGGTACGCCGTGATCATGCAAGTTGCGGCCAGCAAGGATCCTACCGTTGCGGCGTTCGTCAAGGTGTTGCCCAAGTGGCGCGCCACGCTGAATCGCGCCGTTAAGGAGGGCCACATCAGCATCGCTACGCTTAGCGCGGCGGTGCTTGTTGGCGGCATGCTCTACAACGTGCCGGTCATCGGCTAATTCAGCCGGTGCAGGCGGGGCACACTTTGCCCCGCCTTGTTGCGGTGCACGTTGCAGCCGGTCACCCTCGCCCTCGGGTGGCCGGATTTGTTAGGGGCATCGCCGCCTCGGCCGTTCGCGCGGTCGGGGCGGTACTCTCTTGTCGTCGCACTCAACTCCAACTCAGAGGTTACATCATGCAGCCTACTTTATTTGTTCAGGTCGGTGCCAATCAGTGGGAAACGGTTCGTTTCTACACTTTGCGCATCGCCAAGCACACGGCCAAAATGCTCAAGAAACAAGGTCAGTTCTGCTTCGTCAAAATGGTCCCCGTCCGGGAGTATCCGGAGGTGGAATCATGAGTCCGCACTTCCTCAACTTCGCCGGGGTCACCGGCTATAAGACTTACGAGGCCGCGTTCCGGCGCGGCTCGGAGGTAGCGTCCAAGCGCATGCAAGTCGATTATCGCTGGGTCGTTATCGCCCTTCCTTCTGGAAGGTTCACGCCAATGGCCTTGCTAAACTCAACCATCCCGGGCGGTCCGGGCATGTTCATCGGCGAACGCAACTTCTGCGTCGCAAACTAAGGAACTCACCATGATCCGCTCCCTCCGCATCCTGCTGGCCACTGCACTCCTCGCGGTGGCCACCGTTCCCGCTCTGGCTTCCTCCACCCCGCCTCCGCCCGAGTTCGTGGGCGAATGGTGCAAGGTTCCAGATCCTGTAGATCTGGGCCTGACCGGCAGCTACGATCGGGGCACCTGCTTCAACGACAATGTTGATCAGGTCACGATCGTGGTGCAAGCCGGTCGCATCAATCTTCCAAGTCGCGGCTGGTGCAAACTCACCTCATCTGGCTGGTCAGTTCCAGCCGGAAATGGTGTTCGCACTTGGCACGGGCTCTATCGCTGTCGCGATGGTTCTGTGCCAGTCGGCCTCTACATGAAGCATCACGTTCTGCACACACAAATTGGTGCCCCATGATCCGCTGCATCTTCGTCGTTGCACTCTTATCCTCATCGCCTTGTTTCGGAGGGGATAAATCGGTGCTCGGTACTGCAACCAGACAGGAAGTCCTCCGGGATTCTTCTGGCCGCACCACCGGCACAATCACAACTGATTCCGCTGGCACCAACACAATCCGCGATGCCAGCGGTCGTGTCGTCGGCACTCAGTCACGTCGGTAGTCGCCATGTTTCGCGTGGTTGAAACAACGCTCGGCATTATTATCGGGTTGCACTGGTTTTTCTGGAAGGTCAGTGCAGTCTTTGTCTTCCTGGTTTTCTGAGGGTCGTTCGGAGGTCGTCTACGTCTTTCCGCCTTCGTGGAAGTCGCAGGCGCCTCCGGCGATGTCAGGAGATCTCTCCGATTCTCATCCGCTCACTCCCCCCTGCCCCTCCTCATCCGACGACGTCTCCCTCCCCCGGATGATGGACGAAGATAGATCGGAGATCGTTTCACGATCTATA
>AR_comb_assmDRAFT_10222366_pt1 | contig 23173 bp, 21 predicted proteins | sample ArasoioldDNA_FD_10543 | JGI IMG/M metagenome (IMG submission 10543) | reverse complement strand
GAAAGGCATCTTAAGTACGCACTTGCATAGCGACGGGAGCCAGGCAGAAATACTCTCCATGATGAACCCCGGCTTTCACGTTGGAAAATTTGTTCCTGAGAAAAAACCTGCAAAACCTGATCAGCCGTACGGTGGACTGTTTCTCTCGAAAGAGCTAATCGAAAAAGACGACATTTATCCATACATGGACGGACAGTCGGTTTTCAAAAAAGCGATTGTAAAATTCCCAGAGGTCATATTAGAGGCACTGAAAGCAAATAATCTTCGAATTTCCGATCTCAATCTCGTCATCCCTCACCAGGCGAATTTGCGAATTAGCCAGATGATGCAGCATCAATTGAAATTGCGCGACGACCAGGTTTACAACAATATCCAAAAATATGGGAACACCACGGCGGCATCCATTCCCATTGCGCTTTGCGAAGCTTGGGAAAATGGAAAAGTTAAAGACAATGATCTTATCTGTCTCGCCGCCTTTGGCAGCGGTTTTACCTGGGCCAGCGCATTAATTAGATGGTAATTGCTTCAAGTAGTTTTGTTTGCTGAGTGCGAAGTACATTTGTTATTTTTTGAATGAGCAATTGAAATGCCTCGGCACATCATTTATATTATTAATCCTATTTCAGGTACCCGCCGAAAATCAGGCCTTCAAAAGATCATTGAAGAGAAAACCACTCAAAGGAAAATCCCTTTTCACATCTTCCCTTCTGTTGAAAGCGGGGATTACTCATTCTTATCGTCGATCATCCACGAAGAAAAAGTGACGGATGTAGTGGTTGCTGGGGGAGATGGAACGTTGAGCCAGGTAGTGGGCAGTCTCCTGAATGAAAATTTAAATTTTGGAGTGATTCCATGTGGGTCGGGAAATGGCCTTGCGCTTGCAGCGGGGATTCCAAGGGATCCCTTGAAAGCCCTCGAAATAATCTTTGGCAATAAGGCAAAACCAATTGACGGGTTTTTCACCAATGGACATTTCTCTTGCATGCTCACAGGAATTGGGTTCGATGCGAAGGTGGCCCATGAATTTTCAAAAAAACCGAGCCGCGGTCTGCGAACGTATGCTGTGTTGGTGAGCAAAAATTTTTTCTCTGCAAAGCCCTATCACTTCACCATTGAGAGCAACGAACTTAAATTCTCCACGGAAGCTTTTTTCATAAGCGTTGCGAATAGCAACCAGTTTGGGAATAATTTCACCATCGCACCAAAGGCACTGCTGTCGGACGGACTGCTGGATGTGGTGATCGTCAAAAAAACAGCAAAGCCGATACTATTGTACAACCTGATAAAACAAGTTCTCGCCGGGAAATTACAGAAGATGGAAACCTCGCTAAACCTGCCCGTGATTTATTTCCAAACAAAACAACTTTCTATTGACAATAACAGCCTCGCGCCGTTACACATTGATGGCGATCCCGCAGAGACTCCCGAAAAAGTGAAAATTAAGATTCTTCCGAAATGCTTTCGACTCATTCACCCCTAGCCAGGTTCGCTGAATCATTTTGCGCGAAAAATTGCTCAACCTGCCGCAAAGAAGTTTTGTTGTAATCGGAGTTCAGGGCAAATGCAATATTTGTTTTCTCACTTTGCGTAAGATGAAAGTTCAATGCAGCCTTGCTCTCTTCTTTATCCGGAACATATTGCAGACTCACCTTGTAGAAATTATAGGGCAGATTTTTATCGTAATAACTCAGCATGTCATTTTGAAAGTACTCCATCATCTTATACCAGTTATGTTGAAGCAGGAAAAAAGGTTTGGTAATATGGTCGCTCATGTTATCTGAGTAATATGGATTCTCCCATCCGCCAGCTTCCCTGTCGCGTATCTGGATCAACAATACACCCCTGGTGTTTTGTTTGATCCACCCGTCAAAATTCTCCAGGAATCGAAGAGCAGTTTCCTGGCCATAGTTATCTCTCAGCCCGGCATCCATCACATCAATAACGGGTTGCGAGGGGAGCCACACATTGGGCAACACAATTGGAAAGGTTGCGTTCATCCTCAGTGCAGTCAGTACACTTAGATTATAAGGATCTTGTTTGCAAAAGAAGCTCGCAAAATCGATTGCATCGGGATCCATTTTGGGAAGGTGCGCACTGTCTTGCCTGCCTTGCATCATAAATCGAATTGGTTGTGTACTTATGATCATCTTTTTACCATCCCGACTCACCACTGAATTAAAGAAAATCATCGGAATATTTGCGTTGTACTCAAATTTTTTATAGTCCCCTAAGTGTTTATATAGAAATCCTTCCGTGTTGTCATTTAGTTTCATTTCAAAAGCGTATCCGCGATCTTTGACGTACGAGTATGGACCCACTTTAAATTTTTGAGCAGGAGCAATCAGGTCTCTCGCGACAAAGGAGGAGAACATCGGGTTTAAAAGGTCCCCAGAAATTTCGTCGACATATTTCTTATCCCGCATGTTTATGTCTTTCCCTAGTTGTTTGTGCAAGTATAGTTCCCTAAAAAATGCAGCGCTCAACATACCCCCTGAAGCCCCCGTGATTAGAAAGGTTCTTTTCATGATCTGTCCATGAGTAACACTATCCAGTCGCTGCAAAGCATTCATGGTAAAAGCTGCACTTCGGCTGCCTCCGCCGCTTGTACAGATCATAACCATCAACGGTTTTTCTTCATTCTGGTTTTTCTTCCAATTCTCAAGTATCCGAATCATGTTTTGCTCATCCGCAGCAACGTTGATCTCGCTGCACAACTGCATAAGATTGTCGCGGGCATAAACGGGGCGTTCATCCTTGTTTAAATAATTTAGGCCGTATGCTTTATTACGAGGATCGATCCAATCAATTTTATAAAAGATATTGAGGATCACGATCAATGCTACGAGGTATGGAATACTCCAGCTTTGCAAAAAATAGCTAAATGCTCCGGCAACGCCAATAAGAATCGCGAAGAAAATAGTAGTACTTGCTGCCGCCGGTATTTGGAAGAACGGATGCTCAAGAAAAAAACCCACTACCATTAAGAACAGGAAGGCGGTAAAAACAGCTATGACAGCGGCAAAATGGTGCCGCTTAAAAAGAATATCAATAAACTGCTGAGTGTAGTGAGAAACGTCTCGCGTTTTCTTAACTCGGAACGGTGTTTCGAGATACCATTCTACTTTCAGCAGGCTCTCCGGCTTTGTTTTAATTGTTGGCGGCTGCAGGTGAGTAATGTACTCTTTTGGGTTGTTAATTATCGGCAACATCTTTCGTAAAATGCTTCGATCAGCGCCAAAAAAGTAAATCAACGAAATCGAAAGAATAAGTAACAAGCCGCAGATAAAACCCCCGCACAAAAAGATAATATCGGTTGTTGGTATCAGTTCTTTAAAGTGATCAAAATGCCACGCTTTGAAAAAGTAAAACAGCAAAAAGATTAAGGGAATAACACTGTTGTTGATGCAATATCTTAAAAAGGGATTTGTGGTGGTGGCCAGGAATTTAAAATGGCGACTAAACAATATAAATGTGGCAACATGCCAACTCACGATAAACATTCCAATGGCCACGCCGACAATGCCAAAACTGATTGGGGTAACACTTCCCAGGTATTCCGGGGCGAGATATAAAGAATCGGCGCCAAATGTTTTCATGAAAACTCCGTCAACAGTGCTGAATAGGATAAACCAAAAAAGAAGCAAAACCTGGTATCTCCTGAAGTGCAGGAAGACCAATTGTACTGGCAAAGAATAATAAAAACCGCGTAACCAGGCTTTCATGGACACTACTGATGGCTTTTTCAAAGGAACCAATAGTTAAAAATACTATTTAATTACGGCAAGTTCAACTCGTAATACGTATTCCTGGCGCTCTTAACTTTTTATTGCCGCGCAGGATAAAGAATTCAAACACCAGTGAGAGCAGGAGCGTCATAGCTATGAATTGGTGTGACACTCCGAGCCAAATAAGAGAGTTTTTGTGAGACGAGTATAAAACGGTAAGTATGCCTAATAGGAGTTGTAGTGTAACGATGGAAACTGGAATCCAAATTGTCTTGCGAAAAAGCCAACTGATTTCAACTCTCTTTCCTTTAAAATACCACGCGATGAGCAGAAAAAAAATCACATAGCCGAGTGTGCGATGAATGAAATGAACCATGATCGGGTTGTCGAAGAACTGCAATACCCCTGTTGAAGGAGTCCCGCCGTGAGGAAGAAAGTTTCCGTTGATGTCCGGCCAGGTTGGGGCATAAGGAGCCGCCTTTAACCCAGCCATGAATGCCCCATAGATCAATTGTAATACAAGAATTGCAATCAGCCACCCTGTGAAATTTCGCAAAGCATCATTGCCAATAATCTCTTTTCGAGACAAAAGAATATTCAATGCAAGCCAAAATGCATAGCAAATTGTCCCCAAGCCGAGATTAAAGTGTAATGCCAACATGTAATGGCTAACATATAAATGCTGATCATCCAACCCGGTCGCTACCATCAGCCAACCGATCAAACCAAGAAGGCCACCTAATAAAAACAAAATAAGAAGCGGCCGGATTATTTCGTTCCTTATTCTTCGTTGAATTAAAAAAACCGTGAATGGAATGATAAACGCAATGCCCATTAATCTGGCCCACAACCGATGAAACCATTCCCAGAAAAAAATAAACTTAAAATCGTGAAGTGTGAAAGAGGAATTTATATATTTATACTGTGCAATTTGCTTGTATTTGTCAAAGGCCTCATTCCACTGCTGATCATTCATAGGCGGAATAGCTCCGATGATCGGTTTCCATTCAGTGATCGAGAGACCTGAACCTGTGAGCCTTGTAATTCCCCCTAGCAAAACTTGTATTATCAACATTCCAATACCAATCAATAGCCAAATAGCAACGGGACGTTGGGACGATTCACGGCGATTATCTTCCATGGTGGGCGCAAAGGTAAATTTGTTTGACCGATTGGGTGGAGCGTATGTATTGTCAAGTCCGCCGTTACGTGCCTTTTTTGAAAATTTATTGCTATCGTAATGTTTTTTCGTAGCTTTTAAAAAGTTTAGGCAACACCATTTATTTACCATAAAACTAATGATTATGCCAACGCATGAAAATGATCAAACCACTCGCCGTGGCTTTCTTGGCGGCATTGCCGCAGGAGCAGCAGCCTTGGGCGTTTCAACTCTAAGCCCCTTACAGCAAATTCATGCAAGCCCCGGATTCCAAGCTCTAGATGCAGACGACCCTGCTGAACAAGTTTTCAAAAATTTAAAAGGCAAACATCGCATCGTGTTTGACACGGTAAACCCGGTTTGGTTGTTTCCTTTCGCATGGCCGAGAGTGTTTCTGTTGACAAACATGGCGACCGGAACTCCCGAGAAAGAAAACAACGTAGTAGTGATCTTGAGGCATGAAGCAATTCCTTATGCCTTTCAAGACAGCCTATGGGACAAATACAAATTCGGAGAAATGTTTGAGGTAAAGGACATGGAGAAAAAACCAGTAACGCGAAATGCATTTTGGAAACCTGCTAAAGGAACATTCAAGGTTCCAGGATTTGGTGTGATCGAAGTTGGAATTAATGAATTACAGGACAGCGGCGTTCAGTTTGTTGTTTGCAATGCAGCTATGACCGTTTACAGTGCTGCGGCTGCGGAAAAGATGAACATGAAGGCAGAAGATGTCTACAAAGAATGGAAGGCAGGGTTACTACCGGGAATCACTCCAGTTCCTTCTGGCGTATGGGCCGTTGGTCGTGCGCAAGAGGCTAAGTGCGCATACTGCTATGCCGGATAGAAATTTAATTCCCTAAAAAATTAATGCAGGCTTTATTAGTCTGCATTTTTTTATGTGGCCAACTTCACACAACTATTAGGCTTCCGTTGTGTCACTCACTTCTACGCCTGGATCGCTATTGTGCATTTGCGGACATCACTGCCTACTTCGAGCTTCTTGTATAGGCTTAAAGGGTCCGAATTTATGCTGCTGCTCTGAGAAATTATCCGCATAGGGACCATAAGGATAATCGACGGGCTTCGTTTCTTTCTTTGGCCAATCTTCGGAAAAGAGTTTCTCAGGTCTCGGTTGTGAAAGCACATAGGCCGCTACGTCCCAAGCTTGTTCATCGGTTAATTGCGGAGCGTCATGTGATGCCTGTCCGAACGGCATATTATTTTTCACAAACGATGAAAGTCTTGAGATGCGGTATAGTCCTGCGCTTACATTGAAACTACTAGGTCCCCACAACGGAGGATATAAATAAAACGATGAATCATGATTAAGTAGTCCCTGCCCGTTGTCGCCATGACAAGAAACACATTTGGCAAAAAATACTGTTTTGCCTTTTTCAGGACTGGCGGCCCTGGTTAAAAATGCCATGTCCTCCAGCCCCGCGCCCTTCGGCTTTTTATTTTTAGGCACATCCTTGCCCAGCCATTTGAGATAAGCAACCATGGCTTGCATCTCGGGTCCTGAACTATCAATTACATGTCCATTCAGACTTCTCAACATGCAATCATTGACGCGAAACTCGATCGATTCAATTCTTCCACTTCTGTCCCGATACCTTGGATAGGTAGATCCAACCGCAGAGAAGCATCCTGCGAACGGCACTATTCCTCCGTCCACGTGACAATTTTGGCAATTCATGCCATTAGTAATCGCGCCAAGTTTTCCTTTCGGTCCAAAGAACAACGCTGTGTTTACAATAAGTTCGCGACCATAGCGAATACGATTACCTTCCTCGTTATTGGGGAGCGCACTAATATCTGGTGCCTGCCAGTCATCTGCCGAAACAACATTGTTGGGAATCGCAAACTCGTCCTTAGTAGCGGCTGATGTAAATAGAACCTGATTAAGGATTACTACAAGAATGATTAGCCCTAGAAGCAAAGGGAACCATGATGCCCTCAAAAAATTCATGACACTGTCGCTGGTTAATGTGGAAGTTTATCTCTCAAATATCCGTACACCCATGTGCCTGCAATAGCACTGAGTAAAGTTACAATAATAACAGTAGTGCCACTGCCGATTAGTGCAAAGAGCGGCCCCGGGCAAGCACCGGTAAGAGCCCATCCAAATCCAAAAAGCAATCCGCCATAAATCTGACCTTTTGAAAATCTTACTTTGTACAACTGGATTGGTTCTCCGTGAATCGTTTTGACGCGGAATTTTTTGATGACCCACACAGAAGTAGCACCGACTACAATGGCAGATCCAATGACACCATACATGTGAAAGCTTTCAAAACGAAACATCTCCTGGATGCGAAACCAGGAGATCACTTCCGTTTTCACCAGCACAATTCCAAAGGCCAAACCCGCGAATACATATTTCAGGTTATACCACCACGGATGTTTCAACTCCGAAGTGTTTATGCAAACGCTATCCAGAGAACGCACTTCGAAATCGGTATTCACGGATTCAACAAAACTGTTTTTTACCTCTATTGTTTTCATAATTCTTTTACAAACGCAAAACGTATGGCAGTATAAAATTGGCCATTACAATTCCACCGACCATGAAACAAATTGTAGCCACGAGCGAAGACCACTGCATATTGGATAGCCCCATAATAGAATGCCCCGACGTACAACCACCGGCATATCTTGTCCCAAAGCCAACAAGAAAACCACCCACAATCATTAAAATAAATCCTTTGATCGTAAGCAATTGCGACCAGTTAAAGATATCTGCCGGCGCAAGTTTGCTGTAGTTATGGATGCCGTATTGCTCCAATGACATCACAAGCCTGGGACTAACCTGGACTGGTTGATGGTCGGACAATACACTGTAAGCTAAAAATGCCCCGACAGTGATTCCTGCAACAAAAAATAGATTCCACAATTCCCTTCGCCAATCATATTTGAAAAATTGGATATTTCCAGGCACGCACATTGCACAGATGTGACGGAGCGATGAAGACACGCCAAGCCTTTTGTTGCCAAAGACTAGCAATAAAGGCACGGCCAGCCCTATCAACGGGCCACCGACATACCACGGCCACGGATGTTTGATCCATTCTAACATAATCGCAGAATTGCTCGTTGCAATCTACAAAATTCAACAAAAAGGTTCTTGAGAAGGTGTTGATAAAAAAATATTTTAGTTTACGTTCTTGAAACTGATCATCCATTTATTTTTATGCTGTCTCCCTAAAACTCCCTGCGTTGTTAAGACTCAGATTCCAGAAAGAATTGATCGAAGCCGGTTGTGACGAGGCCGGGCGTGGGTGCCTCGCAGGGCCAGTGTTTGCGGCAGCGGTTATCTTACCGGACAAATTCTACCACCGATTGTTAAATGATTCTAAACAAGTAGCGGAAGAAAATCGCTACAAGCTCAGAAAAGTAATAGAGAAAAAAGCGATTGCGTTTGCGGTGGGGGTGGTGGACAATGATGAGATCGATACGATAAACATCCTGAATGCTTCATTTAAAGCGATGCATCTGGCGCTCGAAAAATTACCACATGAGCCCCAGTTATTACTCATCGATGGTAATCGGTTTAACCGCTACAGGGAATTACGCCATGAGTGCATCATCGAAGGGGATGGAAAATATTCTGCGATTGCCGCGGCCAGCATACTCGCAAAGACGTATCGCGATGACTACATGCGGCAGCTGCACCAGGAATTTCCATACTATGGGTGGTTCACCAATAAAGGCTACGCCACGAAAGAACATTGCAAAGCCATCGAGCAATTTGGACTATGCAAATACCATCGCAAAAGCTTTGATATAAAAGCTGCCCAATTGGAACTTTTCGAGAACCTGTAATTTAGTCTCGCTCTCAACTGTTAAACATTTCTTAGCGCTTAAACTTCGCCCAACAGGCTGCGTCTCATTTTTAAAATCGTCTTAAAACAAAAAAAAATTGCCATGAAAAAAGTTTTATTTCTTGGATTGATCCTTACCCTATTTGCTGCAGCTGCATCAGCGCAGCAAATGGCACCACCCCGCCTGCATCGCCAGAACGAAATGCAGTCGTTCCATCGCAAAAATTTGAGCCGGGCTGAATTAAGGCGTTTGCATAAAGAGGAGGTTCGATACAAAATGGCTCGCAGAAGAGCCCAGGCAGATGGAATCGTTACGCGCGCTGAACGCCGTCGCCTTAACAGAATGAGAAAGCACAACCGCCGTGAACATTTTCGCCTGAATCATCATAAACAAATGATTTAAGATCTATCGGTCAATATATAGCAGGAATATAGTGGTTGAAGCCTGCCGGCAGGCAGGGTTAGAGCATCGTTCTTTAGAGCGGTGCTTTTTTATTGTATCCACTCGCCGGCTCCCGGCCTAATTAATACAGGCTGTTCCTTCGTGCAATCGACGACAGTAGAAGGCACTGTACTGCCAATGCCTCCGTCAATCACGATATCAACCTCATTCATGAAATTTTCGTGCATAATTTCAGGATCGGTATAATCTTCAACCGCTTCTCCCGTAAGGGAGGCGCTGAGTATGGGGTGGCCAAGTTCCCGGACAATTTCACGGGCAATTTTGTTGTCAGGAACACGAAGCCCGATCGTGTCTTTCTTATTGTGAAGGATTTTGGGCACCTGCTTGCTGGCTGGCAAAATGAATGTGTAGGGACCTGGCAAATGTTCTTTTAGCAATCGGAATGTTGACCGTGATAATTGTTTACAGAAGTCACTGAGATGACTCAAATCGTAACAAATAAAAGAAAGTTGCGCCTTATGCGGATCGATCTTCCTGATGTGGCAAATTCGTTCTATAGCTCTATGCTGAAAAATGTCGCAGCCAAGACCGTAAATAGTGTCTGTCGGATAAATGATCACGGCTCCTCTGCGAAGATTTTCAACCACCGCCCTAATATTGCGTGGCTGCGGATTTTCGGGATGGACTTGTAGCAGCATAACTCGACGGAGCGTCCTTAGATGGCTCGTTTTTACTTAAAAGTACAAGGAAATGATTGATGTTAATTTGCAATTGCAAAGCAATTTGTATTTTCATCGCCGGGTATCTTTGTAAAAACCTCGTTGATGCAGCTCAAACCAGTTACTACTTATGATGAAATTGATGCGCAGGTGTTCAAAAAAGATTTTTATGAACCCTGCATCCCTGTTGTCATCAAAAACCTTTCGAAAGACTGGCCAGCTTACACAAAATGGAATTGGAATTATTTCAAACAACTCATAGGCGATAAAAAAGTGCCGCTCTACAATAATGTAAAAAGCGACGCTTATACGCCCATCAACAAAGCGGACGATTACAAAACCTTTGGCGAATACATCGATATGATCAGCAAGGGCCCTACCGGCTGGAGGATTTTTCTCTTCAACATTTTTGAGCATGCTCCTGAGTTAACGAAAGACTTTACATGGCCCGAGCATTTGATGAAGGGTTTTGTAAAAAAGTACCCGATGCTCTTCACCGGCGGCGCAACTTCCATTACTCACATGCATTTTGACATCGATCTCTCACACATCTTGCACACGCAATTTGTCGGAAGAAAAAGAGTGTTGCTATTTCCATTTGATGAACAGCATAAGCTTTACCGCAAACCTTTCGAAGTTTTAAGCCTTGCAGATTTTTCTCATTACCATGAAGGCAACGGCACACCAGATTATGAAAAATTTCCAGCACTCAAATTGGCGCGAGGCTACGACCTGGTTCTTGAGCATGGCGATACGCTATTTATGCCGGCTGGTTATTGGCATCACATGGAATATCTCGACAGTGGCTTTGCAATGAGCCTGCGGGCAATGCAATCTTCGGTAACGGGCAAGTTGAATGGTGCATGGAATTTGTTTGGAATGCGCACCATCGACACCATCATGAAAAAAACGTTACCAAAGCCTTGGTACAACTGGAAGCAGAAAAAGATATTCGTGGAGGCTAAAAAGGAGCTGCTGCTTGATCAGTAGTGAAACAAAAAACACACACGGGAGGGTTGATATTAGACGATATTCTTAGCAAGCTCACTGAATGGTCCAGACTTCATTCCCTTTAAGCAATTTATCAAGATCTGCAGGCTTGCGTGTTTTTGCATCTTTTATCTGTTTCTCCATCACATCCTCGTAGCACGGACGATCCGTTTGATAAAATACACCAAAAGGGCGCGGCAAATGACCTTCGATATTTGGATCATCAAATATCCTGATCAGTATTTGCGCCTTGTACATGTCATGCTCGTCATGTATCCAGCAGTCATCCGCACTGTAACCATCAGCCAGGTTGACCACCTTAGGGGTAAAACCATCCAGCCTAATTCCTTTTTCATTGTTGGCACCAAACAATAGCGGTTTACCTTTTTCAAGGAAAATGGTTTCGTTGGCCTTTGAATTTTTTTCCGTGTAAATTTCGAAAGTGCCGTCGTTGAAAATATTGCAGTTCTGATAAATTTCCAGGAAAGAAGCGCCCTTGTGTTGATTCGCTCTCACCAACATTGATTGCAGATGTTTAGGATCCCGATCCATGCTTCGCGCTACGAACGTCGCGTCAGCACCTCTCGCCAGGGCTAAAGGATTGAATGGGTGGTCAATGCTGCCGAAAGGAGTGGACTTGGTCACCTTATTCGCTTCCGAGGTCGGTGAGTATTGTCCTTTAGTCAGTCCATAGATCTGGTTGTTGAACAACAAAATGTTCACATCAAAATTCCTGCGCAACAAATGAATAGTGTGGTTCCCGCCGATGCTGAGTCCATCTCCATCACCCGTCACGATCCATACGCTCAATTCTGGTCGCGCAGCTTTCAATCCGCTGGCAACCGCAGTGGCTCGACCGTGAATCGAATGCATACCGTAGGTGTTCATGTAATAAGGGAAACGAGATGAACACCCAATGCCTGAAATAATTACTATGTTTTCTCTTGGAATACCCAAGGCGGGCATCACTTTTTGAACTTGCGCGAGAATCGAGTAGTCGCCGCAACCGGGACACCACCTTACTTCCTGGTCGGTGGCAAAATCTTTCGCTGTTAATGCAGGGGCGGCTGTAATTGTATCACTCATAACAAATAATAGGGTTCTGCAAATTTATGTAATATCAAACTAGGAACAAGGAAGAAAAGCCTTACGTCTGGTGATTTTGATCGGTTTTAAAATTTTTCACATCTTATTTAACTCTTCCCAATACTCCGCTGCCCGTCTTGTATGTGGAATAACGATAGTACCCCCCACAATATTGGCCACGGCAAATATTTCATACACCTGCTTTGTAGAGAGTTTTAATTGATGGCATTGGCCGAGATGATACCTTATGCAATCGTCGCAACGCAATACCATGCTAGCCACCAATCCAAGCATCTCCTTGGTCTTTTTATCCACTGCGCCCTCCTCGTACGTATTGGTATCGAGATTCCACAGGCGTTTCATAACGAGATTATTTTTACTTAATATCACCTCGTTCATTTTGCCGCGATAATCATTAAATTCCTTGACAAGATTGCTCATATTAAAGTTTTAGCTGACAAAGGTAGCGAGCAACTGCCGCCGATCATTTGCCGTTCATTCAATCCATTTTGAATTAGTACATTCATCCCTAAATTTCGAATATGAGAAGGTCTTTATTCACGGCTTTGATCTTGTTTAGTTGTAATTGCTATTCGCAAAGCACTAAGGAACCAATTCGGATTACCGATATGCTAAAAATAAAATCCATCTCTGGCATCAACCTTTCCAAGGATGGCCACCGTGCGGTATTTACAGTGACCGCCATAGAACCGGACGGGGACGCAAAATGGGATTATAAATATGTAAATCAAGTCTGGATGGTCAACACCGATGGAAATCCATCACCCCGTCAATTAACTATAAAAGAAGGCTCATCGCAGGCCGCATGGAGTCCCGATGGCAAACAAATTGCCTTTGTAAGATTGGCAGACGGTAAGCCTCAAATTTTCTTATTGTCTCTTGAAGGAGGGGAAGCTACTCAAATCACAAAATTCAGGTATGGAGCAGGCACGCCAAAATGGAGCCCAGACGGAAAGAAAATCCTGTTTTCTTCCAACATCCCATTGAGAGATCTTTTGAAAGACTCCGCATTAAATCCAACCCACGCCGCTCCCTCGTGGTCGTATGAACAACCGGGCTTTGAAAAAAATGAGCAGCTCACACACCGAGAGGCAATTGCTAACCCGGATGGATCTATGGATGAGATTAGGGCATATCTCGAAAATGACGTGACAGATAAAAAAGCGAAAGTGATAGACAAATTAAATTTCCAGGATGAAATGGAGGTGAATGCGGATATGAGCTTTAATCATTTTTTTATCACAAATTCTGACGGCACAGGAAAGCCAGCAGAATTGACTAAGGGGTTTTATCGATTTAATTTTGCAGATTTCACTCCGGATGGCAAACAAATAATTTTATCGGGTGACATCGATTCTTTGCAGCATCCCGATCGTTCGCTTGAGAGTGAAATCTTCCTTGTTAATGCGGATGGCACTGGTTTAAAGAAAATACTCGGCGAAGAAGGGAAGAATTTCAATTCACCGCAAGTTTCTCCATCGGGAAAGTGGATGTCCTTTCAATATGGCAACACTTCCTTTGTGAGCGTACCAACATTGGCCGTAATGCCATTGCATGGTTCTTCAAATGATAAGGTGGACATCCCGTTTGATCGAAACAAAGGAAATTTTGTCTGGAGCGATGATGAGAAATATCTATACTTCTCCGCACAAAGCAACGGAGGGCAGCCCGTTTATCGCGTTGATATGTCGACTAAGAAAGTGGAGCAGCTTTCAGATTACAACAGCGGTATTGTGAGCTTTGATCTTGCAGGCAACAAGCTTGTGTTTGCAAAGACGGAAATTACAGATCCATTCGATCTGTATTTAGCCGATGCAAGCGCTAAAAATGAAAAGCGGATCAGCGATTTTAATCACAGCTGGGTACAAACTAAAATTCTCTCGTTTCCTGAAAAGAGAACTTTCACCAATAACAAAGGCATGACGGTTGAATATTGGATCATGAAGCCTGTAAATTTTGAACAAGGAAAAAAATATCCTTTACTACTGGAAATACACGGAGGGCCTTCTGCCATGTGGGGACCGGGCGAAACGTCCATGTGGCACGAGTACCAGTTTTTTTGCAGCAAAGGTTACGGCGTGGTGTATTGCAATCCCCGTGGTAGCGGTGGCTACGGCCTGGACTTTTTGCGAGCCAACATCAATGATTGGGGGTCGGGGCCAACCAGTGATGTGCTGACCGCGCTGGACAAAACGGTCGCAGATGGATGGGCAGATACGTCAAAACTGCTCGTCACCGGCGGTTCCTATGCGGGGTATCTCGTTGCCTGGATCATCGCACACGATCATCGATTCAAGGCCGCCTGCTCCCAACGCGGCGTATATGATCTTGCCACATTCTTCGGAGAAGGAAACGCATGGCGTCTCGTGCCCAACTACTTTGGCGGTTATCCATGGGAACCTGCTACTAAAGAAATTCTTCAAAGAGAATCTCCTATAACTTACGTGCAAAATATCACAACACCTTACATCATTTTTCACGGCGAGAACGATCGTCGCACCGGTACTACCCAGGGAGAAATGTTGTATCGGAGCCTAAAAGTACTTGGCCGGCCAGTGGAATACGTGCGACATCCCGGCGCCACTCATGAGATCACAAGAAGTGGCAACAATCGGCAGCGCATTGATCAAATGCTAAGAACTTATGAGTTCTTCGAAAGATGGATCAAGTGGAAATCGTTTTAATTTACATCCAAAAGCTATTCAGATGAAATCCAGCAAAAAAATTGTGGCAGTGGCGACCCTTGCCCTATTCGTACTCATCGGTATAGCGGCGAGCAGGCCGCCCGAAGAAAAATTTAAGAACCTAAAGGTGTTACCCAAAAAGATCTCCGACCAAACCATTGATAAAGTAATGGAGGAGTTTTCCAAATCGCTCGGTGTTAATTGCAAATTTTGCCATGTGCAAATTGATTCCACGAATTGGGATATGGCAAGCGATCAAAAGCCAGAAAAAATTGTAGCTCGGAAGATGATCAAGATGAGCAATAAGATCAACAAAGATTTTTTCAAGGCCAAAACAAAATATGGTGAGGAAGAAACTGTATTAGAAGTACGCTGCGTTACTTGTCATCACGGCGAGCCACATCCCGAAGTACCACAGGAGCCTGCGCCAAAAAGTAATCAATAAATTGAACAGGATTCGCCAGATGGCTTTTTCTTTTACATATGTGCTAGGATGAAACCATTAAGAAATTTAAGAAAGGGTGTTCTTAATGTCCTTAACTCCTTAAGGGTTCAACAATTTGTTTCCGTGAAAATTTCCTTTTTACCCACAGGCGCGAAGACACAACGAAGATGGTGACCTCGTAGCTCTCTTAGCGCCATTTTTTCTTAACTTGTTATTAAGTGTTCCTTCGGCCACCCCTTAAAATCGCCACAAGTAAGAGTATAAAAACAGCAGCTCCAACCACCCAAACCCAGGGCTGACCCCAAAAATTACTTTTACTGCTGTTAACGTTCACATCAATTTCCTTTTTATCCTGGGCAAACGTTATGGTCGCAAATAGACAGCCTGCCATGATGAACAATAGCTTCTGAGCAACCGAGCGGGCGTCAAGTAGGAATCCTTTCATAAATGTATTTTAAGTCATGAGATAAAAAAACCATGCCACCGAATACGGGTTTGAATCTTAGATGGTTAGTGTCTCCGCACTCTCCGGAACGGTAGAACTTTTTCAACAAATGGCGTAACAATTGATATGGACTAACTTTCTTTTGCAATAAATTACATTATCAATTTAGCTTTCATGGATTCCGAATTATATGACTTTGGAATGATCGGCCTTGGAACTATGGGATGCAATCTCCTGTTGAACATGGCCGACAATCATTTTGCCGTTGTAGGCTTCGACATTAATCGTGCAAAGGCTGAAGAGTTTGAAGCATCGGCCAACCCGAACACGACGGTAAAAGGCGTGTTTGAATTATCGACGATGGTTCAACAACTGAAAAAACCGCGGAAAATGATGATGCTGGTGCCCGCCGGCAAACCGGTCGACGATGTCATCAATAACCTATTGCGCCATGTAGAAAAGGATGACATCATCATTGACGGTGGTAATTCCCATTTCACAGACACGCTCACTCGCATAAATTTCTTGCAGGAAAAAGGTATTCATTTCATGGGCATTGGAATTTCCGGGGGAGAGATGGGAGCGAGAACAGGGCCCAGTATAATGCCTGGCGGAGATGTAGCAGCATGGAAACAGGTGAAACCCATATTGGAAGCCGTATCAGCAAAAGTGAATGGCGAGCCTTGTGTGGCCTATATGGGAAAATGGGCGGCCGGTCATTACGTGAAGATGGTTCATAATGGAATCGAATATGCGATCATGCAACTGATCAGTGAGGTCTACGATATGCTAAAACGGGGAGTCGGGATGAACATGGATGAGCTCCACGACATTTTCAAATCATGGGACACTGGGGAAATGCAATCCTTTTTGCTTGAAATCACTGCAGACATTTTTACGCAGAAAGACGCGGAAACAGGGAGACCGATGGTAGATATTATACTGGATAAGGCCGGTTCCAAAGGAACGGGAAAATGGACATCTCAAAGTGCAATGGACCTTGCGTTGCCCATCCCCACAATTGATGCCGCCGTGTCCGCAAGAGACCTCTCGGTGTATAAGGATCAGCGCAACGCTGCAGCGGAACTATATCGTAATGCCAATCCGAGAAATGTAAAGGACAAGCAGAAATTTCTTGAGCACGTATATGATGCCTTATATTTTGCTACTATCATTTGTTACGCGCAAGGCTTTGCATTGCTAAATAAGGCGTCTTCTGAATTAGACATGGACGTTCCTCTTCCTGACGTCATTAAAATATGGAGGGGCGGCTGCATCATCCGCTCCGCACTGTTGGATGATTTTTATTCGGTGTACAAAAGGAATCCTACTTTATCGAATCTATTATTGAACAAGAAAATCGCGAGATTGTTGAAGAGCAAAGAAAAAAAATTGAGAACGGTTATCCGCCAGGTTATACCGCTGAGAATTCCGCTTGCCGGGTTTACGTCGGCATTGGCGTATTTCGATGCATATTGCAGCGGGCAGTTGCCGACAAACCTGATACAAGCACAGCGGGATTTTTTTGGCGCACACATGTATCAGCGAATTGACAAAGAGGGCATGTTTCATAATGAATGGCAACCTCTGCCAGAGCACAAGCGAGAGGTAGTCGAACATAAACCATGAGTTAATGAATAATGAGTAATGAATAATGAGTAAGCTCCGATAATCGATTACTCTACCTATTGTACGCACCACTCATTACTGATTACTCATTACTCATTTCATCACTGATTACTCATCATACAACAACAAAATGAAATCGCAGAAAAACGTTCCTCCCGTAATCGTGATGATCTTTGGAGGCAGTGGCGATCTGACAAGTCGCAAGTTAGTACCGGCGCTGTTTAACCTTTTTATTGATGGCTATTTAACCGATGATTTTGTCGTCGCAGGTATTGGACGCACCGATTATGGTGGTGATGACAAGTATCGTGAGCACCTGCTGGAAGGTGTAAAAGAATTTTCTCGCCGAAAGGACCATGATGAGGAATGGAAAAAATTTTCTCAAAAAGTTTTCTATCTGTGCCTGGATGTGAAGGATGATTCGGCTTTCCAGGAAATTGGCAACTGGATCAATGAAAGAAGCAAAGAATGGAATACGCAGCCAATTATTATTAATTACATGGCGGTAGCGCCTCAATTGGCTCCGGATATTGCCAAGAAACTATATAATCAAAAACTGTGCGTCGATCCTGGACATACAAGGATCGTTTTTGAAAAACCTTTTGGACATGACCTTGAGAGTGCATATGAATTGAACCAGTTATTGGGTAGCATGTTTAAAGAAGATCAGATCTACCGCATTGATCATTACCTCGGCAAGGAGACGGTGCAAAACATTTTGGCGCTTCGATTTGCAAATGCGTTGTTTGAGCCCATCTGGAATAGCAATTATATTGATCATGCGCAAATCACCGCGGCAGAGACTGTCGGCGTGGAGGACCGGGGTGGCTATTACGAACAAGCGGGGGCGTTAAGAGATATGGTTCAGAATCACATTCTGCAATTGCTTTGCATGATCGCGATGGAAGCTCCTGTTTCTTTTGACGCCAATGAAATTCGAAATAAAAAGGTGGATGTTCTGAATGCGATCAGAAAACTAAATCCTGAGGATGTGCATGCCAATGCCGTGCGAGGGCAATATTCAGGCGGATGGATGAAAGGAGAAAAAGTGCAGGGATATCGCCAGGAAAAAAACGTTGACAAAAATTCGCCGGTGGAGACGTTCGTAGCAGTGAAATTTTTCATTGACAACTGGCGTTGGCAAAATGTTCCTTTCTATGTTCGCACGGGAAAACATTTGCATGAAAAAACAACGGTTATCACCATTCACTTCAAACCGGCCCCGCACTACGCGTTTCCCGAAGAGTCCGCGGACACGTGGCGGCCAAATCGGCTGACCATTAGCATACAGCCCGACATGGACATTCGAATTCGATTCCAATCCAAACGCCCGGGGCCGAGCATGATACTGAGCCCGGTGGATATGGTGTTTAGTTATGCTGAGGCGTATCATGAGGACGAACCCGAAGCATACGAAACATTGCTTCAAGATGTGATGGAGGGTAATCCCACTTTGTTTATGCGCGCTGACCAGGTGGATGCGGCATGGCGCGTGATTACGCCGATCATGGATGCATGGCAACGGCGCAAGCCTGTAGATTTTCCTAATTATGCGCCTGGCAGTTGGGGTCCCGAAGACGCCGAAGCTCTTGTAGCAAAAGATGGACATCACTGGGTGACGTTGCCAACAAAAAATGGGTAATAGTTTTATGTTACCAACTCTCAAACTTCTACTCAACTTCCGTTGTGTCACTCACTTCATCGTTCTGTAATTCTGATCGCCATGCAACTGATCATCACAAAAAATATCGACGAATTAAATTGGCAGGTTGCAGAATGGATGACCGGTTGCGTCAGCGAAGCCTTAAAAGAACGAGATCGCTTCACAATTGTATTGTCGGGTGGCAGCACCCCCAAAAAGCTTTATCAGTTACTGGCGTCAAATGAATTCAAAGAGAAAATTGATTGGGCAAAGCTGCATGTGTTTTGGGGCGATGAGCGATACGTTCCATTTACCGATGATCGCAACAACGCAAAGATGGCCTTCGACACTCTGTTAAATCATGTCCCCGTTGTCAAATCGCAAATACATGTGATGCGCACGGACATTGATGCTGGAGAATCAGCGAATGAGTATCAAACGCTTTTAGATGAGTATTTTCCTGAAGCTTCGAGCGAAGCGCCAACTCACGGCTCACAACTTACAACTCCCAACTCTGCAGTTGTGGCTCACAGCTTCGACCTCGTCCTCCTGGGCCTTGGCGATAACGCCCATACACTTTCTCTGTTTCCTGGCGAGGAAGTCGTTCATGAAAAAACATGTTTTGTAAAATCAGTCTTTGTAAAAGAGGTAAACATGCAGCGGATTACACTCACTGCTCGCGTTGTAAATCTTTCAAAACGTGTTGCGTTTTTGGTGACCGGAATAGACAAGGCAGATGCTGTTTCTCATGTGCTGCTAAATGACTACAATCCTGATATGTATCCCGCACAAGTAATTAAACCGTTGAATGGAGAATTGCTTTGGTTTTTGGATGAGGCAGCGGCAGTGAACCTATAAGGTCTCTAAGACCTATAGTTTATTCAGACTCACTTCAAACTCTTCAACCAGTCGTCAACTCCCAAATAAATTTTCTGCGCTACCTGTTTGTGAAATTTTGAATTCAAAATCTTTTTTTCATCGTCTTTATTACTTAAAAACGCAACCTCCACTAAACAGTTGGGATACTCAGTTGGCCCGCTCAACGAAAAATTGAACGCGCCCACATTCCCCCATTCTTTCAATTTCAATTCCTGCATTCTTTTCAAAATCATTTGCGACAGTGGGCGAAAACCAATATAGCGATAATATGTGCTCACTCCCTGAACGGTATCGGACGCCGCAGAATTCAAATGGATGCTAATCAAAATGTCGGGGTCTTGTTCTCTTAACATCAGCGTACGCTCGATCATCGTGAGATCGGTATCATTTGTTCTCGTCATTAAAGTCTTCACCTTCTTTCCATCAAAATACTTCTTCACCTCTTTTGCAATCCTAAGCGTGTAATCCTTCTCCACGATGCCGGAAGAAACTCCCGTAGCCCCGGTGTTACTTCCCCCATGGCCTGCATCAATAGCGACAAATAAATTTTGCATAGTGAGCTTTTCCGGCTGCCGTTTCACACGAATCACAAGTTTCTTGTCGTCATAAAAAATGTAATAGCCCCAGTGCTGCGGGTGCTTCAACTCAATGATAATTCGGAAAACATCGTCTTCCAACTGTTCATAATAAGCATTCTTAATTTCCTTAACGGTCGAAAGCTGCGTGATCCAATTCGTATTGCTCGTTACGCCATAAACATCGACCACAATTCTTGAAGGATTGATCTGCTGAATACTGCGATAGGGCAATCGCTCGTCCAGCAACACGGCCACATAATCATATTTGTCATCACCGTATACCTTCCAACTATTGGTTAAATAATAAGGTTGAGGATGAATGGAAGTATCTCTCTGGAAACTGGACTTCGCCAACCACCCGAAGTGGTAGGTAGACAAATGAACTTTGTAATCATCCTTCACGCTATCTACCACTTTGACGACGACATTAGTGTCCAAAAAAGTCATCTTCGCTCCGCCCAACCTGTCGTCACCCAACCCATACTCGAGGAATGGCAGGGGACCGGTTGTTTTGCCAATCAATGGTTGCTGACCGGCCGCCGACAAGCTGAAGACTATGAAAATGAGCAACAAATTCCTCATAAACGAAAGGTAACATAAAAACACTTGAACCAACTTACCGTATAATTACCAGCTTAATTTGAGCTTTTACTGAATTTATTTAGAAAAACGTTTGCGTGGACACTAGGCCAATTTTTAGTAGCGTTATTGCCATACCCAGGGCAACTTGGTGGTTATCCTTATCCTAAGCAAAAACTATGAGCCTGAACGCCACACTTGGAATTGTATCATCGATCGCTCTATTTATACCAGCAATTCTCATTCTCGTATTTAAACTGATTACAAATAGAAGTTTCCTGGCTCTTTCTACATATTACCTGGTTGCTGGCATCTACAATCTCATTTCTCAAAACGTTTTGAATCCGCCGTTGTGGTTTGCACGTCCTTTGGGAATAGCTGTTAACTTACTCGACGCACCATTGATGATGCTGTTCCTTACTTTTTTTAGTACCTCCCATGAAATGACAAAGCGAATTATATGGGGTATCTGGATCTTTTTTGCGTTTGAAGCAGTTATTCTTTTGGTCGCGGGATTTAGCGTGAATGCGATACGGGTGATTTTAGGGCCGGACATTATAATCATCATCGGGTTAAGCTTTTTCTTCTTCCAACGAAATGTTCGCCTCGCAATTACCAATTCGAAAAGCCTGGGCAAGGCCATAATGAGTTCCTCCGTTTTATTGTCGTACACCATTTTTACCGTGGTGTATGTGTTTTATTACCTTATCAAAAATCAACAGTACCGGAGAGACTCGGAGTTAGTTTATTACCTGATCAGTATTGTGTCAGCGCTGTTGATGTCCGCAGGTATCATTATCGAAAACAAGAGAATAAAGAAACTAGATGAGTTGAAAAATACCCGTAAAGAGTTAGCCACCATATATGGAAAAACGGCTGGCTTGAATAAAGACAGCCGCTTCCTTAAAACTGGCCATTAAAAACAGTATTTATTTTCACTGATCATTCGATCGGCAATTCTCCTACGCGCTTCTTTTGTGTTGTACGGCTCCGCTTTTGTAAAACGTTTCAATCCCATTAAGATCATCCTCTGTTCATCACCATCGGCAAATGAATTGATGGCGTCCTTTCCGGACTTATTTACTCGATCCGCGACGTCAAAGAGGTATGTTCTCATTATATCGATGTAATGGTGCCCATTTCCTTCCCCTAGCTTATCGGAAATTTTCATGACGCGTAGCAAAACGCTTTCGGCATTGAACACTTCGATTGCCATGTCAGCAATATTCATGAGCACCTCCTGTTCGGATTGGACCTTCATCATCAATTTTTGAACGGCAGCACCTGCAGTCATCAGTATAGCCTTTTTTAGATTACCGACCAGCTTTTTTTCTTTTGAGAAGTGAGCTTCATCTTGTGAGCCGAAATCAGGAATGCTCATTAATTCCTTCTGAACCTCCATTGCAGATCCCATTAAATTTAATCTTCCCTGCATCGCCCTCTTGAGTGTCATATCCAAAATGAGAAGTCGATTAATTTCATTCGTTCCTTCGTAGATGCGGTTAATGCGGCTGTCTCGATAAGCTCTTGAAATTTCATATTCTGCGCTGAAGCCATTCCCTCCGTGTATTTGAACTCCTTCATCTACGACAAAATCCAGGGTTTCGCTGCCAAACACTTTCAATGCCGCGCACTCGATAGCGTATTCCTCAGCTGCTCCCAGCAAGGCTTCGCTGAAAGGCTTGCCAGCATCGAGCAACTCTTGTTCCTTTTGATCAATCCAGTCGGCAGTTCGATACAACGCGCTTTCAGCTGCAAAAACTCTTATGGCCATTTCAGCAAGCTTGTGTTTGATCGCACCGAAATTTGCTATGGGTTGCTTGAATTGTTCCCGGGTAACTGCATACTGCACAGACATGGTGATAGCTCTTCTTGCGCCACCTACAGCAGCAGCGCACAATTTCAAACGACCGATGTTAAGTATGTTAAAAGCGATCCGGTGTCCTTTTCCGATCTCTCCCAGCACATTTTCAACCGGCACCTTGCAGTCCTGGAAATATAATTGAACGGTTGAAGATCCCTTGATCCCCATCTTATGCTCTTCAGGTCCCTGCGTAAAACCTTCCGTTCCTCTTTCAACGATGAAGCCGGTGAACTTGTCACCGTCTACTTTTGCAAACACCGTGTACACATCCGCAAAACCGCCATTAGTGATCCAGCATTTTTGCCCGTTGAGCAAATAATATTTCTCATCTGCACTGAGTTTTGCACTCGTCTTTGCACCTAATGCATCACTCCCACTATTAGGCTCTGTTAAACCGTAAGCACCTACCCATTCCCCACTGATGAGCTTGGGAAGATATTTTCGTTTTTGCTCGGGCGTTCCGAAATACAGGATTGGTAACGTGCCGATGCCCGTGTGTGCTGC
>AR_comb_assmDRAFT_10319966_pt1 | contig 23224 bp, 34 predicted proteins | sample ArasoioldDNA_FD_10543 | JGI IMG/M metagenome (IMG submission 10543) | reverse complement strand
GTGGAAAGAGGTCCCGGCGGGTGCCGAGGATAGATGTATGGCCTCCAAGAAGGCTTGGGCGTCTGCACTTAGAATTAACCTGGAACAAAACTAACCTATGTTTGAAGGTGCTGGATTCTTAGGAACGCTGTACGTCAACCTCACGGCGGACTCCCTCCGTCTCGTCACCGGGATGCGGACGGCGGAAGGGACCCTGAAGGCGAGCAGTACAGTCATGCTCAAACAGGCGGGTGTCCTCGCCGCCGGCGTCACCGGGGCCCTCTCGTTGATAGGAGCCGCAGCGGTGCGGGAGTTTGCCAAGTTCGATAAGGCCATGACGGAGGCCTTCTCCATCATGGGTGACTTGAACGAGGGCCTACAGAAGCAGATGAAGGATACGGCAATCGCCCTATCCAAGGAGGGTGTGAAGTCGGCGGAGGATCTTGCCCACGCCTACTTCTTCCTCGCTTCCGCCGGGTTCAATGCGGAGGAGGCAATGTCGGCTCTCCCGGTCCTCGCCAAGTTCGCCACGGCCGGCAACTTTGAAATGGCCCGGGCGACCGACTTACTCGCCGATGCCCTTTCCGCCTTAGGCCTGCGGTCGAAGGATCCCATCGAGAACATAAAGAACTTGACCAGGGTATCCGACGTGCTGACCAAAGCGAACATCCTCGCCAATGCGTCGGTGGAACAGTTCAGCGCGGCCCTCACCAACCGGGCGGCCGCGGCCTTGCGGGCTGCGAAGAAGGACGTGGAGGAGGGGGCGGCGGTGTTGGCCGTCTTCGCCGATCAGGGCACCAAAGGGGAAGAGGCTGGCGAGGCCCTAGCGATCGTGCTCCGGGACCTACAACGGACTGCCATAGAGAACAAACAAGTATTCCACGACATGGGCATCAACATTTATGATGCCTCCGGGAACATGCGGAACATGGCCGACATCGTGGAGGACTTTGACAAGTCCCTGGCCGGGGCCTCCGTCCAGCAGAAGAGGTTGGCCTTTGAGCTACTGGGCTTCCAGGACCGATCCCTCTCCAACATCCTCGCCCTCATGGGAACGTCGGAGCAGATCCGTATCTACGAGCGGGAGTTGAGGAAGGCGGGCGGAACTACGGACGAGGTGGCGGGCAAGCAGCTCCAAGCCTTCTCCGCTCAACTCACCATCACCGTCAATAACATCCGGGCCCTATTCATCGCCATCGGGGAGGCGCTGGCCCCGGCCCTACTCCAGCTCAACGCCTACTTGAAGGAGATCTCGGCCGACCCGTCGTTCGTGTCGGCCCTCAAGGAGATGGCAGGTTACTTGGGGACTACGATCGTAGTCGCAATTAAGGCGGCGGTGGAGGCGTTCAAGTATCTGCGCACCGGGATCAAGGTGGTGGAACTAGCCTTCTGGTCGATTGCGGAGACTTCATTGGTGGTGTTCCAGAAAGTAACGACTGTATTGCAGGAGATCATCAACTCCTTCCTCACGGGAGTGAACACCGTGATAGCCGGGGTGAACCAACTACTGCAGAAGTTCGGGGACAAGCTGAACACCCTCCAGAGGTTTGTCAACCCGCTTGGCTCCGCCCTCGGCGGACCGACGGCTCCGGACTTCAGTAAGAAGATCCCGATGCTGGGCGACGTCTCCCTTGGGATGTCCCCGGAAGCCTTTGACAATGCGATCAAGCAATTTGGCCAGCTCAAGGCCGGGGTGATCAACGACCTAGTGAAGCCGTGGTTGGAAGAGGTCCCGAAGATCTTTCCGGTCGTCCAGCAGATGGCGGATGCTTACGACGAGGCCTACCTCAAGGGCATCGAGCACGAGGAGAAGATGGCCGCAGCTTTGAGTGGCACCGGGAAAGCCTATGTGGAAGCGTCCGAGAAGATGAAGATCTACCTCGCCCAAATGGAGGCTATGCAGAAAGTGACCGGGGCCCAAAGTCCGCTCAACCGTATGGGCATCGATGCGGAGGGAGCCAAGGCCTTATACGGAGCGGGAGTGTCCGCCGAAACCCTGCAAGGGTTGGCCCGTCCCACCCTCCCTAAGACGGTGATGGGCGACGACCTCCACGTCAATGCTTTGATGAGCCTACGACAGGAAAAGGAGGACGCGGAGAACCGGCTCGCCATCCTCGAGGAAATGGGGAACAAGGAATTGGAGCAGAACGAACAGTTCATGAAGCTGAAGGAGGAGGCTATCAAAGCCCACAACGCCCGGCTGCGGGCGCTCCAGTATGCCGAAGCCCAAATGGTTCTCCAAGCGGGGCAGAACATGTTCGATAGTCTCGCCCAAGCTGTCAAGGGTTTTGCCGGCGAACAGTCCAAGGCCTACATGGCCATGTTTGCAGCGTCGAAGGCGTTTGCGGTTGCGGACGCCACGGTGAAGATTGCCCAAGGAGTAGCGAACGCCCTCTCGCTCCCGTGGCCGGCCAACCTCGTCGCGGCGGCCTCCGTCGTTGCGGCCGCGGCCAACATCATTACTACGATCCAGTCCGTCCAACTGGCGATCAGCGGCAACCGGGAGTTCGGTGGAGGCGTGTCGGCCGGTAAAGCCTACATGGTGGGAGAGAAGGGGCCGGAAGTCTTCTCCCCGGCATCCAACGGAACCATCCTACCCAACGACCGGGTAGGAGGGAATGTAAGGGTCGTCATCAACAATTACACCGACGCTAAGGCTTCCGTCACCGAGCGTCAGGAGGGATCGGAAAAGGTCATCGAGATCGTCCTCAAACGGCTCAAGAGCGAAATGGCCTCCGAAGTCCGGGACGGCCGTGGAGAAGTGTCCCGGGCTCTTGAATCCTCGTACAGTCTCCGGAGGGGCAAATGACACCGCGTGTCTTTTGCGTTGTCGCCGGCGATCGGGCCGGAAGGCGGACCGAAGGCCCCGGTAGGGGTTCGGCTTTAAGACGGAGGTGTTTATGGAGCTAGCACTCGAGACGACGTGGCCCGACTTACCGTTGCCGAAGGTGAACTACAACGGCGTCCCGCGGAACACAACCCTCGTCAGCAAACGGGACGCTGCCTACATCACCCGGCGATCCCGGTTTGAACGCACCTACTCCGCCTTGTCAGTCTCGTGGTGCCTCACCGACGACCAGATGGAGGCCTTTGAAACGTTCTTCGCGGAGGAGCTCGACAACGGGATCGCCCAGTTCAAGATTGAACTCCGCTACCCGGAGAACACCTCCCTCAAAGAGTGGGCGGTCCGGTTCGACGAAGGTTACACGACCTCCAACGAGGAGGGAACCTGGCTAGTCCAAGCCTCTTTGGATCTCATCGGCCCGGTTCAGATCCCGGAGGCGGCGACGACCGAGTGTCCGGTGACGGACGGGCTGATCGCTTGCTTTGAAGCCTTGAACTTGGACGGGACTAGCCCGGTGGACTTCTGGAGGGATGTGAGCGGGTGGGAACATCACGCTGTAGCTTCTCCCACGGCCGGCTCCGCCCCGGCCTACCAAGCGAACGCCTTTGGGTCCAGCCCCGGTGTTGTGTTCGACGGGGTAGATGACGAAATGGACATCACCTGCCCGGTGGATGTACCGAGCGTGACGTTGTTCGTCGTTTGTTCCATACCCGCACAGGCGGGAGTGTTCGCCGGCCCGATTAACTGGAGGACGGCGGGTAAGGCCGGGTTCCATTTCAACGATGCGAGGGGGAATGCCCTCCACTACTTGCCCGGCTTCCTCAAAACGGACTCGACCGGGGCCTTCTCGTTGTCCAAAGAACTTCAAGGCGGGTCCCAACTCGTCACCTTCCCGCTCGTCTATCCGGTAGGGCCGAGGTTGTTTGTGTGCCGGTTCGAGGTGGACGTGGCGTTGTCTTACCGCTACCAAGGGGAAGCGGGCGCCCCCAACCTCGACGGATACTTTGACTACAGCCCGGAGGCGAAGCTGGGATCCGTCAAAGGGGTGAATTGGCAAGGGACCCTCGGGGCCGTCCTCGTGTACAACCGGGCGTTGGAGGATGCGGAGATCGTGCTAGTCGAGAACTACCTGAACAGTAGGTATCCGTGTTTCTAAAATTAACCTAGCGGGCCAAACAGGCGAGCGGATAGGATAACCAAGCATGAGCAACACGACTCAGTGGGTGAAAGCAAGTGCCAGGCGGTTGCAATACAAGAACCGTTACATGAGCGGTGTCTATGTGGTCGGTTTCATTGTGTTCTTCACCTCCTACTTCACGACGTTTGACGAGAGCCAGGTTGTCTTGTCAGAGAAGAGGAACCCGGTGACTTACGACTATGTCCGACCCTGGATCAAGTCCATGATCGTCGGGTTGGTTTCGTTGGGTGCCTTGTTGGACGACCGGGTAGGGAAGAGGAGGAGGAAGATCGAGGAGGAAGAAACAAAAGGACACACTCAGGAGGAGTGGATCCGACAGGAACTAGAGAAAGGAAAAAAACAATGAGCAAGCTAATGAACAGTTGGAGAGCATCGACGGTGGCGGCCTTACTAATGGTCGCCCTCGTAGGAGGTTGTACAGGTGGTTGTGGGACCCTGGCTCCGGAAGGAGTGTACCAAGGGGACAAGTTCCTCTACGACGCGGACCTGGTCATCTCTACAGGTTATGAGATGATGCACCGGTTCGTGAAGTGGGAGTATGACAACCGGGCTGCACTCGCTAGTACACCGGAGATCAAGAAGGCGGCCGATAACGTGAGGGTGGGTGCTCCAGCTTGGATTGCCAGCGCCATCCGACTACGGGACGCCTACAAAGCGAATCCTAACGAGCAGGCCAAAACGGACTTGCTGAAGGCTCTGGATCTGATCCGCCAAGGGAACCGTGAGGCCCTGGGCTATCTATCCAAGTATGAGATGACAGTGAAACCTCAACCCTAGGAGGAAACATGGAAGCTAAAGTAGCGTTGACCGCGTTGGACGGGGCGCTGGGACTCATCGAAGCCCTAGGACCCATCATCCAGAAGATGGTGTCGGCGGGTGAGATCAGCGTCGTTGACCAGAAGGTGCTAGACGATCGGATCGCAGCTCTCCGTCCCGGTGGAACTATGTTCGCCGGCCCGGAGTGGAAGGTTGAATAATGAGAGAAGTACTCTACCTCGAGGATAACCCGCGCGACGGCGAGATCGTCGGCCATAAACTCAAGGCCATCGCAAAGGTTCAGGTCTGTCCTAATAAGATGCGGTTCCTCCAGCTGCTTCGTGAGCGGAGGTGGAGTTGCATCTTGATGGATCTCAACCTACCGGACGTCACCGGGGAAGAGGCGATCAAAATAGCCAAGGAAACCGTTCCACAGACACCCGTCATCATCTTGACGGGTTCTGTGGATGATAAGGACGCCAATAAGGCGTGTGCCTACGGGGCGAGGCGATACTTCCTCAAGGACCGGATGGAAGGACTACCGGACGCCATCGAGGACGTGTGTAAGACGGCTGATAAAGAGGATGAAGATGTGCGGGAGAACCGGGCGGCCTTGTTAGGCCATACGGTCACCGGAATCATCCACGACTGGAACAATGTCCTCGGCCCGTTCCTCACTGGGCCTCCGCTCCTACGGAAGTTGATCATGGACGAGTTTCACGTGACCTCCTTGCCAGAATCTATGGAGAAGACGATCAGCGCAATGGAGGGTGCCGGCCGCCACGGGGCGGAGATGTCGAAACAAATCACCGCCTTCGTCCGCGGGTCCAACGGATTCAAGACCCGTCCCGTCACGGCGGAGTATCTCCTCACCGAGATTGGACAGGTCATGCGGGATAGGTTTCCGAAGAACATCCGCCCGTCCACTACTACCCATCCCGGGACTTCCTCTGTGAAGTGTGACCCGACCCAAATCCACCAGGTGCTGCTGAACCTATGTGTCAATGCCCGGGACGCTATGCCGGGCGGCGGGGAGATCCACGTCACCGCCCAGGATGTCCATTTGAACGAGCCTCCGTTGGTGGGCGAATACGTCATGTTCCACGTCCGGGACACCGGGCCGGGCATTCCAGAGCCCGTGGCTGCTAAGATCTTCGAGCCTTACTTTACCACGAAGGATCTCGGTAAAGGCACCGGGGTAGGACTTTCCGTTGCCCGGAAGATTGTGTTGGATCACAAGGGAGAGATCGACTTCAAGACGGGGGAAGCCGGGACCAGCTTCTTCGTGTACTTGCCCGCCACCCGGGAGGGAGTGGATGCCGGGAAGAAGAGGGTGGAACGTTTCGACGGGCAGGGCAAGACTGTTTTGTTTGTGGACGACGAAGTACACATGCGCCATTTGGTCGAGGTCATCCTCGAGGACGCGAAGTACCGGTGCCTCATCGCCAACGGTGGGATGGAGGCCTTGTCCTACTTCCGCTCCGGGGAGAAGATCCACCTCCTCCTCACGGACTTGGACATGCCGATGATGGACGGCCAGCAGCTCTCCCAATTGTTGAGGGCCCAACGGTTCAACTTGCCCATCATCATGGTGACGGGACAGCCGGGACTAGACATCGAGACGTTGGATCCTCGCCCGGATGAACTGTTACACAAACCCATTGAACCTGACAAGCTGCTCCTCGCATTGAAGGTAGCCTTAAGATTATGACTCCTTGGCCGGACACCGTTCCTTCGCCACTTGTGCGTGCCCAAGTGAACGCCGATCCTAGGTCGGAGGTCACCGAGATGGAAGGTGGGTGGATACGCCGCCGCCGGCAACATCTCAAGCCTAGGAAGGTGTGGGATGTGGAGTGGAACCTAGTCGGAGATCAATTCTCCGATTTCAAGGACTTCTTCGAGGGTGACCTAGCCAACGGGAGCCTGCCCTTTGTACTGTATCTGTTGGGAGGGCTTCACCAAGTTGTGTTTGCAGAGCCGGAGTACTTCTTCACCCGGACGGACAACCTCTTCAACGTCACGGCCAGTTTGGAGATCCTAGCGGACACCAACTGGATCCTAGCCCACGGGGTCTGGGATGATGAGGGCAATTGGGACGACGACGAAGAGTGGCACGATACGGAACCCTAACCTATGCCAAATCCATCACTCGAGGACGCGATCAAAGAAGCCTACGCGGTGGCTCCAACCAGCAAGGTGATTTACGACACGTTGGAGATCCGTCAGCCCACCGTCCAGGATCCCATCTACTTGGTCCGGGCCCAGAAGGAAATCGTGGCCTTCGACGAAGACGGGAACGAGCGGACGTTTCGGCCGGCGGGCTTCCAGTTCACCCTGCCCCCGGAGAACGAGGAGGGCTTCCGTAGCCTTAACATTGCCATCGACAATGTGGGCCGGGAGGTGAGCGACTTCGTGAATGCCGCCAAGTCGGAACAAGTCACCGTCGAAGTGATCTATCGTCCCTACCTGAGCGACGACTTAACCATCCCGCAAATGAACCCGCCGCTCGTCCTCTACCTCAAGGATCTTCAAATCACTCCGGCCCAGGTCACCGGTCGGGCTACTTTCATGGACATCGTGAACAAGAAGTTCCCAACCGAGCTGTACACCCGGGGCCGTTTCCCCGCACTAGGATGATGCACTGGATCGCCAAATACATAGGCCTCCCTTACGTCGAAGGCGGGCGGGATTGGCAAGGAGTGGATTGTTGGGGTCTGCTTTACTTGGTCTATCGTCACGAGTTGGGGATTGATCTTCCGGTCCTCCCCGGCATCATCCAAGGATCGCCATTGGTCATTACCCGGGAGATCCAGGAGCGGAGTAAGGATTGGGAGGAGGTTCCCAAGCCCGACGATACGGACGCGGTGGCTATGGGGCTCAAAGAGATTCCCCATCACGTAGGGATTTGGGTGGGAGCGGACGGAGGGAAAGTAGTCCACGCCTGGCATGGACTCTCCGTAGTAGCTGACACAATAAAGGACTTGCGGATCAAAGGTGTCCGCACTATAAAGTTCTTCCGTTATGGCCGTCATAGTTGAAACACCTAATGCGTTTGAGCCGTTGATCGGGCTGCGAAAGCACGTCCACCCCGGAGGTGTCAGCATTAGGGAGTGGCTCCACTTGACCTACCCCGGCTTCATCGAGTTCAACCAGCCAACCGTTTGTATAGTCAACGGGCAACCGACCCTCCGCCGGGATTGGGACAAGGAGATCAAGCCCAACGACGTCATCAACTTTGTGGCGGCTCCAGGTTGGGTGTGGGTTATTGTTTTGGTTGTGCTGTTGATCGTAGCGGTCGTCCTGGCCCTCACCTTAGGCCAGCCAACAACGCCCGGCGAACAGCCCGGCTCGGACCCGGTGTTCTCCACCTCCGGCCAGCGGAATAGCATCCGGTTGGGTGAGCCTATTGAGGTGAACTATGGCCGGAACAGAATCTACCCTAGCCTGGCATCCCGTCCCTTCTTCCGCTACGTGGACAACGATCAATTCCAGCACTCGTTGTTCTGCATCGGGCAGGGAACTTACGAGATCCACAACATCCAAGTGGGCGATACGGACATCAACGACTATCAGGAGGTGGAGTATGAACTCCTCGAGCCCGGCGACCAAACGACCCTCTTCAAGACGAACGTTTACACGTCCGTGGAGGCCGGCGGGCAAACGTTGTTTGCCGAGAACGAGCCGGAGTATGTCGCCCCAGGTTATGCGGGACCGTTCCCGGCCGTCCCGGTAGGCGAGACGACCGAAAGACTGGAGTTTGACTTCGTGTTTCCGAAGGGCATCTACAACATGGACAATAAGAAGGGTGACATGCATTCCATTGAAGTCACCCTGGAAGTGGAGATCCGGCTGATCGACGATCTTGGAGATCCGTTGGGTGATTGGGTCCTCTTCCTCAACCCGACCATTGTTGGAGCGACTACTACCCCGCAACGAAGGACAATCGGGGACGTGGTGGCGGCCGGCCGCTACGAGGCCCGGGTCCGGCGGTCCGGGACTAAGAGCCTCTCCTCCAAGGTCGGCTACGATGTGGTGTGGGAGAGTATGCGCTCCTTCCTCGTCGGGGACGAGCCCGACTTCGGCAACGTCACCCTCCTCGCCGTGAAGATCCGGGCCACGAACAACCTCAACTCGCGGACCCAGGAACGGTTCAACGTCCTCGCGACCCGAAAACTACCTACCCGCGGGCACGATGACTCGAGCGGGGCCAGCTTCACGGTGCCCGTAGCCACCCGGTCCATCGTGTGGGCGTTCGTGGACATCTTCCGCAACAGTGCCTACGGGGCGAGGGTGGTCGAGGATAAGTTCTTCGATTGGGATGCGCTCCTCGACCTCGACGACTTCTACGAGGGCCGGGGTGAGCATTTTGATTGGACGTTCCGGGATGCTATTACGGTGTGGGAGGCGGCGAAGGTTGTGGCGAGGGTAGGCCGGGCGGTCCCGTTGCTGATAGGATCCCTCATTACGATGCGGAGGGACGGGCCACTCACCGTCCCGGTGACCATGTTTACCCCGAACAATATGGTCAAAGGTTCCTTCGAGTGGTCCGTGAAACTGTGGGAACCTAACGAGAACGATTCCATTTCGGTAGAGTACACGGACCCGGACACCGGCTATAAACAAGAGCAGGTGCTCGCCGTCCTCCCCGGCGGGACCACAGACAACCCAATGGACCTGCGGTTCCCCGGCATCCAGGACCGGAATCATGCCTACAGGGAAGGCTTGTACATACTCGCCTCCCAACGATACCTTCGGGAGAACATTTCCTTCGACACCGGGATGGAGGGTTTCATCCCTAGCTTCGGCGACCTCGTCCTGATCGCCCACGATATGCCAAGGTGGGGCCAATCCGGCTACGTCGTGGCGGTGAGGGACCTGGAGGGTTGTAATCGCTTTGACCTTTTCCTGTCAGAGCCCGTTACGTTTACGGAGGGGCAGGAACACGCCATCCTGTTGCGTGGGAGTAAGGGTGAGGTGTTGGGTCCCTTCGTTGCGGAGTCCACCGAGGACACTAAGAAGGTGACCATTACTACTACGGGTGAGGAGGTGGACTTCCTCCTCACCGGGCGGACCGATCCAATGTTGTTCATGTTCGGAATTGCCGAGCAGTGGACGAAGTATGGGAGGGTGGTCAAGATTGAACCAATGGGAGGGGAACGGATCAAGGTCACTTGCGTGAACGAGGATCAGACGATTCACTCGTTCGACGACTTGATTGCTCCGCCACTCACCTTCCCGTCCTTGCCTCCGGTGACGCCCGACCTCCCGGTGATCCCGGCCCTCTACCTCTCCCAAGTGGACGACTACGTTCAGGCCTCCTGGCTCGCGGCGTTTGGGGCCCAATCCTATATTGTACAAACGTCCACCGACGGGACAAACTGGCAGTACCGGGCGGACACCGTAAGAACGTCGGCCTTGTTCATTGCCGAACCGGGCCTACTTTATGTGCGGGTAGCCGCGATCAATTTGGGACAGGGTCCTTGGATCCAGGACTCCATTGAGTTGGGCCGGTGGATCCTCGAGGATGGAGTGTGGGACGACGACGGTGTGTGGAAGGATAACAAAATCTGGAACGATGATTGACCTATGATCGACAGCATTGCCAATAATGAAACAGGTGCCTCCGTTCGAGGTAAGCTCAACGACGCGATCGACCTCCTCAACGGGTTTGCGGATCCTGACGCGAGTGTGACCCCGGTGCAAACCCGTTATGGAGTCACGGCCCTAACGGGAGGCGGGGCCACGGGCCTCGACGGGATTGCGACGGTAGATATGGCGGTGGGGACAATGATAGCTGTGGTGATTAGTAACAGCACCCACATCTACCGGCTCATCTCCGCCACCACTGCCGAGAACTCACCCTACTTTATCCGGCCGGACGACTACGCCGGGACGACGAATGAGAAGGTGTGGAGGTTGCTGAACTTCACCACCAACTCCATCGTCGCCAAGTCTCAGATCTCAGTCATAGATTCTAGTAGTGCCACTGTCATTGCCCTTGGGATTGACGGAAGCGCCTTCTTTAATGGTCAAGTGTCCCTACTATCACCGGATCCTCCAACCAATCCCACCCACGCCGTCACGAAGGGTTACGTGGACGGGGCGGTTGGGGTCTGCGGAACGTTGGCCCTCGGCAACGGGGTGAGCGGAGGAACCGTCACCGGGTTGGACTTGGACAGCGGATCTCCCACGGCCGTGCTTCTGACGGTTCAGATCCCGACCGGAGGCGGGTTCATGTCAGCTTGTTTGGTGGACGCCCCTACGTCCGACGGTTTTACTTTCGCCCTATCAGGTATGACAGATTCCACTAACTACAAACTCCACTACCACGTAATCACATGAACTACAAAAAACTAGGCATCCTCGTGTTGGGGGCAGGGCTGCTCATGGCAGCTACAACTCCCTTCTTCATCAACAACGGGAAGTTACAGAGCCACCTGAACATGGGAGGGTTCAAGGGCACCAACTCCGCCTCACCCTCCTTGAGCGGAGATCTTGCCACGAAGGGTTACGTGGACACAACCGTGGGAGGAGCAGGGACGGTGACGAGCGTAGCCCTGACCGTCCCGTCCTGGCTAACGGTTGCCGGGAGTCCGGTGACTTCGAGCGGGACCCTAGCAGTCACCGCCGCATCCGGGCAAACCGCTAACACTATCCTCGCCACCCCGGACGGGATGACGGGGGCGGCCTCCTTGCGTGCCCTTGTGGCGGCGGATATTCCAAACCTGGCCGCTAGTAAGATCACCAGCGGGACCCTCGACGCTGCGAGGATCGGGACCATACAAACCACGGCGGACGGTGGCAGTCATTCTCTCAAGAAGAAGGAGTACATTGTCTTAACCCATCCACACTCCTTCGAGGGCACCGGGGCGGTCCCGGCCACAACCAACACGACACCCTACTTCGGCCAGGCAGTCTTCGCCGCGGCCGGAGGGGTGGCCACCAATTACGTCGAATACACCCTGACCGTCCCGGAGGATATTGACACCGGAGTCAACCTCAAGGTCGAGCGGTTTAAGTTCCGGCTCGGGGCGGCGGACACCGGGGCCCATACCTATGTACTCACGATGGTAAGCGGGGCGGACTCCTCCACCTACGACTCTCCGACGTTGGGGCAAACGGTGAACCTTACCTTTGCGGGCGACGCCTCCGGTGCGAGCGGGGACGTGGAAACGATTAGCAACGTCATACTCACCAACTGGAACTCAAACGTCACGGCCGGCCAGTTGTGGAGGATCCGGTTGGCCCGGGACGGATCGGACGCGAGCACAGCGATCTCCTTTTCCGGCCCGTTGGTGATTAGCTATGGAGGGACCCAATGAAATTCTCCCGTAGGAACTTCATTAAGACGGGTTTGATCTTCGTCCCGGCGGCCACGTTGATGGTGCCGTTGGATAGGATTGAGGCCGGTGTAGTCCTTCCCGGTCCACAAAGAGGTTTGTTTGCCGGGATCAGTGCGGCGGCGGCCGCTGCTCTCAGCGATTGGGTGACGAGGGTTCAGGGGCAAGGATCGGACGTTACCATTGCGGGCACTCGGACGGCGGTGGGCATCTTTATCGACGGTTGCTTGACAGATGCGACATGGACCAAGCTCGTTCGCTGTGGCATCTACGCGGGCGACGGGTTGGCTGCGATCAGCGCTCCGCTCAAGAACACGGGCGGGAGCGCCACGGACACGCGTGTCAATTTTGTTAGCGGCGACTACGCCCAGGCGACCGGGTTGGGAGGGAGCACTTCTACGTCGAAGTACATCCGCACCGGCTTGCAATTTGATTCCGTGTTGATGGGGGACCAAAATATCCACATGTCATTCTACATTCGTGAAGGACCGGACGCGGGAATCACGATGCAGAACACAGTGAACGGCGCCGCCTTTTGCGGGTTATACATAGGTTCAACCACGGGTGGCAACGATACCTTGGCGGCGTTTTGGACAAAGAGTGATGTTGCAGGAGGCATAGCTTTCACCGATACAAGTCCAATCGGTATCGGCCATTACATCGCCAGCCGAACCTCTTCAAGTGCGATAGCCATTTACAAGAACGGAACGTCAAAGGCCACAGATACCACGTCTGGTCCAGCTAGAGTCAGTATGGAGATCAGCTTTCACTGCATGAACTACATGGGTTCGTTCGTGAACCCGACGGCACGAAAGTTTGAGTTCTATTCTATCGGGACGGGACTTTCCTCCACGGACGCAACCAATCTTACAAACCGTTACACTACGCTGCGAACAGCCCTTGGACGATGAAAATCACCACAAGAGAACAGAAGCCTAGCAAGGTGGTTTGGTCGGTGGTTTGGTTGCTGCTTTGGATTGCCCTCGTAGGCGCCATCACAGCCGCCTGGATTTGGGCCCTCTTCCACGCCGGATTCAATGTCGGATGAAATGAAAGGAAACTATGAACACAAAACAAAGCAGTGCATTCACGTTGGTTGAAATCATGATCGTCGTCGCCATCATCGGCTTGTTGGCGGCCATTGCCATCCCGAACTTCGTCAAGGCCCGGGAGAACGCCCAACTCAACTCCATCCTCAACAACCTTCGGATCATTGAGGGGGCGAAGGATCAGTGGGCCCTAGAGATGAAGAAGGGGACGGGTGACACTCCCGATTGGTCAACCAACGGGCTCGCCGGCTACATCAAAGGAGGGAACGTCAAGTCCGTGGTCGGGGAAACCTACGACGCGACGGTAGTTGGCTCTCCGAGCAAAGCCAAATTGCCGGGGACGATCAAGCTCGGCAGCTACTCCGGCGGCTCCGAGATCTCTTCCGAATGAGCGACAAGTCCAAGGAGCTCTGGAAATGGATCGTGATACTAGGGACCCTTGGCGTCGCGGCAACCATCATAGCGTTGGCTATGTTATGACCTCTACAAGTCTGGGAAGGAACCCTAGAACACAAACCACGCCCTGTCGGGCACCCTTGAATTGGGCAAGGAGGACCCTTCCCAGACTTAGAGTTCAATCACCTTCCCCGTTTCCAGCTCTTCAATATGGGTGACTTGTATGATTTGGATGCCCATGTCCTTCGCCAACTCCTCGAGCATCGTCCGAACATTCTCCCGGTACTGGGCGGACACAAACTTAAACGGCTCGTCGAGTAGGATGATCTTGCTGAGGCGGGGCCGGTGGAGCATTAAGCAAGCCGCACGCAAGGCGAAGGCCGCGACATCTACGATCCCGCCTCCGCTGGCCGTGAGAGGATCCACTACCAATTCCTGTCTTACGAATTGGAGCGAGGCCTCCGTGCGTCCGCGCTTCCGGTCGAATTGGACCCGGAACTCGTAGGGATCGTCGAAGACAGCCGAAAGACACGAGCTGACTACCCCGCTTATTTTCTGGTGGGCTTGTTGCTGGACAGCTTGGGCAAGGAGTTGGAGGATCTCCTGCGCGTCTTGAGTCCGGCAGAGGACCCGCTCAGCTTTACCCTTAGCCTTCGTTTCCTCTTCGACCGTCCGTTCAAGGAGCTTGAGTTGGACTTCCAGGCGTCCGACGGCCTCCTCTTCCTGTTCCAGCGTCATGTTGATCATTCCTTTCCGTCCTTCTTCCACTTCTGTTCATACTCCTCGAGGGCCCGCTCGAACTTCTTCTGGGCCTTATCCCGCTTCTCCTCCAGCTCGGTGAGTAGGGCCTTGGCCTCCTTCAGGTCGGAACACTCAAACTCCTCCTTGAGCTGTTTCATCAATTGGGTGAGGGCTCCTTTCGCCCGTTCCGCCTCCGACTTGGCATCGTCCACCTCCCGCTTGAGCCGGCGATAAGTCTCCTCCGTGATCGTGTTGTTCATAGTAGGGATTTGAAGCACTTCTGGAACTCGTCGTTGGTGAGGACAATGATCACCTCCTGTTGTAGCATAACGGCCCAGTCCCCCGGCTTCGCCTCGACGAGTTCATCCTTGGGTGTAACGGCCGACCAGTTGTTTCCTCCGATAAGGTGGAACCGGCGGGCAACCCACACCGGGATGTGGTCGTGATGGGAGAATTGCCAGGCTGTTACGTCCTCGTGGGTCCCTATCTTGGCTTGGTGGGTGGCTTTCATTGATCATTGTCCATTAGGAATCGGTGCCTTGCCGCCTTCTTGTTGGCGGCGGTCGGACGTTCCGCCCCGCAGACGGGACACATCTTCCAGCCCCGCGGGACGGATATCACTTGGGCGTTGGTTGTGTCGAGGTAGAGGATCCAACCCTCGTGGTGAGAATCGGGCCTCACCCCTTCAGTGATGTGACTGCACCAGTATTTGCTTTTCATGTTTGTTCTAGGGCTCGCAAAATTATCTCCTTAGTCCGTTCCTCCACCTCTTCGGTCCGTAAATGGTTCTCGACGGCCTCCCGAAAGTCCAGCCCGTGTTCCCCTAAGGCCTCCAACCCTTCGATGAACTCGGCCATGTTCAGCGGGACCTCTTTCCGCTCGGCGGCGTCCTCGTGGAACTTATCGATGGAGGTGTCGAGCCTATGGCGTTGAACGGATCCGTCGTCGTAGAGGATCCCGACTTTCGGTTGGTAGTCGATCTCGTCGGACTTCCGGCGGATCAATCCTCCACAGTTGATCACCTTCGTTTCCGACTCGACCAAATCAGCCAGGAACCCTTTGTGGTTATCACCGAACACTGCCACGTCATATCCCGCTAGGGAGGAGGTGAAGGTGCTGAGGTGGCACCCTTCGGGGGCGCCGGGGTAGGACTTGTCCTTCACCCAACAGTATTCGTGGATCAGGGCGATGTGGAGATAGCCTCCCTTCCCGTCGAAAGGAAGGATACGTTGGCCCCAACCAAACCCGTGTACATAGGCCCCTTCCCAACCCTCCACCCTCCCGCTGATGTCGTGGATCTTTCCGACCCGCTTGAGGACTCCATATCCACACCGGTGCATCTCCTCCATCCGGTGCATCGGGAGGTCGTGTTGGCCGGGCACACAAAGCATTCCATTGGGAAGGTGTTCCAGCGCGAAGTTGATGAGCTCCGGCGGGGCGTTCCAACGGTCGAAGATGTCGCCGGCGCAGAGGACCGGGAGTGGTTGGATCCGGTTCAAGGAGTGGGACAAGTCCCGGACTTGCTTGAGGTAGTGGGCTTGGACTCCCATCCAATCCTTATCGGCCCGACATACGGGCTGAAGGAGGGAGAGGTGGAGGTCGGCGATTGCGATGGCTATAGGTTTCATTTTCTTAACATGAACCAAACAGAGAATAGGATCCCTCCAATGAACCCGGCCAGGAAGGCGAGGAACAAAACTAGGAGAGGGTTTGATTGCAAAGTGGGCATAGTTTGTCTTTCGTTTGGGCGTGGAACTTCTGGTCGGCTTCCTCGAGCTTCTCCCTCGCGTTCATGGCCTTGGAGGTCGCAACCCGGATGGACTCTACGATCCTATCCAATGCGGCGTAAGCTACGGCGGCCTTTCTTCGGTCCTGGTCGGCGGCCTCCACCCCGGCAAAGTCCGGCGGGGCCTTTACTCCTTGGAGAGCCCGCGCATCTCTGATAATACCCACCAGCTCGACGTTCTTCTCCGTGAGATCAAGTAGCCCCCGGAGATCCTCAAGCACCCGGCGACCATCATCGGATTTCTCCTCAAGGTTCCTTTGCAGATCTCGACACTGACGGACTCGGCCGAGCACGGACACCAATCGATCGTGACGTTGATTGTGTTGGGTGAATTGTTCATGTAGGGTTTTGAGGGACTTGAACTCTTCGACACGGGTTCGCTGCGGCTCCAACTTCTCCAATTCCGTCTTCGCCTCCACCAGCCGCTCGTCGGTGAGGGCGACCCTCTCTTGGGCTTGGCGGACCGACGCCGCGATGTTGGAGAGGGCCGTATCAATCACGGTTAGGTCCACCACGGCGTTCAGCCTCCGCGAGATCTCCGGGGCTGACTCGTTGAACCAAAACGGACTGTCATGTTGGTTCTGGAAGTTGATATTGTTGAGTTGGAGCAGGTCCCGGATGTCGGGTGGGACATCCTGCCCGAAGGCCTTGTACTCCTCCCCGTCGAGCTCGTAGGCGTTGTCGTGTTTGCCCCGCCGCCGGACGATAACCCGCTTCTCCTTCCCGTCGGAGAGGGTAAGGGTGACGGTGGTTTCCTTTTCCCCCTCCTTAATGAACTCGTCACCGGGTATGTTGTTGAGACAAACCCAACCTAGGGCCCGGAGGATGGAGGACTTGCCTACGTCGGAGGGTCCCTTGATGGTTGTGATCGTGGGAGAGAAGACGACGACAACCCTCCCATGGCATTGGAAGTTCTCCAGTTGTAATGACTCAAGTTTCAGCATCGCACCGTATTATCTTCGGCGGCCCCGGACGAGGCCCTAAAATTCTAAAATTTTAGAATTGATTCCACCTACGCTGGCATATTAAACCTACCCCGTTGCTAAAAACCAACTAACTAAGACACCGTGAAATGAAACTATGAAATCATCGACCGCCGTCGGATTAAACCCGCGCAAGGTATTCAAGGACGTGCAGCCTATGTTATGGAAGATTGCTTGGAGGTATTCGCAAATGTACCCCGTCACCTTTGAGGAGGCTAAGAGCGAGGCTTACTGGTGCTTCCTGAAAGCGTGCCGGCTGTACCGGACGGGCCACAAGATGAAGTTCTCCTCCTGGTGCCACTTCGTAGTTACCCAACAAATGAAGAGCTGGATCATGCGGGAGTCCAAACGGTCGGCGAAGATCGTGTACTACGAGTTCGCTGAAACCCTCCCGGAGGTCGCCGTCGAGGATCCACCTACCCCGGTCCTATCCGCTTCCACCCCGCCCCGACACTGCGGACAGATAATCTGGCGGATGTTACACGAAACACCAGCGGAGTTATGGGACCTCATGGCCGGGCTTTCCCAGGACGGCCAGGAGCTGGTATTACTGCTAATGGAGATTCCGCAGGACTTTCGGGGAACGGCTCACACCCACTTCAGGAAAGCCAAGGCCAAGCTGAAGCGTCAGGTCGAATGCCCTACCCGTATTGAACAAGCTGTGCAGGAACTGGGTGCTGCCCTGCTCACCCGGTTTCGCGCATCGTGAAGCTACGACCCTTTCAACTCGAAGGCGTCAAACAGATCTACCAGTTTCGTGGACGGGCCTTACTCGCCGATGAGATGGGCTTGGGCAAGACAATCCAAGCCCTCTACTGGGTGACGAAGATTCCAACCCGACGCCCGGTGATCATTGTGTCCCCGGCTTCCATGAAGTATGTGTGGCAGCTGGAGGCCTCCGACCACTTCGACCTACGGACTGAAGTGCTCGAGGGGCGGAACGGAGGCCGTGATTCCCTCTCGAAGCGGGGCATCTACATCATCAACTACGACATCCTCCACAGCTGGCTCCCGATCCTCCTCCGGTTGAGGCCGGAGTGTGTGATCATAGACGAAGTCCATTACTGCAAGTCCCTCCGGGCCAAACGGACGAAGGCCGCGCTAGCTTTAACCCGCGGTGTCCCGTCCGTCATCGGGTTGTCAGGCACCCCGTTGGTGAACCGGCCGATCGAATTGTGGCCGGCCTTACATATGATCCGCCCGGACCTCTTTCCCTCCGTCCGTCATTACGCTTGGAAGTATTGTGCTCCCCGGTGGACGCCTTGGGGCTGGAAGTATGACGGGGCTCAGGATCTGAAACAGCTGAACCGGTTGTTGGCGGAGTCCTGTATGATCCGCCGCCTCAAAAAGGATGTACAGACAGAGCTCCCGGCCAAAACCCGACAGGTCGTTCCATTCCGGTTGGAGGACCGGAAGGAGTATGACCAAGCAGAACAGGACTTCCTAGGTTGGCTCCGGTCCATCAGCCCAGCCCGGGCCTTACGGGCAGCTCGCAGCCAGGCCCTCACCCGCATCGGGTATCTGCTCCGGCTCGTCGCCAAGCTCAAGCTCGACCAAGCGAAGGGGTGGATTGACGATCTCCTCGAGGCCAACCCGCGGGAGAAGATCGTGGGCTTTACCCGGCACACCTTCGTCGTCGATACCCTTTACAAGGAGTATGGTCACCGCGCGGTTATCCTCGACGGCCGGGTGACTGGGCGGCACCGGGAAACCGTCCACCGGGCTTTCCAAACGAACAAGCGGATCCGGCTCCTCCTCGGCAACCTCCAGGCCGCCGGGACGGGCATCACTTTGACGGCGGCCTGGCGGACCTTCTTCTTCGACCTCCCTTGGACACCGGGCGACCTCCTCCAAGCAGAGGACCGGACGCACCGCATCACCCAGAAGCACCCGGTCCTCATTTACTATTTGGTCGCCATCGACACCGTGGAGGAGAAGCTCATGAAGATATTAAAGCGCAAGGCTTCGATACTCGACGCAGTCTTGGACGGGAAAGCGCGTTCGACAGACTTGGACGTGTTTGACGAGCTACTACGCGGCCTTGGAAGGAATCGTTGAAGACAACGCAAAGACAACGCTATGGATTCAGCCCAGGAAATGTTCCGGGAATGGAAGGTCCCTTTCGTCGAGGGAGGCCACCGGCATGCCCGCGAAGGCTGGCTCCAACTCGACTGCCCGTCCTGCGGGCCGGGTTCCAATAAGTTCCACCTAGGGTTCAACCTCGCCGGCCGTTACTTTCATTGTTGGAGATGTGGGTGGATGCCTGCCCGGAAAGTCCTTACCCTCTGGAGGGTGCCGGAGGAGAGGATCCGGTCCTTCTGGGAGGTCCGCCCGGTCCGTGAGGTCCGGGAGAAGGTGGCCGGCCGGTTGAAGGAACCCGCCGGCCGGGGCCCGTTGCTTCCCGTCCACCGACGATATCTCAAGGGCCGCGGGTTCGACGCGCTGGAGCTGGAGCGGATGTGGGGCCTGGAGGGATTGGGTCTGCTCCCGGTCCTCCCGTGGCGACTTTACATCCCGGTCCTGTTCCGCGGGCAACGGGTATCGTGGACAACCCGGGCCGTCGGGAAGGCCCAGCCACGGTACATCTCCGCCGCACCGGAGGAAGAAGCCACCCCGATCAAGGACTTGATCTACGGGTTGGACTTCGTCCGGGATTCAATCGTTGTGGTCGAGGGTCCCGCGGATGTGTGGAGGATCGGGCCCGGAGCGGGCGCCCTGTTCGGCTCTGCTTATACCCCGGCCCAGGTCCGGCTGATCGCCCAAGTGCCCCGCCGGTTCATCCTTCTGGACCGGGACGCCGGCCACGTTGCCCGGAGGTTGGCCGGGGAGCTCGGTGCCCTACCCGGCCGGACGGTCCTCCTCAATTCCCGGTCCGACGATCCCGGGACGATGGACGACCGGGAGCTCGCCCGGCTCCGCCGATTTGTGGCTATGTAAAGGCACTACCTTTTCCATGCCTTCCCGGTCCGTCGGGACCCTCCGAAGGTCCATCCCGATGGTCCAGCAGATTATTCTAAAATTTTAGAGAACCCGGTGTTGACGGGATATCAAGCCGGGGCCATATTAGCGCATGAGTAAAAATTCGAAAACACAAACAATCAAATTACACCCGCGGGCGTTCACCATTGAGCTGTCCGGTATCCAAATGGCCATCCTCCATAAAGCCCTCCGGTTCGCCCTGCTCGACAACCAATTAAGCCGGACGGCCCGGGCCGAGCTCGAGCTCATGGTCGGCATGTCCGACCAAACCAAACCCGAGTCCGGTGGCCCGGTCGAGGGTGTCCTCAACTCGTGGTTCTCGTAAACGACGGGCCTCTAACCCGCTTATATCAACCCGTATGAACGAAAATGTTAAAGTCGGTGATAAAGTAAAGGTCACGTTTGAGTCGGGCAACCGGCTCACCGGGACGGTGACGGAGGTCATCGAGCCGGGTAAAATCATCTTGGCCCGGTTCGGCCGGGGAGAGGACCGGTTTACGAGCGTGGTCCAATGGACCACCTGGAACGGTTACTCGTTCAGCTGGAAAGAGAACATTGGTCGGGCCGAGGACTTCCAAAAGCGGCAGATCGAACTCGACCACCAATTCAAGGGTCTATGATCCACCATATCAACATGTTAGACATTAAAGTAAAGCTCGCCTCCATCGGGATCGGGGCCTATGCCCTCCTATGGGTCGCCCTTACTTTTCTCGGCTAGGACGGGCCACGAACCCGCTTATATCACTCGTATATGGTAACAAACGAGAAACAAACGGTGTTCGGGTTCGCTCCCACGGCGGTGATCCGCCGGTGCGGTCGGGAGCACATTGAATTTCAAACCATTAGGGCCTTCCTGGCCAAAGCCGGGATCGCCGTGGCGGACGCGACCATCCGGGCCCAGCAATCGGCCGGCCGGCTCGGTGAGCGGGGCGAACCCGCCCCGTTGACGGACGGGCAGTTGGCGGAGATCCGGTCCTGCGTCCCGGCCGAACGCCCGGTGCCGGACAAGGGCATCCTCAAGCAATTTATGTTCTACACGGTCAACGACTTACGGGCCGTCGAGGCCTTCGAGATTTGGACCTGGACCCGGAGCGAAGAGGTTGCCCGGGCGATTGCCCTTAAAGAGTGGGCCCGGTGGAACAAAGGATCCGGCCGGAAGATGGTCGCCGTGTATCGGACGAAGGCCGAAGCCGTTTCCCACAAATAATGGGTCAGCAACCCGCTTATATCATCTCGTATGAAGAACATGAACAAAAACGAAACAACCTTCCGGGTCTGCGAGCAGTGGGGGTGGGTGGACGTCACCGTCTCCCGCACCGTATCCAAACGTGGATCCGTCATAATCACCCACACTTACCTTTCGGCGGACGGCCTCCGGGTAACCAAACGCGTCAACTAATATGAAACACTATTACATCCACTCCAACGTTGCGGGCATGTTCGTCGGCCCGTTCGCGGACCGGGCCCAAGCAATCGCCCACGACAAGCGGGTCCGGAAGATTTGGAACGACGGCAAACGCGAGATCCGGGCGGAGTCCACAGCCCTCCCGTCGGAGGACATCCTCTCCCCGGACGAGGACGTGAACCAGCTCGAGGAAATGCGGATGACGGACGCCCACGTTGCTTATGCCGCCAAGCACCGAATCGAGATTTACAACCTCGGTTGGGGCATTGGGGACAAGGACATTGCGAGCAAAACCTCCCACGGGATCCTGGTCACCGTCCGGGACGGGAACAAGCACACCCATCACTTCGAGGGAACGGATTAACATGAGCAACCCGATCAAAGACACAATCGAGGCGGGGATCGCCGCCGCCGGGGTGATCGCGTCCTCGAAGCTTTTCAACGCCTCCACCCTGGATCTGCTCCGGGCCGTGGGCAAGGTCAAAGAGCATCCGGTCCAGGGGCTCGCCGCCGTCCATACGATCGAAGTCGTGGACTCCGCCCTCACCGTCGAGGAATGGAACAAGCGCAAGGCCGCCGGGTGGAGGATGGATCCGTGGGGACACGGGCCCTACACGAACGGGTCCTTCACGTCCGCCGGGAAGGCGGTCGGGTGGCTGAAGAAGTTGCTCAAGAAACCGGGTTGGCCGGAGGCGACCCGGTGGGAAGTTTGGCGGGATATCAACGGCGGGGACAATTGGACCACCTACCTCGTTTCCCAGAAGTAATGGGCCTGCGACCCGCTTATATCAACCCGTATGACAAAAATGAAACAACGAACAATCACCTGGGCAATAATGCTCCAACCCTCGGGCCGGATGGTCGTGGACGCTCCTCCGACCGGGTTCAAATCCACCCTCAACCTTAGGAAGTCCACCCGGTTTGCCACCGAGGAGGAAGCCAAGGCCTTTATGAAGGACCGTGGGATCTTCCGCGGGATGGCGGTCCAAGTCGGATCCGGCAACCCGCTTACTCCGCCCGCCGCCCGGACCATACGAACGTTCGCTACAAAGGAAGAGGCCGATGCCTTCCGGGCCCAGGCCGGCGGGATCAGCGTCCGTTACAACAACGGATCCTCCTGCGGGAACCCGTGGACCGTCGAAGTGGACTCTTTCCCAAAATGAATGGGCCTGCGACCCGCTTATATCATCTCGTATGAAGAACATGAACAAAAACGAAACAACGGGCCGGGACGCGACCCTCCTCGGGATCGCCCGCGAAACCCTCCATTTGGAAACCCTCGACACCCGCCGTTCCGACGGGCTCGACTTTAGCGATCAAGCAGTTTGGCAGATCAAAGCCGCGCTCGAGGCCGCCTACGAAGCGGGCCGGGCCTCGGTGGTCCACGAAACGCACGGGCGCACCTACTCCGCCCAACTCGACGCCAAGCAAGTTCTCAAACGGAAACGGGCCTGACACCCGCTTATACATACCCGACGGTAAACAATTAACACAAACGAGAATATGGGCGCAACGAACATCGGAGGATTCAAAGTAACCAAGGGCACCGACCTCACCAAGTGGTATCGGGCCGCCGTGGACGGGGCAACCCGCGAATACGGGCAGGACCAATACAACGGGACCATCTCCACAACCCGCGGGATCAAAACGTCCTCCCAGGTTTTCAAGGACCGGGACGCCGCCGAGGATTACATTTGGGAAAACACCGAGAAGTGGGGCCCGGTCCTCGCCGTTACCGTTAAAACGGCCACCGAGGAGTATTGGCTT
>AR_comb_assmDRAFT_10280687_pt1 | contig 23250 bp, 22 predicted proteins | sample ArasoioldDNA_FD_10543 | JGI IMG/M metagenome (IMG submission 10543) | reverse complement strand
ACCGCCACGAGTACGGCCGGGCGGGAGAGCGGCGCCCTCTCAGGCACGTCGACGACGCTCCCGGGTGGGTCTCGTGTCGAGCTCGACCACGCGGTGGGACTTCCGGCGAACCACGCGTCCTCCTGACGACCGCAGGATCATCAGGGCGGGACGGGAGGGTGTCAAGCCTCGCGGGCTAGTCGTCCTCGTCGCGCGGGATGCCCCGGGCACGGAGGGCGGCGTCGACGCGCGCGCGGATCTTCTCCTCGAGCGACGCCGACCGGGCGACGAGGTCCTCCACGTTCGTGTCCGCTCCCGGTGGGGCGGGCGGCGGCTCGAGCTTCTGGAAGGCGCGCTCGAGGCGCTCGGCGACCCTTTCCTGGATGCCGGCCGCGAGTCGGTCGCCCAGGTCCTCGAAGCGCCGCTCGATCTCGCGCTCGTCCATCGGCGGCGCCGGGGTTGCGGGCGGAGTGGGCGAGGGCTCGTGGCTCGGCTGCTGCTCGACCTCGGCAGGCGGCTCCTCGGGCTCGATGCCCTCGATCTCGAGCTCGTACACCCGCTCCGGCTCCTCGATCCCCTTCAGGTGGCGCTCCCCGAGCGGGAAGACCGAGACGCCCTCGGGCAGCTGCGACCCGATGAGCGCCCGGGTCGTCTCCGAGAGGAGGACGTGGCCGCCCTGCGCCGCGGTGCAGATGCGCGCGGCGCGTACGACGTCCAGCCCGACGTACCCCTCGTCCGCGACCGATGGCTCGCCCGTGTGCAGGCCGATGCGGACGCGAACGGGGCTGTCGGTCGGCCAGTCGTGGGCGGCGTGCGCCCGCTGCACCTCGACCGCCGCCGCGACCGCCTCTCGCGCGCGGGGGAAGGCGTAGAAGAACGCGTCGCCCTGGGTGTCGATCTCGACTCCGTTCGCGCCGAAGGCGAGGCGAACGATGCGCCGGTGCTCCGCGAGGACGTCCGCGTACGCGTCCCCGAGCTTCCGGAGCAGCGCCGTCGACTCCTCGATGTCGGTGAACACGAAGGTCACCGTCCCGCTGGGCAGCGAGGGCATCCCGGGATCCTAGGGCCCGGCGGCGCCGGTCGGCGGCTCAGGCCGAGATCGCCAGCCGCTGCGCGAGCACGCGCACGCTCGTGCGCAGCTCCTCGGGCTCCAGGATCGAGAACGTGCAGCCGATCCCCGCGAGGACGCTCGCCATCCAGTCGAGGGAGCTGACGCGCATGCGGAGCAGGGTGCCGTCGTCCGCCTCGGCGAGTTCGGCCAGCGTGGCGGGAAGGCGCCGGGTCGCCTCCTCGAGCGACAGGTGGAGGAGCACCGTGACGTCGTGTCGCCACGGCGTGCGCGCGAGCGAGCGGCTGACGTAGGACACGGCGTCGAAGCCGTCCGGAGGCGCCACCGCCGGCTCCTTCGAGATCGTCGGTCGCCGCATGCGATCGACCCTGAACGTGCGCAGGTCGGTGCGCATGTGGTCGTACGCGGCCAGGTACCAGCGCCCGGAGTGCACGACGAGGCCGTGCGGGCTCACCTCGCGTCGCGTCTCCTCGCCGGAGAAGGCCCTGTACCCGGCGCGAACGCGCTTCCTCCGCCGGATCGCGTCGGCGAGGAGGAGCACCGTCTCGCCGGTGACCGGCGCCCCGGCAGGGGCAGCCCGCGTGAAATCGAGCGCCGACTCGAGCGCCTCCACGCGGCGGCGCAGCCCGTCCGGCAGCACGCGATGGATCTTCGCGAGCGCCGTGTCGATCGACTCCGGCGAGGTCATCCCGAGCTGCCCCGAGGCGACGACGCCGAGCGCGACGACGACGGCTTCGTCGTCGCTCAGCATCAGCGGCGGGAGCCGGTAGCCGGGTCTGATCCGGTAGCCGCCGCCAACACCCCGCTGGCCCTCGACCGGGATCCCGAGATCCTGGAGCGCGGCGATGTAGCGGCGCACCGTGCGCGGGTCGATCTCGAGGCGGTCGGCGATCTCGCGCCCGGTGGTCAGCGGCCGGGCCTGGAGCAGTTCGAGCAGGTCGAGGAGCCGCGCGGTGGGGGTAAGCACGCCACGCAGTCAAGCAGAGATTGAGGGCTTGATCCGCCCTATTTGCGCGATAGCGTCCGTGCGGTGAGCCAACACCACGGGAGGCCGAGATGAGTGAAGCAGCAGCGGTCGCGAGCACGGGCTACGAGCACGTCACGAAGGTCGTTCGACCCCAGGCGAGCCTCACGCTCAGGAGCACGGTGCTGAAGTGGTACGAGATCGCGCCCGCCGACGAGCCCGTGCCGCTCGTCGTCCGCGCGCTGGCGCGGAGGAACCTGCGCGACGCGTCGAAGGACGGCTCGCTGGGCATCTCCGGGGACTTCGGGTTCGTGATCCTCCACCGCTGCGGCGCGGACTTCTACTTCCTGCTCGTCTCGACCTGGCAGAACGAGAACGAGCTGTGGGAGACGGTCTGGGCGAAGGACGGGGAGAGGGTGTTCTGCTTCAAGCCGTGGCCCGTCGAAGGCACACACCGTCCGACCTTCTGCGTGTGGGAGCTCGGTGCGGTGTGCCACGAGCGCCGCGCCTGGAGCGAGTACCTCAGCTCGCCGCGCGACGCGACCGCCAAGGGCATCTACCTCGGCTCCTCGTACGAGGGCGAGGTCTGAAGGGCTTCGGTCTCGACCGAGCCTGAAGACGACGAGAGCGCCGCGAACGCTGCGCGCCAGTCGCGGGCTCGAACGGATCGACGAAGTCGTCGTCAGCCTCGACGATCTCGCCGTAGCAAGCAGCGCGGCCGTGCGGGGTATTAGCCTTGCCCGCCGAGCAGCGGTATCGTCGTCTGGTCGTCTTTCCACCGCGCCTGGGGGCGACTCAGGTGTTCGCGATCGCTCGCTTCGACCGTGCGACGGTCAGAGAGGAGGGGCCGCCACGACGGTTTCCGGGATCGCCGTTGACACGCAGTCGGAAGCGCTGCGGACTTCCCAGCGGGATCGGCCCGCCGAGTACGCGCGCCGCGTCATCGGCTTCTTCGACGCGGCACTGCGCTCCAGAGAGAGCGAGAGGTGACCGAGGCGACGGCGATCCCTGGCAAGAGCCGCGCCGAGAGCCTCGTGACCGCGGCACGGGTCGAGTACACGGTGTTTCTCGCCGCGACCGGCGTCATCGGGCTGCACGTGGCCGACGACAGCTTCTTCCAGCCGGAGGCCGGCACCGCGGCAGCCGATCATCTCGTAAGCGGCCTCGTTCCGCTCGCCGTGCTCGCACTGACGGCCTGGCTGTATCCGCGCCTCCGGGCAGGGGCTCGCGGGGCGATCGCGCTCCTCCTCGGGGCGTTCGGGATCGTCGCGGGGATCGAGGGTGCCTACTCCCTGGCGAAGGGGAACGCCTCCGGTGACGACTTCACCGGATTGCTGGCAATCCCGGCCGGTGCGGTGCTGCTGGGTCTCGGCGCGACGACGCTCTGGCGCTCGCGACGAGGCGGCAGCCGGGCGCGCCGCTATCTGCGGAGGACGCTCGTCGCGGTGTGCGCGATCGCCGCGGTGCTGTTCGTCGTCGGGCCCGCCTCTTTGTCGTACGTCTTCACGCACGTCGCGCGCGGGTTCGTGCCGGCGCCCGAGCTAGGTGCGCCGTACGAGGAGGTGTCGTTCACGACGAGTGACGGGCTCGAACTCCAAGGCTGGTACGTCCCGTCGAAGAACAGGGCGGCCGTCATCGCGTTTCCGGGCCGCAGGGGGCCCCAGCGGCCGGCGCGCATGCTCGCGCGGCACGGCTACGGAGTGCTCCTCTTCGACCGCCGGGGCGAAGGCGAGAGCGAAGGTGATCCGAATATCTTCGGCTGGCACGGCGAGCGAGATCTCCGCGCGGCCGTCGCCTACCTGCAGAGCCGCTCCGACGTCGACGACGATCGGATCGGCGGTATCGGCCTCTCGGTCGGCGGCGAGATGATGCTCGAGGCCGCGGCGGAGTCCGACGGCCTCGAGGCGGTCGTCTCGGAAGGGGCGGGAATCCGGTCGCTCCGAGAGGCCGTGGCGATTCCGGACACGCGCCCTCGCATCGAGGGCATCCTCGAGCAAGCGGTCATGACACCGAGCGTCGCGCTCTTCTCGAACTCCATGCCTCCACCGGGGCTCGACGACCTCGTGAGCCGGATCGCCCCTCGCCCCGTCTTCTTTATCTATGCGGTCCCCGGCCAGGGCGGCGAGGCGGAGCTGACACAGACGTTCTACGACGCCGCGCGGGAGCCCAAGGCGATCTGGAGGGTCCCGGGCTCCGGGCACACGGGTGGGATCGAGGCGCAACCGGCCGAGTACGAGGAGCGCGTCGTCGGCTTCTTCGACCGCGCTCTCCTGAACGGGAGGTGAACGAGGTGCGGGGCCGACCGCTGGTCTCGGTCAGCGCGGTGCCGGAGCAGCGGGCGGGAGGCTCATCGTCGCCTTCTCGGCCAGAAGCGGTGTCGCCGGGATCTGGATGAGACCTCGGGTCGGCCGGTCGAGGTCGAAGGTGACGAGGACGAGGAAGCTGACCATGACCGCCGCGGCGGCGATCGGCAGCAGGCCCCTGCCCAGCACCGAGAGGTAGAGGGCAAGGAGGCCCAGCGCGAGCGCCGCGCCGAGCAGCTCGAGCCAGAGCACTGCATCGGGCACGCGGTTGTTCAGCCCCGAGAGCCGAACGGTCTGCTGGTCGATCATGTTGTTCAGGCTGTCCACGTACAGCCTCGGCGCACTGTCACGTGGGCGGGCATTCATGCTCTCGCCGGCGAGGCGCCAGAGACGCTGCTGCAGCTGTCCTTGCTGCGCGGCGGTTTCCCGGATCGCGGCGCTGCCGGGGATCTCGTCCGTCATCTGGATCGCGAGGTCGTTGTAGGCTCGCAGGAGTGCGAGTGAGCGGCTCCGCTGCGGCTCCGCGATCGTCTGTGCCCGGAGGTATGCGGTGCCGATCGTGTTCGCATCGGTGACGACGTCGGCACGGCGATCTTGGTAGCGGCCGACGGCGAGCGAAAGGCCGAAGGCGAGGATCAGGCCGACCACGCCGAGCAGGGCGCCCTGGAGAGCGCCGATGGGCTCGCGGTGCCTCTCGGACTGCCCTCGGAGAAAGCGGCCAGCGAGCACGCCCAGGGCGGATGCGCCGCCGATGACTGCGAAGACGAGAAGCCCGAGCTCCCAGCTGCTGAGCGAGAAGAACACGCCCTGCCCAACGCTAGTTCGCTCGACGGACAGCGAGCGCGAACCTGCCAGGCGTGTAGGGCAGCCGCTGCTCGTGCTCCGCGACGCGTCGAGCGATGGATCTGCCATCCCGGACGGTGTGCAACTCGACGATTTCGGCGCTCCGGACTGGACACGGGCAGCTCTCAGACGAGCGAGCTCTGCTCCAACAGTGTGCTAGTAGGCGCTCGGGACGTCGGTCGTCCCGCGGTCGCGCGCTCGTCGCTCGGCCTCTCCACTCGCCCTGAACGCAGCTACCGGATCGGGGTCGAGATCCAAGCGCTCTCGGTAGTGGGCCAGGAGCGGGCGGACATCGGTCTCGTACGCATCGAGAAGGACGCGATGAGCGCCGAGAACGTCCCCGTCAGCCTGAGCGTCGCGGAGCCGTGCCCGGTCGACCAAGAGCGCCTTGGCGTAGGCGGTCTGGATGTTCACGACCGACTGGATCATCGCCTCGATCTTGCCCTCGACGTTGTGCGACTGATCGACCATGAACTCGATCGCAGCGGCCGTCGACGCCGTCGCGGGGTCGCTTCTTGCGGAGACGATCTCGCTCATGATTCGGAAGAGCTCGAAGGGATCGATCGAGCCGACGATCAAGTCGTCGTCCGCGTACTTGCGGTTGTTGAAGTGGAACCCGCCGAGCAGCCCTTCCTCGAGAAGGAGCGCGACGATCTGCTCGACGTTCGTTCCCAGCGGGTGATGCCCGGTGTCGACCAGCACCTGTGTCTGCGGACCGAGCTTCCGGCAGACGAGCACCGCCGTTCCCCAGTCGGGAAGGTCGGTGCTGTAGAAGGCCGGTTCGAAGAACTTGTACTCGACGAGAAACCGCATTCCCGGCGGCAGGGCCGCGTAGAGTTCTTCGAAACCCTCGAGGAGCCGGCGGTACCGCTCCCTCATCTCGTCCTGGCCGGGGTAGTTGGTTCCGTCCGCGAGCCAGACCGTGAACACGCCCGAGTCGACGCGCTTGGCAATCCCGATGCAGTCGAGGCAGTGGTCGATCGCCGCCCGCCGCACTCGTGGGTCGGGGTGGCAGAAGCTGCCGAGCCGGTAGTCGTCGTCCTGGAAGACGTTCCCGTTGATCGCTCCGAGCCGTACGCCCTCTCCGGCGGCGAAGGCCACGAGTTGATCCCAGTCGTCCACCCGGTCCCAGGTGACGTGGATTGCGACGCTGGGACAGGCTCCTGTGAGGCGATGCACCAGCGCTGCGTCCGAGATCCGCTCGTACACCGTCCGAGCCGCACCCGGCCAGGGGAAGACGTGGAAGCGCGTTCCCGAGTTGCCGTAGCCCCACGACGGCGTCTCGATCTCGAGCTCGCGCAGAGCGGCAACGACCGAATCGACGTCGATGCCTCGGTCGCGGAGGCGTTCGAGATCGCTGCCTGAACCGCTCACGGATGCGGAGTGTTACCGGATTGGCACACGCGATGCACGCGTCATGATCTCCGTCCGTGCGGGTCGCCCTCTTCCTCACGTGCATGAACGACACGCTCTTCCCCGAGGTCGGGATCGCCACCGTGCAGGTCCTCGAGCGCCTCGGTCACGACGTCGAATTTCCCGAGGCACAGACGTGTTGTGGGCAGGTTCATCTCAACACGGGCTACCAGGACGCGGCAGCGGACCTCGCGCGTCGCTTCGTCCGCGTCTTCGCCGACGAGGAGATCGTCGTCGCTCCGTCGGCGTCGTGCGTTGCGACGGTGCGCGAGTTCTACCCGTACCTCGCCGAGCAGGTCGACGACTCCGCACTGGCACGAGAGGTCGAGGCGATCGTCCCTCGAGTCGTGGAGCTGACCGAGTTCCTCGTGCGCCATGGCGGAGTGACGGACATCGGCGCGCGGTTCACAGCGCGTGTCACGTACCACCCCACCTGCCACTCGCTGCGTGGACTGCGTCTCGGCGATGCGCCGCTCGCACTGTTGCGAGCTGTGGACGGCCTCGACCTCGTCGAGCTGCCCGGCGCCGACGAATGCTGCGGGTTCGGAGGGACGTTCGCTGTCAAGAACGCAGAGACGTCGAGCGCCATCCTCGACAGCAAGATCGAGAACATCGTTGCCACGGGTGCCGAGGTGGTGGCAGCCGTCGACCGTTCGTGCCTGACGCAGATCGGGGGCGGCCTCTCGCGGATGGGGAGCACGATTCGCACGCTCCACGTCGCAGAGATCCTGGCGGCAGCGCAGTGAAGAGCGGCTTCCCGCAGGCGGCTCACGTCGCGCTGCGCGATACCCAGCTCCGTCGCAACCTTGCCCTGGCTACGACCACGATCCGCGGCAGACGGGCAACCGTGACTGGGGAGCGACCGGACTGGGAGGAGCTCCGGGCTGCCGGCGCGGCGATCAAACGGCGCGTGCTTCGCCACCTCGACCGCCACCTTCTCCAGTTCGAGGCCGCCGTCCAGCAGGCGGGTGGCACCGTCCACTGGGCGCGCGATGCACGGGAGGCGAACGAGATCGTCGTTGCGCTCGTGCGGAGGACCGGGGCACTCGAGGTGGTGAAGGTCAAGTCGCTGACCACCGACGAGATCGGCATGAACGACGCGCTTGCGGCTGCAGGCGTCCGGGCGATCGAGACGGATCTTGCGGAGCTGATCTGCCAGCTCGCGGGCGAGAAGCCGTCCCACATCCTCGTTCCGGCCATTCACAAGAATCGGGTCGAGATACGCGATCTCTTCCGCCGGGAGCTCGGCATCCCGGATCTGACCGACGAGCCGGCGGAGCTTGCCGGCGCGGCACGCGTCTACCTGCGCGAGAGGTTCCTCGACGCGTCCGTGGCCATCAGCGGGGCGAACTTCGCCGTTGCCGAAACGGGCTCCGTGTGCGTGGTGGAGTCCGAGGGGAACGGCCGCTTCTGCACGACTCTCCCGAACACGCTGATCACGATCGTCGGGATCGAGAAGCTCGTCCCCACGCTCGACGACCTCGAGGTCTTTCTTCAGCTGCTGCCCCGGTCGTCGACCGGCGAGCGGATGAACCCGTATACGTCGCTCTGGACAGGCGTCGCACCTGGAGACGGCCCACAGGAGTTCCACGTCGTTCTGCTCGACAACGGCAGGACGAACGTCCTCGCGGACGAGGTCGGTCGCCAAACCCTCGCTTGCATTCGCTGCAGTGCCTGCCTCAACGTCTGTCCCGTGTACGAGCGGACCGGGGGGCATGCCTACGGATCGGTCTATCCGGGCCCGATCGGCGCGATTCTCACACCACAGCTCGTGGGCACTGCGGAGGCGGGCTCGCTGCCCTTCGCCTCGAGCCTGTGTGGCGCATGCGGCGAGGTCTGCCCGGTCAAGATCGACATTCCGCAAGTCCTCGTGCATCTCCGAGGCCGTGCGACGCGAGAGCGGGCGTCCGGCGGAGTAGGGGAGCGGGCTGCCATGGCCGTTGCTGCCCGCACGCTAGGAAGTGAGCGGCGCTTCCGTTGGGCGCGAAGGCTCGGACGGCTCGTTCAGCGTCCGTTCGTCACCGACGGCAAGATCGAGCGACTGCCCGGCGGCCTGTCCGGGTGGACGTCGACGCGCGACCTACCGGCCGTGCCCGCGCGGTCCTTCCGCGACTGGTGGAGGAGTCGATGAGCGCGCGCGACGTGATCCTCTCGCGCATCGGCGCCGCGCTGCGTGACGTGCCCGCGGACGAGCGTCCGGAGGACGTCGATGTCCCGCGACGATACTCCCGCGCGTTCGAGGGAGACGTCGTCGAGCTGTTCGTCGAGCGCATCTCCGAGTACAAGACGACGGTCAGACGAGTTGGGGCGGGCGACGTCGTGCAGGCCGTTGCCGAGCAGCTCCGGTCGAGGGGCATGGGGCGGATAGCGGTCCCGGCCGACCTGCCCGACATCTGGCGACCGCTCGAGCTGAAGGTCGTCTCCGGCGCACTCGACGCACGTGCTCTCGACGCTGTCGATGGCGCGCTGACCGGTTGCGCCCTCGCGATCGCGGAGACCGGAACCATCATCCTCGATGGTGGAGCCCGCCAAGGTGCCCGCGCGCTCTCGCTCGTGCCCGACTATCACCTGTGCATCGTCGAGGAGCAGCAGATCGTCGGGACGGTCCCGGAGGCGATCGGTCGCGTCGCTGCGAGTGTCCGCCGCATGCTGCGGCCGGTTACTTTCATATCCGGGCCATCGGCAACATCCGACATCGAGCTCGCTCGCGTCGAGGGTGTGCATGGGCCGAGAACGCTCGATGTCGTCGTCGTGTCCGAGGTCTAGGCAGCTTTCGATTTCTGTGGTTTCGCAAGCGCTATTGACAAGTTCGAAATAGCCTTTGTAGGCTCGCCTACCTAGGTAGCCCTTTGCCGACGGCGACACGCACCGAGCGGATGCAGCGCGTCCTTGCACTCCTCGAGACCAGGGACAGCATTCACGTTTCGGAACTTGCGACCGAATTTGCGGTATCCGAGGTCACGGTCCGCAACGACCTGTCCGAGCTCGCTCGGCAGGGACTCGTCGCGCGCGTACGTGGCGGAGTCCGAGGCCTTCAGCGCGGCCAGTCGGAGCTCGCCTTCGACGTTCGCCTGCATCTGCAGGCGCCCGAGAAACGAGCCATCGCTGCTGCGGCGGCAGCGATGGTCGGCGACGGCGAGTCGGTCGCACTCGACTCGAGCACGACGGCCTACTACCTGGCCATGGAGCTCCGCAAGAAGCGTGAGATCGTCGTCGTCACCAACGGTCTCCTCAACGCAGTCGTGCTTGCAGACTCCCCCGGCGTCAACGTGCTCGTGACGGGTGGGATGTTCCGACTGCCGGCCATGTCGGTGGTCGGTGACCCGGCGGGTGACGTGCTGCGCAGCACACGGATCGACAAGGGCTTCGTCGGGGTACGAGGCATCAGCCTCGATCGAGGTCTGATGGACCTGAACCCGGAAGAAGTGCAGATCAAGCGCGAGATGACTGCTGCGTGCGAGAGGGTGATCGCGATCTTCGACACCACGAAGTGGCATCGCAGCGCACTGCTTTCGTTCCTCCCCGCAGGCCGCCTGGACGCGATCGTCACCGATGTCGGCGCTCCCGATGATCTCGTTGAGGCCTGGCGCTCTCGTGGCGTCGAGGTGACGACGGCTGAGCCGGACCGCACTCCTCGACATCCTGAGCGACTCCCAGGCCTGCGACCCGAGACGGACGGCGCCGGCACTCCCACCGCTCGCTCCGCGCAGGAGGACGCATGACCACGATGGCCGCCGTCGATCTCGGTGCGCAGAGCGGGCGCGTTGCGCTGGGGGCCCTGGACGGCGAGCGCCTGTCCGTGAGCGAGGTTCACCGATTCCCGAACGTCCCCGTGCAGGTGCGCGGCACCCTCTACTGGGATCCGCTTCGGTTGTTCGACGAGATCCAGGCGGGACTGTCGGCTGCAGCGACGTCCGGAGATGTCGCATCCGTCGGTGTCGACTCGTGGGGAGTCGACTACGGCCTGCTCGACGCCGACGGACGACTGATCCAGAACCCCGTGCACCACCGTGATCGGCGCACGGACGGTGTGATGGACGCGCTCTTCGCGGAGGTACCTGCGCGCGAGATCTACGAGCGCACCGGGATCCAGCTGATGCCGATCAACACGCTCGTCCAGCTGTACGCCGCGGCCCGTGCCGACGAGCGGCCACTCGAGATCGCGCAGACGCTCCTCCTGATTCCGGACCTGTTCCACTTCTGGCTGTCGGGTGTCGCGACGTCCGAGTACACGAATGCGAGCACGACGCAGTGCCTCGACCCGCGTGCGCAGGCGTGGGCAACCGAGCTCCTGGAGCGACTTGGGCTGCCATCGAGAGTTCTGCCCGAGCTCGTTCGTCCGGCAACGCCTCTCGGGCCCCTCCTCCCGGAGGCTGCCGAGCGGACACGCCTGCGTCGCGCGGTCGTGGTCGTCCCGGCGACGCACGACACTGCATCGGCCGTCGCGGCGGTCCCGTTCCGGCAACGCGGGTCGGCGTACATCAGTGCCGGAACCTGGTCCCTGGTCGGTATGGAGCTCGACGCTCCTCTCATCACGGACGAGTCCTTTGCGGCGAACCTGACCAACGAGGGTGGGATGGACGGCACGGTTCGCCTGCTGAAGAACGTCAACGGGTTGTGGCTCGTCAACGAGTGCCAGCGAGCGTGGGCTGAGGAGGGCACCGCACTCGGGTTCGACGAGCTCGTACGACTTGCAGAAGCTGCGCCGAGGCTCGTGTCTCTCCTGGACCCCGACGAGGCGACTTTGATGCAGCGGGGCTCGATGCCCGAGCGGATCCGGCAGTCGTGCGTGCAAGCAGGAGAGCCGGCGCCAGATAGCCCGGGAGCCGTCGTGAGGTGCATCGTCGAGAGCCTCGCTCTCAAGTACCGGTACACGATCGAACTGCTGGCCGACGTCACCGGAACCACTCCTGCCGAGCTCCACATCGTCGGCGGCGGCTCGCGCAACGCGCTGCTCTGTCAATGTACGGCCGACGCCACGGGCCTCCAGGTCCTGGCGGGACCCGAGGAGGCGACAGTCGTCGGCAACCTACTCGGGCAGGCGATCGCCCTCGGCGAGCTGGGCTCGCTCGAGGAGGCGCGCGCGGTCGTGCGAGTCTCGTTCGAACCGCGAATCTTCGAGCCGCGTGGGCACGCGGAGTGGGACGCCGCCTACGCACGTTTCTGCGGCCTGCTTCGCGGCATGGATGCGACCGAGCGTGAGGTCGCGGTCCCGTGAGTAGGACCGCTGTCGAAGCCCTCGGGCCGATCGCGCCGCCGCAGAACCGGTGGGTGGACGTCGCTGCTCCGGCAACAGTCCTCGCCGAGCTCGTCCACCGATCGAATCTCCTCGGAGCCGATCGGGCGCTGGCGAACCAGGGCGGAGGGAACACGTCGGCGAAGGGACTGAGCGTCGATCACGCTGGGCGGGAGACACGCACGCTGTGGGTCAAGGGCTCCGGCTCGGATCTCGCGACCATCTCGGCCGGCGGGTTCGCAGCCCTTCGCCTGGACGAGGTGCTCCCTCTCGCGACGCGAGCAGCGATGGAGGACGCTGAGATGGTCGCCTACCTCCGCTGCTGCGCGCTCACACCGGACCAGCCGCGGCCGTCGATCGAGACGCTCCTGCACGCCTTCATCCCTGCCTCGCACGTCGATCACACGCATCCGGACGCGGTCATCGCGCTGACGTCTTCGCCCGATGGCCGTTCGCTGGCGAGAGAGGCCTTCGGCGACGAGGCCGTGTGGCTCGACTACGAGCGGCCAGGGTTCCGGATGTCCAAGCGGATCGCCGAGCTCCTCCGCGAGGCGCCAGACGCGCGTGCTGTTCTCCTCGAGAAGCACGGCCTCGTCACCTGGGGCGACACGACTCGGGCAGCCTACGACTCGACGCTCGAGTTCGTGACGAGGTCAGTGCAGGCGCTCGAGGCTGCGGGAGCAGGCCGGTTCGGGCTCGGTGGCTCGAGAGTCCGGGTTCTCGAGGACGACGCGGCCGATCTCATCCTCTCTGCCGCGCTTCCGCACTTGCGCGGAGCGCTGCTTGCAGAAGGCAGCGCCGTCGTGCTGCGCGTGGATCGCAGCGCCGAGGCGGTCAGCTTCGCATCGTCGGTCCGCGCCCCCGAGGTCAGTCAGATCGGCGCACCGTGTCCCGACCACCTCATCAACACGAAGCACAAGCCGCTGATCGTCGAGTTCGACGCGGAGCATCACGGAGCGCCGGAGCTGAGCACGGCGTTCCGTGAGGGCGTCGCCGCCTATGCGGCGTGGTACCGGAGCTACTACGACCGGAACGTGACCGACGAGAGTCGACCGTTCGCCTGCGACCCCGCAGGCCCACGGGTCGTCGTCGTTCCCGGCATCGGCGTCGTCACCTCAGGAGCCGACGCCGGGAAGGCGAAGCTCGCGAACGACCTCTACCACCGGGCGATCGCCGTGCAGAACGCCGCCGAGGCGGCCGGCGGTTTCCGCTCGCTCAGCGAGGACGAGGCATTCGCCATCGAGTACTGGCCGCTCGAGCGGTACAAGCTCGCCCAGCTGCCTGCTCCGCGCGAGCTCACCGGCCGAATCGCGCTGGTCATCGGCGGTGCGAGCGGGATCGGGCGAGCGACCGTCCGCCGCCTCGCAGAGCTCGGAGCCCACGTCGTCGTCGCCGACCTCAACGGCGACGGGGCACGCGACGTCGCGGCCGAGATCAGCTCCGTCGAGGGCGAGGGACGTGCTCTCTCGGTGGACGTCGACGTGACGAGCGAGGACTCGGTGCACGCCATGGTCGCCCGCACGATCGTCGCGTTCGGCGGGCTCGACATCCTCGTGTGCTCGGCCGGGATCGCGTCGAGCGCTCCGGCGACCGAGACCACCCTCGCGGACTGGGAGCGGAGTTACGCGGTGCTCGCGCGAGGGTACTTCCTCCCCGCGCGCGAGTCGCTCCGCGCGCTTGTTGCACAAGGCGCTGGCGGCTCGATCGTCTTCGTGGGATCGAAGAACGCGCTCGTCGCCGGTTCGAACGCATCCGCGTACTCGTCGGCCAAGGCGGCGTCACTGCATCTGGCGCGGTGCCTCGCCGAGGAAGGCGGAGAGCACGGGATACGGGTCAACACGGTCAACCCGGACGCCGTGATCGAAGGCTCTGCGCTGTGGTCGTCCGAATGGAAGGCCGAGCGCGCCAGCACGTACGGCGTCAGCGAGGAAGACCTCCCCTCCTTCTACCGCGCACGCACGACGCTCGACGTGAGTGTGTACCCGGAGGACGTGGCCGAGGCGATCGCCTACCTCGCCGGGCCCCGGAGCTCGAAGTCGACCGGGAACATCATCAATGTCGATGGCGGCGTTCCCGCTGGTTACCCACGGTGAGCACGACCGCGCCGCCATTCGTCGAGCTTCGCGGTGTCTCGAAGAGCTATGGCGGAGTCCACGCTCTCACCGACGTCGGTCTGGTCGTCGAGGCCGGCACGGTGCATGCCCTCGTAGGCGAGAACGGCGCCGGGAAGTCCACGCTCGTCAAGATCCTGACCGGGATCGTCCAGGCCGACGAAGGCGAGATTCGGATCGACGGGGAGCCGGTCCAGATAGGCGATCCGCAGGCGGCGCACCGACGGGGGATCGCCGCGATGTATCAGGAGCCGACAGTCTTTCCCGACCTCACCGTCGCCGAGAACGTCTTCGCCGGTAGGCATCTGCGCACGCGCTGGCGAGCGGTCGACTGGCGCGCGATCCGCCGAGAGACCGAGCGCATCCTCGAGGAGTTCGAGGTCGATCTCGGTTCGAGCACGCCGGTCAGCGGTCTCGGAGTCGCCGATCGTCAGCTGCTCGAGATCGCAAAAGCGCTCTCGACGAGCGCGCGGCTGCTGATCATGGACGAGCCGACTGCCGCTCTGTCGCCGCACGAGGTCGAGAACCTCTTCGCCATCGCGCGGCGACTCCGCGAGCGAGGCGTCGCGATCGTCTTTATCAGCCACCGCCTCGAGGAAGCGGCGGCGGTCGCCGACGTCGTCACCGTCCTCCGCGATGGACGACATGTCGCCACCCGTCCGACGGCCGAGCTCCCACAGGCCGAGATCGTCCGCCTCATGGTCGGACGCTCGCTGGACGCGCTCTTCCCCAAGGAGGAAGCCGAGATCGGAGACGTCGTGCTCGACGCTCGTTCTCTCGGACGTCGCGGCGTCTTCTCCGACGTCTCGTTCCACTTGCGCCGTGGCGAGATCGTCGGGCTGGCCGGCTTCGTGGGATCGGGCCGGACCGAGGTCGCCCGGGCGATCTTCGGAATCGACTCGCTCGATCAGGGTGAGCTTTCCGTCGAGGGCCGCCGGTTTAAGCCGCGCTCGCCGAGGTCGGCCCTTCGGCGTGGCTTGGCGTATCTGCCCGAGGATCGCCTGCAGCAGGGGCTCGTCCAGACGATGCCGATCGTCAAGAACCTCTCGATGGCCGTCCTGCCCGAGTTGACACCGGGCGGCGTGCTTCGCCCACGGCGGGAGCGGAGTCTTGCGCGGCGCTTCATCGAACAGCTGAGGATCAAGGCGACATCAGCCACGCAGATCGTGCGAAGCCTCTCCGGCGGGAACCAGCAGAAGGTCGTTCTCGGAAAGTGGCTCGCTGCGGAACCGAGAATTCTCATCCTCGACGAGCCCACCCACGGAGTCGACGTCGGGACGAAGGCCGATGTCCATCGGACGATCTCGCAGCTCGCCGCCAGAGGCCTGACGATCCTGATGATCTCCTCGGAGCTGCCGGAGATCCTCGGCATGAGCGACCGCGTCCTCGTCATGCGCGAGGGGCGTCTCGTCGCCGAGTTCACGCGCGAGCAAGCGACGCAAGAAGGAATCGTGAGGGCGGCTGCCGGGGTGGAAGCGGCGTGAACGGGCCTCGAAAGATGACCGCCGAGAATCTCGCGGCCGCGGCATTTCGGCTGCGCGAAGTCGGTGTCCTGGCGGCGCTCGGAGTCGCCGTTCTCTTCTTCACGGTGCGCGCGACGAACTTCCTGACCGTCGACAACTGGCAGGACATTGCGAAGGACGTGGCCATCGTCGTCGTCGTCGGCATCGGCGAGACGATGGTCATCCTGACGCGAAACATCGACCTCAGCGTCGCTTCCATCGTCGGCCTGAGCGCATTCGTGACAGCGGACACGCTCGCAGCCCACAACGGTGCTCCGCTCGTTCTCGTTGCGCTCTTGGCGATGGGTGTCGGGGTCCTGCTCGGACTGGTCAACGGACTCCTCGTGACCGTCGGACGCGTGCCAGCGATCATCGCGACGCTCGCGACGCTGGCGATCTACCGGGGCCTTGCCTTCCAGGTTACGAACGGAGAGGCGATCTCGGCATTTCGGCTGCCGGACTCCTTCCTCAACATCGCAGCGTCGAAGCCGGCCGGCGTGCCGACCCTCGCATGGATCGCGCTCGGGGTCGCACTCGTCGGCGCGGCCATCCTCCGCTGGGCGCCGTGGGCACGCGACTTCTACGCCATCGGGTCGAACCCCGATGCGGCGCGGGTTGCAGGTATCCACACCGGTAGGCGCATCGTCATGGCGTTTGCCATGTGCGGAGCGCTCTCGGGTCTCGGCGGATTCATGTGGGCCTCGCGGTATCCGACGGTCGATGCCGTCTCGGCGACCGACTTCGAGCTCGACGTGATCACCGCCGTCGTCATCGGAGGCGTGAACGTGTTCGGCGGCTCGGGCTCCGTGCTCGGCGTCGTGCTGGGAGCGGTGCTGGTCGCGACGATCCAGAACGGGTTCACGCTGCTCCATCTCTCGGAGTTCTGGAAGCTCTTCTTCAACGGGTTCGCGATCGTCGTGGCCGTCGCGATCAACGCGCTCGTCACCCACCGTGTCCAGGACGCACTCCGGCGCCGTCGGCGAGCACAGGTGCTCGCCGCGAGGCATATCGAGGCCGAGGTGTGAAGCGCGTCCTGCTCATGGCCGGGCGGCTACTCGCCCGCTGGGAGACGCTCCTGGTCATCGCGATCATCGGCGTCGGGATCTGGAGCACGACGCTCTCGCCGTTCTTCCTCCTCCGGGCGAACCTTCTCGATCTCCTCACTCCCTACGCGTTCATCGGACTCATGGCGTTCGGGCTTGCTTTCGTCGTGATCGCGGGAGAGATCGACATCTCGGTCGCTTCGATCCTCGCTGTCTCGGTCGTCTGCTTCTCGCAGCTCTACGACAAGGGCCTGAACGTGTGGCTCGCGCTGGTTGCGGGGCTCGTGGTCGCGACCATGTTGGGGTGCATCAACGGCGTGCTCGTCGGGATCTTCGATCTGCCTTCACTCGCGATCACGCTGGGGACCCTTGCTGCCTACCAGGGCCTGGCGTATGTGATCCTGCCGGGTGAGGGCGTCGCCGCCTTTCCAGAGGGCGTGACGAAGTTCGGAGGCGGCTACGTCGACAACGAGCTCCCGATCGCGCTTCTCGTGCTCGTCGCGTTCGCGATCGCCCTCGGTTTCGTGCTTCACGCCACGCGGTTCGGGCGCTACCTGTACACCATTGGCTCCAACCGCGAGGCAGCGCGGTTCGCAGGCATTCCGGTCGCGCGCGTTCGCGTAACCGTCTTCGCCATCTCGGGCTTCATGGCCGGAGTCGCCGGGATCGTCTACCTCGGCTACTTCGGGTCGGCCCGAGCGGACGCGGCACAGGGGTCGTTGCTCGACGTCGTGACCGCCGTCGTGCTCGGAGGTATCGACATCTTCGGTGGGTCCGGGTCGATGCTCGGCGTCTTCCTCGCCCTTGTCCTCGTCGCCGAGCTGCGCAACGGAATGCAGCTCGCAAACATCGCCGGCGACACGCAGAACATCGTGATCGGTGTTCTGCTGCTCACGGCGATCGTCGTCGGCAACGTCACCCGCGCCATTCAGGCGCGTGGCCTGCCGTCGGGTTTGCGTCGAAAGGGGGTGATCGCCACCGCCACTGTGACGGCCGGACTCGGTACGGAGCCGGAACCACAAGAACTGAAAGGAAGGTAGGAATGAGCAGAAAGAGGCTTGGCCTCCTTGGCCTCGCGCTCTGCATCGCATTGACCGCCGCGCTTGTTGCCGGCCTCACGGCGAGTGCAGGGAGAGCGAGTCAAGAGACCGCCGCGCAGAAGAAGAACTACAAGATGTTCCTGATTCCGAAGCTCATCGGCGTGAACGTCTTCACCGAGAACGGGAAGGGCGCCAAGGAGGCCGCGAAGGAGCTCGGAGACACGGTCATCTACAACGGCCCGACGGAGGCGGTAGCCGCAAAGCAGGTGCCGTTCATCAACACGGCCTCGCAGCAGGGGGCTGATGCGATCATCATCTCGGCGAACGACCCGAATGCGGTCGCACCTGCGCTCAAGCGAGCAGTCGCTCGCGGAGCGAAAGTCGTCTCGTACGACGGCGACGTCGCTCGGGATGCCCGCACGATCTTCGTGAGCCCTCCGAGCGCCCAGGCGATCGGAGCGTTCCAGGTCGAGTGGGTCGGATCGCAGATCGGCTACAAGGGCGAGATCGCCATCCTCTCGGCGACTCCCACCGCTGCGAACCAGAACACCTGGATCAAGTTCATGAAGGCAGCGCTCAAGAAGCCGAAGTACCGCAACATGAAGCTCGTGAAGATCGCGTACGGGAACGACAACCCGACCGATTCGGCGAAAGAGACGCAGGCGCTGCTGCAGGGCTATCCGAACCTCAAGGGGATCATCTCGCCGACGACGGTCGGTGTCGCGGCAGCCGCACAGGTGCTGCAGCAGGAGGGCAAGTGCAAGTCAATCGCCCTTACCGGGCTCGGCCTGCCCAACGAGATGAGGAAGTACATCAAGGCGGGTTGCGCGAAGAAGGTCGGCTTGTGGAACGAGCGCGACTTCGGGTACCTCGCCGCGTACGTCGCCCACTACGTGCTGGATGGAACGCTCACCGGCAAGATCGGCCAGACGTTCAAGGCTGGTCGTCTCGGCAAGCGAACCGTCGTGGTGAGTGACGGAAATCGTCCCGTCGTCGTCCTTGGGGATCCGCTCGTCTTCACCAAGGCGAACGTCGACAAGTTCAACTTCTAGCGGCCGGTGAGGAGAGTGAAGGCTTCGGCCTTCACTCTCCTCCCGGGGGATCGCATTGTAGGGAGGAGGATCGAAAGATTTCGGGCGGGAAACGAAAGTGGTTCGTTCCGGACGGCTACATCGCCTCCCAGTCCTCCGGGAGCGCGGTGAGCCATGAAGCTGCGTGCCTGCTCAATGCGACGGACGACGACGCTCGCATCCGCTTCACGTTCTACTTCGAGGATCGGGAGCCGCTCGGGCCGGTCGAGCTGACGGTTCAGGCGCGCAGGACCTGGCACGTCCGCCTCGACGATCCGGACGCGCTCGGGGGCATCTCGATTCCACGCGACGTGCCGTACGCGTACACGGTCGAAAGTGACGTGCCGGTGGTTCTCCAGCACTCGCGGCTCGATACGTCGGCCGGGTACTCGCTCTTCACCACGCTCGCGTACGGCGAGTAGCGGGTGCGGGGGCTCGTCGCTTCGCAGGGCGTCATGAGACAGGTGCTCTGCTACGGCGATTCGAACACCTGGGGCTGCGTCCCCCTCTCGGGCACCGACGTCCCAACGCGCTTCGAGCCGGACGAGAGATGGCCGGGCGTGTTGCGTCGCGAGCTCGGTGCAGGCTGGTGGGTCGTCGAGGAGGGGCTCAGCGGAAGGACCACGGTCCTGGACGACGACCTCGAGCCCTTTCGAAATGGGCGCGACTTTCTGCTTCCCGCCCTCCTGACGCATCAGCCCCTCGACATCGTGGCGATCATGCTCGGGCTGAACGATCTCAAGCGCCAGTTCGATGCGTCACCGTCAGATGTTGCGCACGGGGTCGACCAACTCGTCGAGATCGTTCGGAACAGTGGGTGTGGTCCGGCCCGAGCTGCGCCAGAGGTACTCCTGATCTGCTTGCCGCCGGTTGGTCGGCTGACGCAGTTCGCCGATGCGTTCGGGGGTGCGCAGCCCAAGTCCGTCCGTCTGGCCGACGAGTTTCGTGCCGTCGCGAGCCGCCGCTCGTGCGCGTTCGTCGATGCAGGTGCTCACGTCTCGTCCAGCGAGGTCGACGGGATACACCTCGATCGCGACGCCCACAGCACGTTGGGGGTGGTCGTGGCGACTGCTGTGCGATCGCTCGTCGCGGCTGCCGGGTAGCCGACTGCGCCGCGAAACGCGACGTGCCTATGCCTGGCCGGGAGACGGGTCCGGCTCGAAGAGGCCGGTCTGGTACGCGAGCACGACCGCTTGCACGCGGTCGCGGAGGTCGAGCTTCTGAAGGATGTGAGTGACGTGGGTCTTGACGGTGGTCTCGCTGATGTAGAGCTCGCTCCCGATCTCGGCGTTCGACAGGCCGCGAGCCAGCAAGCGAAAGACGTCTCGTTCGCGCTCACTGAGCTCCGCGAACTCCTTCGGAGGAGCCGGAGGTGCAATCCGGGTGAACTTCTCGATCACGCGTCTCGTGATCGTGGGTGAGAGGAGCGCCTCGCCGGCGGCGACCGTGCGGATCGCAGCGATCAGCTGTTCGGGAGAGTCGTCCTTGAGGACGAAGCCGCTCGCCCCGGCTCTCAGCGCTTCGAAGACGTACTCGTCCAGGTCGAACGTCGTGAGGATCAGGATCCGCGCGGTGTCGTCGGCTGCCAGGATGCGCCTGGTCGCCTGAAGACCGTCCAGCTGGGGCATCCGGATGTCCATCAGGACGACCGAGGGCTCGAACCTCGCGGCCTTGTCCACGGCCTCGAGCCCGTTGCTTGCCTCGGCCACCACCTCGATGTCCTCCTCGCCCGCTAGCAGCATGCGAAAGCCGGCGCGGACCATCGACTGGTCGTCGGCGACGAGCACACGAATCGTCATCGTGCGTCCCGCTCGAGCGGAAGGCGCGTGTTGAGGACGAAGCCGCCGTTCGAGGCGGTGCCGGCGCTCGTCTTTCCGCCGTAGATCTTCACGCGTTCGCGGACGCCTATGAGCCCGTGACCGAGGCCGTCGCTCGTCGAGCTGCCATTGCCGTTGTCACGCACCTCGATCTCCAGCTCGTCCGGCCGATAGCGGACGGTCACGTTCGCGTCGCTCGCGTGTGCGTGCTTGAGGGCGTTCGTCAGGCCCTCCTGGACGATGCGATACGCAGAGAGGTCGATTCCTCGTGGGAGCGGAACCGGTGTCCCGTCGACATGCAGCTCGACGGGTAGGCCCGCGCGGCCGATCTCGTCGAGCAACGAGTCGAGGCCGTCGAGGCCAGGCTGGGGCACGAGCTCGGCCTCGTCGCCTTCGCGGCGCATGGCAGCGAGGAGACGGCGCATCTCGGCAAGCGCCGTCCGCCCGGCCCGCTCGACACCCGTGAGTGCGTCGCGGTCCTCGGCCAACGAGTCGGGCAGCTTGTGCCTGACGGCACCGACCTGGAGAACCATCACGCTGACGGCGTGGGCGACGATGTCGTGGAGCTCACGGGCGATCCGCGCGCGCTCCTCTGCCACCGCGACGCGTGCGGCCGCCTCCCGCTCGCGCTCTGCCTGTGCTGCGCGTTCCTCCGCCGCTTCGGCCTGCTCCGCACGCTCACGTAGCGCGTACCCCGCGACCCAGGCGACCACGAACCGGAGAGGAATGAAGACGAGGTCACTGGCCGTCTCCCCAGGGATGTTGTAGACGACGACCACGATTCCGACGAGCACGATGATCAGCCCCGCGCCCGCCTTCAGCGGGTTCCGCAGGTTCCCGAGCAGGAACGCGCTAGCCAACCCCACGATGCTGAGACTGCCGATGAACGCGAGCAGCACTCCGTCGCCGAACGAGATCGCCATCGCCAGGAGCCAGTAGTACGCCGGAGCGGCGAACGGAAAGCGCCGACGCGCGAGGAGCGGCAGGACGAGGACGGCCACGGTGGGGATCGTGATCCAGAGCGTCGTGGGCGGCCCGCCCGGCGAGTCGCGTCCGACAACGAGCTCGAGCATGCCCGCGAACGCGAGGAAGGCGATCAGCAGCTCGAACCAGTACTCGCGCGCTATGCCTCGGATCCGGCCCACGCGCTGAACGTAGCGCACGCTCTTACGAGACGCCTCCTACTCGAGTAGGAGGCGGAATCGTCGGTTCGTCGGAGCTCGAATCCGGCCTTCCGACGAGGCGTGTGGCGGGCCCGCCTCCTAGCGTCGGCCACTGGAATCCACCAACCCGAAGGAGGACGCAGATGAGCGTCTCGTATCCACTCACCGCCACTGCCCGCACCGACGCCGCCGTCTCGAGCGTCGAGATCCCGCAGCATCGGATCCGCGGGATCGTCGCCGTCTGGGCGGCGGCCGCTCTCCCGATGGCGGCGCTCGCCTGGCTCGTCGCTCCCGTGCTCGCCGACCGGTTCGCCGGCACTGGCAACGTGCCGATGGCGAAGGCGCTGATCGTGTCCCTGTCGATCGGCATGATCTGGCAGTTCGTTCTCGTTGCGACCCTCGTCGGCCGCGAGCAGCGGACTCTCCGCTGGTCGGCGGTCCGCGAGGCGCTGTGGCTCCGGTCTCCGCGGAGCCCGCGCAGCGGCCGCGTCGGCGGTCGCGTGTGGCTGGTCGTGATCCCGCTGATCGTCGCGTTCACCCTTGCGCAGGAGCTGGTCGCACTCGTGGCGGCGCCCGAGAACCGGGACTTCGCCGCGCTCCTCGAGTCGGATGCCGGCAAGGCGTTCCTGGACGGGGCCTTCGGCTGGTACGGCCTCATCCTCGTGATGTTCGTCTTCAACACCGTGCTCGGCGAGGAGCTCCTGTTTCGCGGGTATCTCCTTCCGCGCATGAACGGCGCCTTCGGGCGCGGCGACTGGGTGGCGAACGGCGTCCTCTTCGCCGGCTACCACCTGCACGTGCCGTGGGCGATCCCGGGGACGCTCCTCGAGATGTTCACCACCGCGTATCCGACGAAGCGGTATCGGAGCGCCTGGATCGGGATCGCGGTGCACAGCGCCCAGACCGTGTTCCTCGGAATCTTCATCCTGACGCTCGTCGTCTGAGAAGCGCATGGCTCCCCTGACGTCCAATGCCCTGTGAGCCCTTTCGGGCTCGCAGGGCTTGGCGCGTCGGAGGAAGCGCCGCCCGGGACCTCCGCGAGCCGCGGGCCACTTCTTAGTGAGTTCTCAGTCCCGTCTGGTTCGATACGTCATGGTCGCCCCAATCTGCAGGGGTGCTAGGAACGGAGGAACACCATGGGAAGCCTCACCATCAAGAACGTAGGCTCGCCCGACGAAGTTCGGCAGTTCGCAGCACACGGCCACGCTGACGTCGTCGACCTCGGGGGCCAACCAGTCCTCGTGGGCACGTTCGAGCCCGGATGGACGTGGTCCGGCGACGTCAAGCCGATCGCGCAGACCGACAGTTGCCAGGCGCCTCACCTCATGTACTGCATCTCCGGTCGCATGGCGGTCCGCATGAGCGACGGGACCGAGGGCGAGGTCGGGCCGGGCGACGTTGCTTCGATCGCTCCCGGGCACGAGGCGTGGGTTGTCGGCGACGAGCCCTGTATCACCGTCGACTTCGGCGGTTACAGCCAGTACGCGAAGGGCTAGCCGCACCTCTCGCACCCTTCGGGCGCGAGTACACCCCGACAGAGACGCAGGCCCGCCGTCGACCCGCGCGCGTCGACATGCGCACCACCGGACAGGTACAACCCGCTGCGTGGCGCCCCGGTCGGTCCGCCTCTCGAGCCCGGAACGCGTCCTGTTCCCCGACGAAGGGATCACGAAACAGGACCTGTTCGAGTACTACCG
>AR_comb_assmDRAFT_10360231_pt1 | contig 23264 bp, 22 predicted proteins | sample ArasoioldDNA_FD_10543 | JGI IMG/M metagenome (IMG submission 10543) | reverse complement strand
GAAAATTTTCCGATTCACATTTTTGATGAAAGAAACACCGATTGGTCAACGATTGGATTCAGAATTGACCCGGATGCTCAAATAAAAAATGACAGGGAAAACCAGGTACTGGCAGAGATGCCCGCTGATGACATCAAAGAATATATGCTTGCCTTCTACACAATGGTCATAGAAAATTTAAACAGGCAGTTGCTGACAAAAGAAGATTGGAAAAGAACTGTTTCTATCAGTGATGGAAATATTTCGCCAAAACTCCGCAAGCTCTCAAAGGAAGAAGTAAAAACGCTGATTGAAAATGGGAAAAATGCAGTGAAAAATTATTTAAATTGAAAGGCTAATTATTTACAACATGTTCCAATTAACAACGCTCAAATTTTTAAAGGACCTGAAGAAGAATAACAATAAACCGTGGTTCGATGCACACAGGAAACAATATGAGTCAGCCAAAAATGATTTTGAAAATTTTATTCAGTCAGTCCTGGACAAGCACTCAAAAAACGATGCTGATTTGAAAGAACTCACTGCCAAAAAATGCATGTTCCGTATTAATCGTGATGTCCGCTTTTCAAAAGATAAGTCTCCTTATAAAACAAATCTTGGTGCCAGCATGGACAAAGGAGGAAAGAAATCAGGACTGGCCGGTTATTATTTTCATTTAGAACCGGGAAAAAGTTTTTTAGGAGGCGGCCTATGGCAGCCCGAGCCCGACAAGCTTAAAAAAGTAAGACAGGAAATTGATTATTGCCTTGATGAATTTAAGAAGCTCATTTCATCAAAAAAATTTGCGGCTATCTATGGCAATCTTTACACAGGTGAAGGTATCCAACTGTCCAAGGTGCCGCAGGGTTTCGAAAAAGACAATCCTGCCTCGGAATATTTAAAATTCAAGAGCTGGCTGGTAATTGCAGATATTAAGGACGCCGATCTGACCTCCAAGGACCTGGTTTCAAAAACCGTGGCAGCATTTGCTATAATGCAGCCCTTTGTAAAATTTCTCAACAGGCCCCTGGAGTAAGGACAAGTTTTTTATCTTCCATGTCCATTAAACCACCTATGTCCATGTTCGATTTATCCAATTCCGCCTTTCAAACTGCTGCTGCATTTATTCAGCAAACCAACAAACACTTATTTCTTACAGGAAAAGCAGGCACGGGGAAAACAACTTTCCTGAAATACATCAAAGAGCATTCATTTAAAAAAATGGCGGTGGTAGCTCCCACCGGGGTAGCTGCGATCAATGCTGGCGGCGTCACCATTCATTCCTTATTGCAGGTGCCACCGGGTATCTTCCTGCCCGCACATCGCGGACTCGACAATTTCGATCGAAGAATTTACAATAATCATACACTCTTCAAGCAAATGCGCATGAGCGCGGACAAGAAAGAATTGTTGCGGGAACTCGACCTTTTGATCATTGATGAAGTTTCCATGGTACGAGCGGATCTTTTGGATGCAATCGACATCATATTGAGGCATGTTCGCAGGCAAACCCTGGTCCCCTTTGGTGGCGTGCAGGTGTTATACATAGGTGATCTGCTCCAATTGCCACCCGTCGCAATCAATGAAGAGTGGGAACTATTGAAAGATTTTTATCGCAGCCCTTTCTTTTTTGACGCGCATGTCATTCAGCAATCGCCGCCTCTATACATAGAATTGAAAAAGATCTACCGGCAACGTGATGATGCATTTATCAGTATTTTAAACAATATCCGCAACAACTGCTGTACAGAAACTGATCTTGCGCACTTGCACCAATATTATAAACCGGACTTTACTTCTTCACAAAAGGAAAACTTTATTACACTTACTACTCACAATGAAAAAGCCGTTGCTATCAATAATGCCGAGTTAAGAAAGCTGCCCGGAAAATTATACCAATTCAAGGCTGAAATAAGCGGTGAATTCAATGACCGTTCTTTTCCCGCTGAAGATGTGTTACAATTAAAAAAAGATGCGCAGATCATGTTCATCAAAAATGACACCGGGGAAAACAGGAAATACTACAATGGAAAGATCGGTACGATCGATTCGATCAGCGAAAATGGGATTCAAATAAAATTCCCTGGTGAAACAAATCTTCTTACCCTGGAAAAGGAAGAATGGAAAAATATTCGTTACCATTATCACAAAGAAAAAGACAGGATCGAAGAAGAGGATTTGGGCACTTTTACGCAATATCCTGTCCGGCTTGCCTGGGCCATTACCATTCACAAAAGCCAGGGGCTTACTTTTGATAAAGCCATTATTGATGCCGGCGCTTCATTTGCTCCGGGGCAAGTCTATGTGGCATTAAGCCGCCTTACTTCCTTAAATGGGCTTGTATTAAAATCCCGCATTTATTCGCATTGCATACAAACTGACGAGCGGGTACTTGAATTTGTAAATAACGAGTTGCCCCAGGAGGTCTTACATCAAACATTACAAAAGGAACAGCAACAATATATCCGGCATTGCATGTTACAGGGCTTTGGGTGGGAAAAATTATTGACTCTTTTCCAGGAACATCTTGAAGGATATGAGCAACGAAATCTGCCCGATCTTAATATATGTATTGCATGGGCCGGAGAAATGATTGAGAAAACAAAAAATCTCCAGGAAATTTCTTCAAAATTCAAAAAGCAATTAGAACAATTATTTGAAGATGCACAAAAAGACAATTATAAAAATTTTTCAGCGAGAGTTTCTGCTGCCGTTCACTATTTTATTAAAGAGACGGAAGAAAAACTACTGGCTCCGCTGAATGAACACATTGAAAGAATGGAAATAAAAAGCAAAACAAAAAAATATATAAAGGAACTTGTCATATTGAGAAACCAGGTTGAACGCAGAAAATTGCAATTGCAGAACCTTGAAAATATTTCAAAGGCATTGCTTGAATCGGAAAATAGTGAGAGTGTATTAAAGACACTCGAGGCTTTACAAAAACCATTGATCATTGAAACAAGCGACAAACAAACTACTATAAAAAACAAGCCTCAAAAGGGGGAAACACAACGGATCAGTCTTAAAATGTTTAAAAACGGAAATAGCATAATGGAAATCGCCGCGCAACGGAGCCTTGCCTTCAGTACAATTGAAGGGCATCTGGCCGGTTTTGTTGCCACGGGTGAAGTAGATGTACTCGATATTGTGGATGAGATAAAGCTGGAGAAAATCTTGGCTTTGATTGACGAAAATCCTGCACTCACATCAACAGAATTAAAAAGACAATTAGGAGACGAGTTTTCTTATAGCCAGGTGAAGGCTGCAATGCACTACCGAGCTTTAACCGGTTAAATCATAAGTCACTGATCTAAAACTCATGAGCTCATCTTTGCAATTCTGCAACAGTATAAAAAGTTAAGGGGCTTGCACACTAAGGGAAAGCTTATTAACGTTGTATAATAAACCCGTACTATATGAAAAAAGCTTTACCCTTAACTCTTTTTTGCGCCGTTGTTATTTTCGCTTGCAGCCATAAGAATTATGTGTCTTATTTCGATCAGCAAACAGCTCATCACAAAATCGTTGCTGTATTGCCCGCTGAAATGGTCTTTACTGGGAAGCAGCCCGAAAGCCTGACACCTGAGGATATTAGGAAAATTACAGAAACTGAGAGCAAGAATTTTCAATACGCTCTTTACAATAGCATTATGAGGTATGCAAATTCAAATAAATATTATACAAGGATCAACTTGCAGGACCTCGTCGTAACACAAAAGCTATTAGATGACCATGGCCTTTCATTCCAGGACATCTGGAGGAAAGATGATAAAGAACTTACAACTTTATTGGGAGTAGATGCCGTGGTCAGAATGCACATACGCGAACAACGATACATGAGTGATGCAGCCTCGTATGGTATCAGTGTGGGAAAGCAAATTGTCTATAACACAGGGCTTGGCTCAAAGATCCCCATCCCGCACATCCCTGATAAAACAAATGACATTTATGCCAGCTGCGATATAGTAAGTAATAACATGACCCTGTGGAATGATAATTATAAAGGCTCATCAAATTATAATACGCCCGCTAATGTTGTTATTGAAAATATCACAGATAATTTTGGACGACATTTCCCTTATAAACAAAGACGATAAAGCATTCGGTACTGACTATTAATGGTCAGCAATTTCCCTACTGGTATCTTTTTTGAACCTCTATATGGCAACTTTAAAAGTTGCCTTTTCGTTTTATTATAAGAGGTGATGGAAAGCAGAAAGATAAGGGGTGCATTAAAGACTACGGTCCTTGTTTGCCTGTTGATAGTTGCGGGTTATTTTATCCTTAATGCAGTTATCAGGGAAAAGATCAGGCGACAGTTTACTGCTATGTCGCCATTCCTCGCTGTAGAATTTTCAAAAGTGCATGCAAATATTTTGTCCTCGTCTGTGTCGTTTGACAATCTCGATATAAATTTTATTCCTTACAAAAACCAGCAACAGGCCAAACACCATCTGCACTTCCCGGTTGTATCAATGAACGGGATCAGCTTTCTAAAATTCCTGTTCAATAAGAACCTTGAGGCGACTGAACTTCTCCTTGCCAACGGAAGTATCCAACTGGATTCATTTCTCCTGGATAAAAAAGATTCCGCTCAATCCAAAGTTCTCAGCGAGATAAAATGGCCCTTCAAGAAATTTTATGTTGCGAATATCGCCGTGGAAAATAGCCAGGTCTTTCTGCATTCTGAAAAGAGTGATCAGCAATTGGCTAGGGCAAACGCGGCAATTAAAGGCGTTTCCATTAATAAGCCGGGCGAACGCCCTTCATTTAGTGACATTGTTCTTCACTTGTCAGAAGTGAATTATCAAATGCCTGGCTATAAGATTCAGTTTTCCAATTTGACCGTTAACAGCAGCCTGGAATTATTGGAATTGGATTCTTTACGTGTCACTGCACCGGGGTCTCAAAATAAGATCAACATTCCATCTATTCGAATGAAAGGGTTTGCCGTGATGAAATTATTAAACGAAAAAACTTTCATCGCAAAAAATATAGATATAAATAATAGCAAAATTGCCTTGGTTAAAAACGCGAACTCGAAAACAATGGTATTGCCATTTGATCTCGAAAAAATTTACATTAATAACTTTCAATGTCATGATCTCGCATTGTCATACAAAGATAAAACAGGTGAATGCCGTCTCATTGCTGACATCAGCTTAAGTGACATCGATGCAGATCCCTTGTTTGACATAAACAAGACCAAATTCGGTTCGATATATAGTGAGATCTCGGACTTTCATTATTCCGGGAACAACTATCAAAATATTGCGATAAAGACGATAAAGGCTGATAGCAAAAAAGAACTGGTACAAGCCACTGATATAAATATTCTCCCACAGGTCGGTAAATATGAATTGGGAAAAACGCTTGGTTACCAGGCTGATTGGCTGCAGGCTTATATTTCTAAAGTTGATATCGTAAAAGCAGACTTTAAAAAATTAGCTGGTCAAAAATTATTTGCAGATAAAATAAAGATCGGCGAAAGCAAGGCATACATATTCAGGGACAGGAGGTTGCCACGACCTCAAAAAACTATTCTCCTCCCGGTTGACATCATCAGGACACTTCCAATCGACATTCGTATTAAAACGTGTGAGCTTGAAACGTCGGCTGTAGAGTATGAAGAATATCCAAGATCAGGATACGGGAAAACAGGTGTTTTAAAAATTGAAAAAATAAATCTTAGCTGCTCGCCGCTTATTAATCATCCGACCGGTTCTGATCCCGCCTACATGACGATGAATGTTGATGGGTCTATTATGGGGTCTGGAACCACACATGGTGTCGTTATGATGCCGCTGCAAAAAAATAAGCCTTACTGCATAAAAGGTGCTATTGAAAGATTAGAACTTACAAAACTAAATTCATCGTCCGAAAACCTCGGCAAGATCAGGATCAAATCGGGCTTTCTTGATTTCCTATCGTTTGATTTTACAATGACAGAGCAAAGGTCAACCGGCAAGATCATCGGCGCTTATCATCATCTCATTATCCAGCAATTAAAAAAACACACAGATGAAAAAAATGTTGCAGACTTTGCATCTTTCGCATTACGTCATGCTATTATCCCGCCGAATAAGGATGCCTCATTGCCGGAAAGAAAACGTACGGGTAAGGTAGACTATCAAAGAGATCCTTCGCGAATGGTGTCTTATTACTTTCTTCAATCATTATTAATGGGAGTAAAGAAAAGTTTTACGCTTGGATTTCTTCTTCCTAAATAATGGGTAATTTTTTACTTAAGGATTATCATTTATTTCATTCCCACATTTATTATTTTTTATGTAAAAGCTTTTATCCCTTAATCAACTCTTTATTTGGGCTGGCGCTGGCTTGAATGTTGTTTTTAAAGCTGTGTCAATGACAGCCATCATATTCAATAAATAAAATTGCATTTTATGAAAAAGATCTTTTTGATAATAGCAATGGCTTTTGGACTTACAATGGTATCAGGCGCTTTTGTCGAAGCGGCGGCGCAGAAACATGAGGTAAAGGTGGAACATAAAAAAGGCTGGAGCCATAGAAAGAAATATGGTGTGATCGGAGCAGGAGCCGGTGCAGCAACCGGAGCACTGATCAGTAAGCACCACGCAAGGGGAGCCGTGATCGGTGGCGTTGTTGGCGGCGCAAGTGGTTATCTTCTGGGAAGACATAAGGATAAGAAATACCCTTACAGAAGAACTTATAAAACTAAAAAAACAGTTCACTAAGGAAAATGAAATGTCATCATCAACATAACGAGGCTACCTCAAAGATTGCTTTTCCGCCCTACGCGGATCGCAACGACGATTTTTGAGGCGGCCTCTTTTAATTCAGGCGCATAACTAATTTAATTTTCTCGCCAGCACGACTGTATTTTTAAAATGTTGTTTTTTTGCCTGCAGGTTAAAAATTTCAGTGTATACAACATAGGTACCCATAGGAAGTCTGTTTCCTTTTTCATCAAGGCCATCCCAGTTCCATTGACCACCGTATCCCAATGTTCCGTTTTTGACAAGATAGCGAACAGGTCTCCCCTCCGCGTCATAAATTGTAATGTTGGCAACATATCCGGGGCTGGTCGTTTTGTACTGGATCACTGCAATATCATCATGCCCATCGTTATCGGGACTAAAAATTTTCGGCGTTACGTTTATTGTAGCATCACCCGGCTGCGCTTGTTTAAATTGGGAATTTTGATAGGTAGGTGTGCCATAGCCCGCAGTTGATGCCGCACTATGCCAGTTAGCTGCATCCTGGGATGGGCCCGCTGGATCTATTCTTTCCAATGCAACCCCTTCGGCGTTCGCGATTAATTTAAAGTGCCATTTGCTATCATATTCAACTTCATCAACCAGTGATCCCCGGATGCTTAGTAAGATCACATCACCTTTATCATCAGGATAAGAAGGTAAAGAAGCGAGTTCGATGACTGCATCGGGTTTTTGTACCAGGTAATTCATTCCCAGGCTTGCGGCGTTTTCGGTGATCACGAAATAATCACCGGGAAAAATGTAAATCGGAGTTGAAGAAACTTGCCTGATCGATCCGACATCGCCGCTACTGCTTCGATTTGCAACAAATAATTTTGATGCATCAACAATTTTATTACTGGCGTTATAAAACTCTACATAATCCGAACCATTGCTCCTTGGATTAAAAAGTATTTCATTGATCACAATGTCAAATGCAGAGGGTTCAACAGGCAATCCGATCCTCGCAGTATTTGCCGTTCCGATCGCATTGCTTTTACAATCCTTAACATTATTAACGGTAAGAGTATAAACCGCGCCCGGTGATAACGCCCCATTCAAATTTAATTGCACCATATTAAATAATGGCGGCAGTGTTGTTGCATTTACAATCGACAACCCTCCATCAATATGATAATTCCCAATTGTTGCCCCCTGCAAACTATCAACCGGTTCGTCAAATACTGCATGAATTGTGGTGCTGTCAGGCGCATATACATTTTTTAATTTTGGCCCGCTTTGATCATCATTGATCTCATCTACAGAATTTTTTCTTCCAGGTGTTCCGCCCTGTACATCTGTACTTGCCTTCCAGTTAGTGATTCCGGCACAAGGACTCCGGGTATCGATCATTTCCAATGTCCATCCACCTTCTTTTTTCAATTCGTTCTGGTACCATGAAGCTGAATAAGCCGCCGCATGAATTGTACTGCCGTTTGCAGCTATCAAAAAAATTTGATCACCATCATTATCAAGCGAAGGAAAACCGGTAACAGAAATCGCCGTCCCGAAAATCGACATAGCTGCCACTGCGCTGGTGTTACAGAGAATCACAAAACTATCGGGCTGCAAGTTAAAATCAGGCATTATCCCGCTTTGGCCATTGACATCCCCAATGCGCCAACCCTGGAGATTGACGGGTTGATGGGTTATGTTCTTTAATTCTATCCATTCATTAGCTGGCAAGCCGATCTGAGGGCTTGGGTCGGCCATGATCTCATCAATAACAATGTCATAACGATTTTGAGTAAAAACGGCAAAAGGGATCAAAAGGAAGAATATCCCAAGTTGAACAGATTTCATTTCACAAGATGGTTTAACTGTATAAAGTTAATATCTTGACCGCTCTCCAAAAAAACAGGCCTTAAATTTTGACGGAACAGTTTACCGTTCTATTTTTGCCATTCGATATGCGAAGCTGTAAACATACAAAGCGCACAAAGAAACACTCCTGATGGAAGGTTTGTAGCGTTATGTATGTAACCATAAAAGATAGCAGGCCTTCCCAAACGGAAGGCCTGTTTTATTGCCCCTGCCCCTTAAGGAAAGCAATAATTTCTAATCACTAAAAACTCTTTCGAAGGGGAGAAAGAAAAAACATTATGAAAGTAGCTGTTGTCGGTGCTACCGGTCTCGTTGGCGCAAAAATGCTCCAGGTGTTGGCAGAAAGAAACTTCCCCGTGTCAGAGATCATACCCGTGGCTTCTGAACGATCAGTTGGTAAAGAAGTAGAATTTAAAGGCAAAAAGTACAAGGTGGTAAGTATGCTCGATGGTATTGCTGCAAAACCCGATGTGGCGATTTTTTCCGCCGGAGGCGGAACTTCACTTGAATGGGCGCCAAAGTTTGCAGAAGCTGGCATTACTGTCGTTGACAATTCGTCCGCGTGGAGAATGGATCCTACAAAAAAATTGGTGGTACCGGAGATAAATGCTGACGTGCTAACGAAAGCTGATAAGATCATCGCTAATCCTAACTGTTCAACAATTCAAATGGTGGTAGCACTCAACCCGCTTCATAAGAAATATAAGATCAAAAGAATTGTTGTCAGTACCTATCAAAGTGTAACAGGTACCGGGAAAAAAGGGGTTGACCAGTTAAAAGCAGAAAGAGAAAAACAAGTAACAGGTGTAAATGGGGTCGAATACACCATGGCTTACAAATACCCGATCGACCTCAATGCCATCCCCCAGATCGATGTTTTTTTGGAAAATGGCTATACAAAAGAAGAAATGAAAATGGTGAATGAAACGAAAAAGATCATGGGAGATGATTCAATCCGCGTTACTGCTACAACCGTTCGCATCCCGGTAATGGGAGGACATAGTGAGAGTGTGAACATAGAGTTTGAAAATGAGTTTGACATAGAAGAAGTAAAACAACTGTTATGCAAAGCGCCGGGTGTTGTGTTGGTTGATGATCCATCAAATCAAAAATATCCTATGCCAATGGATGCGCATGAAAAGGATGAAGTATTTGTGGGCAGGTTACGAAGAGATGAAACGCAGGCAAAGACATTAAATATGTGGATCGTTTCCGATAACCTGAGAAAGGGTGCAGCTACTAATGCCGTGCAGATCGCTGAATATTTAAAAGAAAAATCTTTGATCTGATCACCTGCTGCTCTTTAATTTTTTCTCAACGATCTCTTTTCTTTTTAGCCATTTATCTATCGGGTCGGGAAAATGAAGTTCTTCTTTTTTCTGTCCCGATATTTTTATGATCGCATTGCTGAGTTGTTCCAGCTTTTTATCAGTCACACGCCGGGCCAGGGAATGTTTTACACGGTCTTTAAAATTCTGCTGAAAAACTTCAATCCCGCGTTTTATGACCCGTAATTCATTTTTATATTCCTTCTCCTGCCGGTAAATGATCATTAGTCTTTCAAATGCGAATTTGTCTGCATAGTCTTCCTTGATATTTTGTTCATAGAACCTGGCAGCCTTGTTAACGTCACCATTCTCTTCAGCTTCACGAGCAACTTTATTTCTTTCTTCGATCTTTAAAGCAACCTTGTAGTTTTTTGCCATAACAATTTTGATTGAAATTTATGCCGAGTGAGTAAAAACTATTATGCAATAAAAATATGAGTTTTTCAAATCCGTGACGGAGAGACGGTCAAAGACAATTTGGAGAGTACCTGCAAAAAAAACCTGGCTACGTCTTTTTCAATAGCTCGGCTAATTTTTTAAAACTTTCGTAAGGCCCTTTATCTGCAAACGAGTTGACAAGCCAGGCCGGAAGATTTCCACCGGGGTCAGCCTCAAATGTATAAACTATGCTGATCGTTTTTGAAGTGGGCATGGTAACATACCAATTGATCAGTGAATGCACGACCCGGACCTTGCCTTCTTTTTCCGGAACAAACCGGTTTTCATTTTCGGAGATGACCTTCAAAAATCGCTGTGAACTGTCGCGTAAAATTTTTAAATGAACCACGGCATCCCGATTTTCCATGGGCCACGGGATAGACGTCTCGGTATAGTAGTAGAGATCATAAGACGAAAGTTTCTTTATAAGATAAGATGTCTTTGTATTGTACACCCAATCTTTCAGATGATCAATATCCGTTAAAATAGCGATAAGTCTATCATAAGTCCCCTGGAGGGTACATTCAACCTTTATACTTTTGAATTTTGATTTTGGGTTTTCGGCGAGGTAAACCTTTATGCCGTCCTTATTCTTATCCAGTTTCCAGTTTTGGCTGATCCCGGATAAAAAAAGAAAAGAAAAAAACATTGTACAGATTAATCTCGTCAGGAATCTCATTAAGTCGGTTTATAATTATCCGTTCTAATATAACGGATGAAAATAAAACTTATTGGGAAGAAATCCGGCTTATAGGGGGAGTTTTAGCCTTTTAGCAAGCGCGGCGCATCGCATATACCCCGGAAAAACGCAAAGGCCGATAGAAATCGGCCCTTTTTAAAATCCAATATCCTATGAAAAACCATTCTTTGTGAGGCAAATTAAAGACCATAAATATTTTAAAGCGGAATCAACAGTTTTGTCCCTTAACACGTCTAAAAATGTGGAATTATTTTCTCAAACTATTCCATATAAGCTGAGTTTGACTCACTAATTTCCCGACATCAAGCGTTTCTTTCGTTTTGTCAAAGAAATTATTTAGCCTTTGCATGATTAAGTTGTTTTGTGATTGATAAGCAAAAGACATTCATCTTTTCAAATTATTCATCTTAAAATTTTTTTTTATGAAATCGCATAGTAAACTGATCGTGGTAAAATCTCTGCTGCTGCTGGCCTGCGGCACCTTGTTTTCTTTTTCGCCCAAAGCCGGTGGTGACAGTTTCGAAATTGTACTGAATGGCAAAAGAGTACTTCAACAATTTGTATATGCTTCAAAAGGTGTTCAAACGATCCAGCTCACACCCACTTCGGAGAATGATAAACTAGATATCTATTACAATCATTGCGGCCAGGTCGGTAAAAGCAGGTATATCACTATTAAAAACGAAAAAGACCAGGCAATAAAAGTTTGGAAGTTCGCTGATGCTGCAGATAAGGAAGGAGCAATGTCAATTAAATTGAACGACGTCTTAAGCCTGAGAAAAAGTAAAACTGATAAACTCAATTTGTTTTATACTTCAAGTGAGCTTCCCGGCGGGAGAACACTTGCAACGATCGCCGGAGAAGAAACAGGTGTAGCCAGGAAATAACAACAAGGGACCTCAGAAAGGAAATCGGAAGGATTTCCTTCAATTTCTTAACCATACAGGGCATATAAGACATACAAGGTGTTTAGTTGTGTATGCACTTAAATGCCTTGTATGTCTTATTTGGTTGCTCCCTTAGTATTTCGGGTTTTATAATAGTTTATAAAAGGAGTTTTTGAAATTTTTCCAACTCGGCGAGTTCCGAAGCGGAAAACGCTTCATTATTCTGATATTTTGACTGGAAAAACAAGACTCGTTTATGCTGCGGATACTTTTTTAAAATTGCTTCAATAACGCTTCCCGTCTTTTCATCCTTTTCATAAAGTGGCTTTGGCTGAGGCGGAGTTGATTTATACCTATTGGGTCGTTTGAGAATTTCTGCTTCTAATGTGGCCAGCCAATTTGGTGGTATTGTTTTAATTTTTTCAGCTTTCTTATACAAACCCTCGAGTTGCTTTTTGCTAAGCCCTCCGCGCTCTTCGTATTGCAACGACAAGCTTTGAACAAACGATGAATCTGGATAAGCTTCGCGTGAAGCCTTCAATACATCTTTAACAATATCTACGTCTGGTTTTTTCCGGTACATTTTATTCATCGATTATTCGCTTGCCAAAAGGCATAAGAGATATTTCTATAAGCTTAAAATGCTGTTTGCCCCAGGGAATACCAATGATCGTGATGCAAAGAATAGCTCCCATAACTATATGCACGATTGCTGTATACAAGCCACCACACAGGATCCAGACCAGGCTAAAAAGAATATTCAAACAGCCCATGTTCTCACTGTCGCTCACAACCTTTTTGCCAAACGGCCACAGCACCAGCCCCGCTAATTTAAAACATTGCAAGCCCCATGGAATTCCAATTACCGTAATACATAAAACAATTCCCCCTAAGAAATACCCAAGGGCTGCCATTAACCCACCAAAGATTAGCCAGATAAGATTGCCGAAAAAATTCATTTTCAAAAATAGTTTTTATTGAACCCCCATTCTGCCAGCACATCACCAATTTTTTTTGACGTTCTTTTTAAGTTTTGTTTTGTCTGCGACAATGCATACGAAAGTTCTGTTTCCTCAATATTAATTGACATCAACACATCGAAGTAGCGCTCAAGAGCATCAATTCGCTCAGCCGGGATCTTCCCTGCCACCCCGATCACAGGAATTCCCTTTTCTTTCGCTCGTTTCGCTACACCAAATGGTCCTTTGCCGTGCAACGTTTGTATGTCAATGCTCCCTTCTCCTGTAATTACAATGTTTTTGTCCTTTAACACCTCATCGAACTTTGTAAGCAACAGAAAGTAATCGATCCCATTTACAAGTTCAGCGTTTAGCAATGCCGTTAAACCGGCTGCCATTCCGCCGGCAGCTCCTCCACTTTTTATCGTCGTAATATCCTGACCTGTTTGTTTAAGAATAATATCTCCCAGTTTCGTCAGCGCAGCTTCTAACTTTTTTACGTCAGCAGGGCTAGCACCTTTTTGAGGACCAAACACTGCAGCAGCACCTTCTTCTCCCAACAAAACATTTTCTACATCACAAAGCACGACTATTTTGCATTGCTTCGCCCTCTCATCCACTTTGGAAAAATCAATTGTTTCTAAATCAACAAGGGTTTCAGGCATCCTGGTCAATTCGTTTCCGTACTTATCTAAGAGGCGAAAACCGAGTGCTTGCAATGATCCAACTGCCCCATCAACGGTTGCACTTCCACCGATGCACATAATGATCTTGTTCACGCCTCTGTCCAGTGCATTTATGATCAGTTCTCCGGTTCCAAAAGAACTAGTATGCAAAGGATCAAGTTCGTTGAATTGAAGTAATCGTAGACCTGAGGCATTCGCCATTTCAATGACCGCCGTCTTGCCAGCTTCCATCAATCCAAATGAGGAGGAAATCTTTCTCATCAGTGGATCGTGCACAGTTGTTACGATATTGGTACCATTATGGTATTTCAATAACAGCTCTGCGGTACCATCACCGCCATCACCAACAGGAAAACAATCAATGTTGGCGTGCAGTTTACTTTCTTCCAATCCTTCCCTGATCGCGTCGGCAACATCTGCAGCCGACAGACTATTTTTAAATGCATTTGGCGCAACAAGTATTCGCATGGATTATAATAACACCAATGACAAAATATAAACTATCAAAATGGTAGCAGTTCCCATAAAAATGGTGGCGACAGAATATGTTCTTAGCATTGCTTTCATTTCCAATCCTGAAAATTTCGATATCACCCAGAAATAAGCATCATTTGCATGAGAGATCATCATAGAACCCGCTCCCATTGACAAGACCGAAAGTAATCTTCCTCTCTCGGAATCCAGGCCCAGTGCAGGCAGCAATGGCAACACAATTGACGACGCAGTAATAATGGCGACCGTGGAAGAACCCTGCGCGGTCTTTAAAATAAATGTAAGCAGGAAAGGAAAAAAGATGCCCATTGCATGCAGATCGATCGCATCGCTAAATTGTTCACCGATCCTTGCTGCGGCCAGTACAGCACCAAAAGCCCCTCCTGCACCGATGATCACTAAGATGCCTCCTGCTTTTTCAGCACTTTCCTGTAATAGTTTGCTTACATGTGGTTTTGTCAGCTTATGAAAGTTAGCGAATGCTAATATCACGCCGACGGACAACGCAATAATCGGTTCGCCCAACACTGAAAACATTTTCTGTAAATAAGAAACACTATTTTTTTCAATAACAAAAAGCGAATTAATTGCAATGAGAATGATGGGAATAATTACAGGAAGAAAAGCCCTGAACACCGATGGCGCTGGTCCATGATCTATGTGCTCACCGGTAGCTGCGACATGTGGTAATTTTTTTCCTGCATAACGGGACCAGACATGGCCAATGATCATTCCGGGTATTGCGATGGCTATTCCTATCAAAATTAATTTCCCGAGATCAACGCTTAGAGTAGCTGCGGCTGCCGTCGCGCCGGGATGAGGAGGGACCAGGCAGTGAACAGAATATAAACCTGACGCAAGCGATATAGCCATCGTCACAACAGAGATACCCGTCCGTTTAGCAAGCGATTGATTCAATCCACTCATTACAATATAACCCGAATCGCAAAAAACCGGTAAGCCCACAATGAATCCTGCAATACTCATCGCCCATGATGCTTTTCGTTCGCCTGTTTGTTTGATGATATAATTTGCCATTACTCTTGTAGAGCCGCTATGTTCTAACAACACTCCCAGCGTAGTGCCGAGCACAATAATAAATCCGAGTGATTGCATGATACGTCCAAACCCTTCCTTAATAGCAGTAAGAACTGATGCAAACGTCAATTGAACTCCGATGCCTACAATAAAGCAAGCGATCAATAGGGCAAAAAAAGCATGTATACGATACCTTGCGGTGAGTAAAATAATGACGGCAATCCCTATCAACAGAAAGGAGAATGACTGTGTGAAGGATGTTGTCATGCAAAAAAAGCCTGATTTAAATCTACGACTTTCAATTAGATCAAAATGCTTTCTTTTCTGACACGGCAGGCTTCCTGATCACGATCTTTTCAGCGTCATATTGCATAAGGTCGTCAAAGAATTTTTTGACAGAGGGATAGTCCGCAGCAGGAATTCTATGTTGTCTCAGCACCAAAGTGCAAACGGAATACACCGAATTATTAGATTCATTATACCAATATCTTGATTTGAACAAAGCATATTTACAACTCATCTCATTTTCCTTGGGCAATGCATCGGTTTTTGCTCCCACCGGGAGCTTCAATACAGTGGTATCAGTTTTTTCGAATGGGAACCTGAAGTAGAAGTCAAGCTTCCTATTGTCCGCCCTGGGAAGAACAGAAGCCCATATTTTATACAGTCGCGGACTTACAAAGAGTTTGTCACCGGTGCTGAATTCAGGCACTTTAGCCAGGGCCATTCTTAATTTTGTTACAGATCCTGCACCGGATTTCTCACCTGAGAATTCAAAATCATCGGGCTGCTTAAAGCCGAGGTAAAGTACTGCCATTCTTTTCTGCTCGTCCCTGTTAGCTTTCAATATTGCATTCATAAGATCCCTGCACTCTCCCTTTGCATTGAAAACTGTTTCGGTAAAAGCCGACAGATCATCTGATATAGAAACCGTGGTTGTCGTGAACAACGTATTGCTGGACGAAAGGCTTTTTGGTGTTGGTACCAATACGCCGCCCGCGTCCGTTATCAATAGTGCATACCTGTTTTCTGTAAACGTGCCTAATTCATTAAACTCGTTAGATGAACTTGTGCATTCAAGCCACACGGAATCATTTTGATCGGGTACACAAAGAATCACATGGTTAAATGCGTTTTCAGGAAAATCCGGATCTACCGGTTCTTTGTCATATTCGGCATTTATGATGGCAACGTAACTTTTAATACCAACTGATTTCAATGCTGCCTTCATATAATTACTCAGGCCTTTACAATCACCATACTTTTTCTTGTCCGTAAAATCGGCGGGAAATGGTTTCAATCCACCAATTCCCAACTGTATACTTACATACCTAAAGTTTTCCTGGAGATAATGATAAATGCGTGATACTTTTTCTTTGTTATCGGCAGCATCTTTGACAAGATCAACAAAGAATTGTTGCCGGTCGGGAGGCAGATTGTCAAGTCCATTGTAAAGATTTGCGATCCATGATCCAAAGGTTTTCCAGGAGGAAAGATCACCTTCTAATCCATAATAAGAAAATCTATCAACTGCAAATGTTATATGCGGGTATCTCCCCTGGCCTTCCGAAGCCCCTTCTTCATCCCCTGGAGGCTCGAAATTTTTCACTCCCCATTTATATACTGTGGCATTGACTTCCTGAGTAATTTCAGGTTGAATGTCTGTGTGTTTTGCCTTATATCGAAATCCAAGATTCGACGGAACATGAACAGTATAATCCGATTCAACAATTCCCTCACTTGCATCAGCAATCAAATAGTCAGGGATATTCAGTGTGCCTTTGACTTTGATCTCGTATTTAAATTCAAGTGTTATAGGATACGATCCCGCCGGGACATAATAATAAGTGACATACCCATCCTCAATCAGACCTTCTCCGATCCCCGTAGTGCTCATGTCCTTTTTCCTGTACTTTGCTGTTTGTTTCCCGTTTGCGTCATACACTTTTATTTCCGCATCCTCAATTGAAATATTCTTAGAACTATATTGTCTGAAGAGAAGCTCGTCCTTAGCATTCTCGTTTACCACTGTAAAGATCTTGTCAACTTTTATGGCAAATTTTTCAACGCCTTCTATATCGACATCGACACTTTCCCGTTGAACCACTACGTCGGCATGTTTTTTAACCAGTTCAGGGATATTGCTCAGCGAATAGATCCCTGTTTGTGCCATCATTGGCGAGCAGAAAAGAAAACTTGTCAAACACGTCGCAATGCTTTTCTTCATCTCGGTGAATTAAAGATTTATTTTTTCTTACGAATCACAAACTGCTCATTCAGGAGGTCAAAAAGTTGTTTATAGAATTCATGAAGTTCCCCATACTGAGATGCCGGGTAATATGGCTTTTCAAACGAGAGCAGAACTTGCGTTTGAAGAAGGTTACCCTGCACTTGCGCTCTCCTGGTGATACTAATACTTGTATCCGGCATTATCATTTTAATATTTTTGGGGAGCGTTTCGAATTCATAGCCATCCGGAATGGTAAAATTGCCGAGGATCATTGAGCTTTGATTACAGCCGAAGAAAACATCTGAAAAACGGTTATCAGCTATAAAAGGATTCTTCTCTTTACCCGTCAAAATGTTTGAAGAAAAATACCGGTAATCGCCGGAGGAATTCAACGCCTGGTTAAATTTAATTTTTTGGATCAAGGGCAAGCTGTCATTATTGATGTTTTCAAATGTTACGTCATCCACGGCCAGGCCCGCCTTACCATCTTTTAAACAAGCTTCAATGAATTTGTCCTTCCCTTTCTTAGCAAGAGCCAGCCGGTCAATCTTCGAATAGTCGTAACTAACTATGGTCACTTCACCATTCATTTTACCGCTTTCATCAATTGCTCCGTTCACTGAGATAAGCTCTCTCGCCATCATATCTTTATCATAGAGCGTTTTCCAACCCCAGTCGAACGTTTCGATTTTCTCGATAACCAATCCTTCCGTCATTAATACATCTTCGGGGATCAGGTGCACAGGATTTTGTTTTTCGGTGGCGTCGAGCACATAGACTTTATCCCCGATCTCGACGTACGCCATTACTCTGTCAAATTGGAGAAAACCAGGGTCGAACAGAGTACCTGCATCGGCCGTATTTACAACTCCGTTGTTGTGGGTGCTCACCAAAACCGGATGCGCGATAAGGTCAGCATCTTTCAAAAGATTCACCAATATGAGATTTATTTCTCCGGCAGTGCCTTTTTTGTCTTTCCATGCAGATTTTACTCCATCCAGCGCCCATATACCGGGGTATTCATTCCATTGCATATTATCCTGGACATACTTGTAAATGGTCTTCATCCGTAAATACGGATCGCTCACGTTCTTTAATTTCTCATCAAGATCAGCCGTCCGGGGAATATTTTTCTTCAGTTGTACTCCGAAGTCCTCGTCTGCCATCAAATACTTAATCACCCTTACCCAGTTCGTGCCAAGATTCTCACGCGTGCCACCGATGTCAAGGGCAACAACTTTCGTTTCGAGACGATCCTTATAGAAGTCTTCGTTGATCATATAGGGCTCATTGCGAAAAGCCGGTATATTTCTCATGACGAAGTCCCTGGTATAACGCGTGGTTGTCGTTTGATTTTTTTCCTCGTAAGATCTTGAGCAAACCGGATGGACATTGACAATGACCTCTTCTGGAAAATCAAGTTTAAAACGGCTGAACTTAACTGGGATCGATCCCTGGAAGTACCAGTCAAGAAGCCCGAGGCCTGTTTTTTTGTACTTGTATTCGATGATCGACCCCACTTTAACTTCTGGGAACGTAAACACCTTTTCCGCCTGTTTCTTATTGAGCTTTTTTTCGTAAATGAGCTTCTTGTCGACTTTAGTGACGACAATATTTCCGGCTGCGTCCAGGTTATAAGTCTGTGCTTCAAGATTCCTTATTTCCTGTTCATTTCTTTCGCTCCGATATGAAAGATGAATGTTAGCGCGGTCAAGTCCCTTGTCTGAAAGTATCTTGATCCTGACCCTTCTGCTCATCTCCATGCCATTTGCACCAATTATATAGTCCAGCTCGGCATCATCTATCAATATTTCCGCTTCGGCCTTTTCATCAAAATCACATTCCTTTATTTCTAACTCCGCTTTATCGATCTTGCCAAAGGAGGGGATATCCTGATCTTTATTCTTATTTTTTTGAGCGGTGAGGCTTAACGTCGCAAATACTGCAACAAGAAGAAGTAACTTTCTCATGGTGGAAAAGTTTAAATGGCTTTACAATGGTCATCGTAAATGTGGTGGCTCCGCATTTCGGAGCAGGTTCAGGGCTGAAAAATAGAAAACAAAGTTTAGTAAGTCAAGAGCAGTGTATACAATTTTCTACCTCGCGGATGAATCCCGGTAAGTATGGCCGGCCGGAGAATTTTTTATAGGGTTTTATCTTATCGGGCGATACAAGATTTCATTTATCTTATTTCTATATCAAAATTCACCAGTTCGCGAAACTGCTGAAGGCGTCTGTCGATGTCTTCTTTGGAAATTTCTTTGAGCCTGTTTGGACCGAACTTTTCGACACAAAAACTTGCCATGGCACTGCCAACAATGATGGCTGTTTTCATATTTTCAAATGATATGTCTCTGGTCCTTGCGAGGTAGCCCATAAATCCACCTGCGAAAGTATCACCGGCTCCAGTGGGGTCAAATACCTCTTCTAAGGGGAGAGCTGGAGCAAAGAAAACTTTATCACCATGAAAAAGCAAAGCCCCATGTTCGCCTTTTTTTACGATCAAAAATTTAGGGCCCATTCCCAGGATGGCTTTTGATGCTTTTACAAGAGAATATTGGCCGCTCAACTGTCTTGCCTCAGCATCATTGATCAATAGTACATCAATCTTCCTCAATACTTTTTCTAATTCAGGCATAGCTGATTCCATCCAGAAATTCATCGTATCCATCGCGATGAGTTTCGGCCTTTTCAATTGCTTTATCACATTCATCTGCACTGTAGGTTGAAGATTGCCGAGCATTACAAATTCTGAATCGACATAACTGGCGGGTAACTTAGGATCAAAATCAGACAGAACATTAAGATCTGTTATCAGCGTGTCTCGACTATTCATATCCTCGCGATAACGACCGCTCCAGAAAAATGATTTTTTATTCTTGATGACATTTACTCCATCCATCACCACGCCTCGGTTCTTAAGTTCTGTTATTTCTTCCTCGGGGAAATCAAAGCCAATTATTGATACCTGGTTAATGGGTTGTATAAAATTGCTGGCTGCATATGCCGCGTATGTAGCAGACCCACCTATAATTTTATCAATTTTTCCAAAAGGAGTTTCAATTGCATCAAAAGCCATGGTGCCTACAACGATCAGGGACATCTTATATAATTTTTAGAGCGTCATTAAAAAACGGGGCGAAAATAGACAGTAATTGAGAAATTTAAGCATCTGTTACCAGAAAGAAGCCATTTTCCCGATTAGAATGCCACTCATTATACAGTATTCACTATTCATTATCTTTGAGCATGGCTCAACCACTGAGGCGCAAATCGTCAAAGAAGGAAGTTATCTTAATCAGGGCGGCAACCATGTTCAAGGACAAAGGTTTCGCTGCTTCCTCTATGCGGGACCTTGCAGAAACCGTGGGTATTGAAGCGGCCAGCCTGTATAATCACATTAAATCAAAATCAGAAATTTTACAGGAGATCATTTTTCATGCAGCTGCCGAATGTAATCTTCAATTGGATGAAGTGGATGCTGAAGGGAAGTCCTCATTGAAAAAAATTGAAGAAGTCATCCGCTTTCATGTGCGAATGATGTTAAACCGGTTTGAAGAATATCATGTGATGACGCATGAATGGATCCATCTTTCAGAGCCCCACCTCGCCAATTTTATTAACCAGCGCCGGAACTATGTACAACGACTTGAGGCGATCGTTGGCGAGGGAATAAAAAATAAAGAGATGAAACCCGTGATCCCCTACGTCGCTGTTCTTACCATTCTTTCTGCTGTTCGCGGTCTTGAATTCTGGCACCGTAGTCAAAAAAAATATTCCCCCCAGCAAATGGAAGATAATATGGTAACTCATTTGATCACGGGGTTGCAGACATAAAGAATAGAAGAATACAGAACTCAGAATTCAGAATATAACACCATTCTTTCATTCTGTATTCTGAATTCTCGCTCCTTACCTTTGCACATGTCAATTCACTTTCACAAGCTTGTTGTAAAAGAAGTAAGAAAAGAAACTCCGGAATGTGTTTCTGTCTTGTTCGATGTTCCCGAAGAGGCAAAAAAAGATTTTGCATTCAAGCAAGGGCAGAGTCTGACGATGCGCACCTTCTTCAACCAGGAAGAGATACGAAGAACATATTCCATTTGCGCCTCTCCGCTCGATAAGGAATGGAGAGTGGCGATCAAAAAACAGGAAGGCGGTTTATTCTCAAGCTTTGCCAATGAGCAATTAAAAAAAGGAGATGTGCTCGAAGTGATGCCGCCGGTTGGGAAATTTTATACTACTCTGGACCCGCAACAAAAAAAGAATTACGTGGCCTTTGCAGCCGGCAGTGGCATTACCCCGGTGATATCAATTATTAAGACAACGCTAAGAACAGAGCCAAAAAGTCAATTCACATTGGTATATGGCAACCGTAATAAAAGCTCCATCATTTTCAAAGAAGAACTGGAAGGGTTAAAAGATAAATTTATCGACCGTTTTCGCATCATTCATATCTTAAGTCGCGAAAGGACAGACGCGCCCATCAACAGTGGAAGAATTGATACAAATAAGCTGAGTGAATTAAGTAAACTGATCGATTATCAGTACACTGATGAGTTTTTTATCTGCGGACCAGAAGAAATGATCTTTTGTGTGCGGGATTTCTTAGAAATTTCCATAGAAAGATCGAAAGTACATTTCGAATTATTTACGACTCCCGGGGAAGAACAAAGATCCAAAATCAAAAGTCCCAAATCTAAAATCAAAGAAGGAGGTCCGACCAGCAGGATCTCCGTGAAGCTTGATGGGATCACATTTGATTTTGATCTTGGGTTTAACGCCGAACCCATCTTAGATGCGGCACTTAAACAGGGTGCTGACCTCCCATTTTCCTGCAAAGGCGGAGTATGCTGCACCTGCAAGGCAAAATTAGTGGAAGGTGAGGTGGATATGGAAGTGCACTGGGGACTAGAACATGAGGAAATTGAACAGGGCTATATCCTGACTTGTCAATCTCATCCGAAAACAGAAAGAGTGGTTGTTGACTTCGATATAAAATAAATACTTATTAGGGCGGTTAACTGTAATGTTTGGAGTCCAGGATTCTACTTCATTGCTGTATACATAAATCTCGAAAGTCTTCTTTCAGACGATACTAAATGGGTGATCCTGAAAAAAGATTGTAGCGCATCGAATTTCGCTTCATCTTCGAATTTTAATAACCTGTCTTTCCTTTTGTCCCTGGCATCATGCCATTTAATGGAAGTAGAGATAATATTTTCAGTTACATCACTGGCAACTATCTGTTTAAATCCAACTTTTTCTAGCAACCGCTCGTTTTCACCCTTTGGCACAAACAGAAAAAAGCCCAGCGAACTTCTAATGGCGATTTCTTCACTTGTTAAAATGCCTGTTATAACAACGGCATCAGTAAAAAGTAAGCGTCCTCCATCCTTCAACATTCGTTTAAATTCAGAAAATACTTTTTCCCTGTTCTTAAAATGATTAATTGAATCAATAGATATAATTGTATCAAAAAAAGCATCTCGAAAAGGAAAATTTTCCGATGCATCAGCCAAAATAAATTTTACGCGATCATCCATGTCGTTTTCGATGGCTAACTTTTGTGCATTCGCTATTCCACTTTCATTTATGTCTATTCCCACAAGTTGACAACCAGTTTCCCTGGCCATAAAAATAGCCGGGCCACCGGAACCGGTGGCAACTTCCAAAACCCTTTTATCACGTGAGAGGTTCAGAATCCTGAAAAATTTTCGATACTCATCAGCCGTTAGCCAGCTAGTCTGCCCAATGTCCTCACCATAGGTCTCTTCTCTTATTTCTTTATATAACTCGTCTGCATAGTTTTTATAAGTATCGTAAAAGAGCTCAATCTTATGTTCCATGAGGGATCATTTAAAAAATTAACTCTATCGTCCAGGGCATGGCGACGGCGTCTGCAATCACAAAACAGTTGGATCTTACGAAGTTTAGCATTGTTTATAACCGCTCAATCTTCA
>AR_comb_assmDRAFT_10691761_pt1 | contig 23310 bp, 8 predicted proteins | sample ArasoioldDNA_FD_10543 | JGI IMG/M metagenome (IMG submission 10543) | reverse complement strand
CCTCCCTCACCTGGTATATCCGCTTTCTCATCATCTTGCAATGTGTTGGGAAAGGAACCGTCATCAATAATTAGCTTGATAGTATTCGACGACTTTACCAGGTCGCAAATGCAGGTGCAACCGGTTTTTGTTTTTGACTGTTCGGCTTTGGTGAGTGCAGGATTCGTTCCAAGGGGCCCGGGCAAGTCACAAAGATCAACGGGTTCTCGCACGAATCCACCGCTCACGGTTATTCCTCCTTCAACACAAAGCGTGTTCAACAGATTTTCGGCAACCTTTCCTTGTGTAGGCGCAGTTGATTTTTTTGCGTGCAAAGGTTTTAATTTTTCGAATGGCATCAATATTTTTCGTGATATGGTTGGAGCGCTCTTCGATTGTTGTTTCACGTGAGTAAGTTCATGCGCTAATAATTTTTTTCCTTCGCTAGTCTCAGGTCGATATTTGTTTTTGTTGAAAACGATGTTATTGTTCCAGGTGTAGGCCTGTGCATTCAGTTCAGAAGCGGATTGTTCGGCCTCTTCCCCTGTGTGAATTCTTACATCACTGAAATCTTGACTCATCCTTGACCCGAAGAATTGCTCTTGCATTTGTGGGAGTGATTGGCCCGAACCATTCATTCTGCTAAAGAATGATCCTCGCCTGGAAGCAGTTCTACATCTTGTAATACATCTCTTGCCTTTCATTGCAGATTTGATTTAATATCCTTAAGATGATCCGGTTCTTCTGATGCTGTATGGAGGCACGCCTCCCGGCAATTGGGCATTAATAGCATTCACTAGCCTTTGTATATGCCGCTCATACACTCGCTGTGACGCTTCCTGTGCACTCATCAGGCTGTCTGGCATGTCGTGTCCTCCGGCAACTGCCGGAAATCTTCGCTGTCCGATTCCTTCTGCGGTGCTTTCCCGAATGTCTTCAGGGGTCATATTAACTAACATACTTTGTGGAATTTCTGCTGCGCTGGCCGGGAGATTATATTCATCACTAGCGCCAATCAAATGTCCGAATTCATGCGCAATCGTATTCCCACTGTTAGAAGTAAAATAACAATGAGACTCTGCTCGACCGCGTTGCGATATGCCCGGGCAGTGTTCCGAATCATTTGTATGGACTTCTATTCTGTTTGGACCAGCATGAACTGCAATCGGCACAAACACCAGCTGTAGATTCTGGTGTCCGTTAGACAGATAGAATCTATTATTCCAGACCCGCTGAATGGTGGTCATCCAGTTATCAAGTATACCGGGCAGTGGACCCGAAATAAAATGGAAGGGTTCATCATGATTAGTTGCGTGAACAAAATCCATTGGTACCACAACCCTCATTTGTGTAGCAGTAGTTCTGAAATCCAGTTGGTGCTCGCCGCCAAATTCCTGAAGAACCATGTGCCCTTGCTCGTCCTGCTCATAGTGTACTCCGCGTGTTCTAAAGGACACGTGTCTTGCATCACTTGAAGATGTTGGTGCAAGCAATCCCAACATTTCTGTTAGAAGTGGGTGTCCTCCAAAAATCTGAGGTAATACCGTTATTAATAATGTCCTCCGTCCAGGATTCATATAACCCGATGAGCGCATCAGTCCAAGTAAGTCTGTCACCATTTGGGGTTGGTGGCTCATAATAGCAACATTCAACCTTTGGACGAGAGGATCAGGATCTCCCCTGTCAAGCATAACCGAAAAAACGCTCCAGAGCGTGACGCCTCTGAAACGGGTTCGTATCATACCCATAAATTCCTCATCAAATAACATTTCGATAGCCTGACGGCGACTAAGCATCCTTAGTCTTGCCATTAGTCCGGCGGCATCGCCCCGCTCCACGAATTGAAGCAGTTGAGGTCTGAGTTGATCCTGTCTAAGCCCGGCCATATCATGATGCTCTCTTCTCCATCTTTCTCTTTCCACAGGGTCCATTGGCATTGCTTCCTGTAATTCTGTTGGCATTAAGCTCTGACCAATGTCCGGCGGTATCCATTCAGTGGTAGGTTGCTCTTGTCGATATAGTGTTGCAGGTGATGATTGCTGCATTACATGAAATAATTCATGCGCCAATAATTTCTTTCCATCTTTAGTTTCTGGTTGATATTTGTTTTTATTGAAGATGATGTTGTTGTTCCAGGTGTATGCCTCAGCATGTAGTGCTGATGCAGACTTCCCGGCCTCCGAATCGGTATGAATTCTCACACTACTAAAATCATGATTCAACCTTGATTTAAAAAATTGCTCATGCGCTTTTGGAAGTGATTGTCCCGAACCATTTAGTTTGCTAAAGAATGATCCTTGTGGTGACGCAGTTTTTCCTCTTGTAACACTTCTCTTGCTTTTCATTTCAGATTAGATTTGACTATACTGATGTTGATGCGGGTCTTCCTATTCGATAGGGAGGAACTCCCGCTGATAATCGGGCATTGATCGCGTTCACTAATCTTCGTATGTGCCTCGCATATACATGCTGCGATGCTTGCTCGTCGCTCATCAGGCTATCGGGCAGATCATGACCGCCTGCAACAGCTGGCAGAGTGGGATTACGAATGCCATCTGCACGATTAATATCCCCTACATTACTTTCACGAATATCTTCATCACTCATGCCAACCCGGGTGCTTGCCGGGATCTCGGCTGCCGTGGCAGGGAGATTATATTCATCGCCAGCACCAATTAAATGTCCGAATTCATGTGCAATAGTATTTCCAGTATTAAAAGTAAAATAGCAATCCCCTTGTGCCCTTCCCGGGTCTGAGCCGCGTGTACAAGTTTCCCCGGCATTTGTGTGAACCTCAATTTGATGTTGACCTGCATGAACAGCAATTGGCGCAAAAACAAGTAATAAGGCCTGGTGCCCATTGTATAAGTAGAATTGATTATTCCATACTCTTGTGATTGTATTTAACCAGTTGTCAAGAATTGACGGCAGTGTTCCACCGATGAAATAGAACTGCACAGAACGAGCATTAGGTTGCACAAAATCCAACGGCACAACCACTCTCATTTGTGTGGCAGTTGTTCGATAGTCTAAAGTACGTCGTCCACCAAAGTGCCTAAGCTCCATATGTCCCTGCCGATTCCGCTCGTAATGAACACGGTTTGTTTCAAATGAAACCTGGCCAATCTGCGTAGGCGGAGTTTCCTGCACTAGGCTCAACATTTCCCGGAGGAGGGCGTGTCCATCAAAAACTTGAGGCAGCACGATTCTTAAAAGGCGACGTCTGTCATAATAGAAATCAGGTGAAGTCCTGCACAACTCCAGTAAGTCTACTACTAATTGCGCTTCACCAGAAAGAATCGCATTGTCTAAACGCTGATGAAGGGCATTAGGAATATGAAGAATAAGAATAATCGAAAAAATACTCCAAAGCGCCACACCGTGGAATCGAACTTGAAGCGTGTTCAGGAAGTCAACATCCATCAGTATGTCAGCTGCCTGGTCCGCGTTGAGAGCTCTTAAATGAGAAAGAAGTCCTGGTGCATCATGTCTCTCAATGAAAGGCATTAATTCCTGTCGCAATAGCTCCTGTCTTGCGCGCCTTTCTTGCGCTCGCCTCTCCTGCCACCTTTGACGCTCCACTGGATCCACAGGCATTAACTGCCCAGGTTGGCGAGGTGTCGATTGCGGATGATGTTGTCGGTTAAGAATTCCATGCGCGTGTTGTTGTACTACATGAGCCAATTCATGCGATAATAATTTTCTTCCTTCTATTGTTGAAGGTTGATACTTGTTTTTATTAAAGACAACATGATTCTTGTGAGTATAAGCTTGTGCGTTCAGTGAGGTTGCTGAATCAGATGCTTCTCTATCAGTGTGAATTTTCACTTCTTCAAAATCATAGTTCATTCTCTGCCCAAAGAATTGCTGTTGATCTTTCGGGAGTGATTGGCCCGAGCCATCCAATTTATTTAGATATGTATGTGGATTAGCAGGATCATGGCTTGTTGCAGTTGTGTGATTGGTTTTCCTGTGAACTTTTTCTTCTTTACTGCATTCATCGCATTTACGATAAATAGTTTCCGCAGGGCCAAAAAATTTATTTGAAGCAGCCGATTCAAAAAAAGAATGCTGCCTTTGAGGATTTCTTTTGAAGAAAAATCCTCTGGCAGGTTGAATATTCTTATTTCTTGAGATCGACTTTGTCCGCATATGATAAGCGTATAATCGAAACCTTAATGAAAACAATCTGTTGGCGTATCCATACCATTATGAACATGTGCTGCAAAGAATGCAAACGCGTCTGGTGTATTCATGCGCATTGTTCTTGATATTCTGCCTCTTCTTCGCTGACCGGGCACAGGATAATTCGGATCTCCCCTATTAGGTGTGTGAGGTTCTTCAACTACTGTAGCCGGATCGTCAACATCTACTCCCGCGTCATGTGCGGCCTCGTGAATCAGGATAATAGCCTGACAGTTTATATCATGTACAGCCCAAAAGGGAGGGCATACATGAATCAGATCGTCATCGGGAAGCCAACCCGCCTGGTCACGCGCCCCACAAGCATTTCTGTTGCATATGAAATTTCCAAATACCAGGTTAGGAAGTATGCGTTCAAATGTTCTCCTTATTCTGAGACGCCTCGCCTCATCAATTGGCTGCCCAAAATGTGTTTGAAGAGCTTCCTCATATGCGCCTCCTGGTGCAGGTGGATTCAGCAGGCGTTCTAAAGCCGTGGTTATATATTCCCTGGCACGTACCATTGCCTGGTTCAGTATTCGATCGGCATCGTCTATTCCAGTTACCGTACGAACGCAATCCCTGAAGTGCGGAATGGCCTGCCGTTGGATCAGCATTGGATTGACTTGCGTTTGCTGAACTACGTGCGTAAGTTCATGTGCCAGTAGCTTCTTTCCTTCGTGGATCGAAGGTTGATATTTGTTTTCGTTGAATACAATATGATTCTTATAGGTATAGGCTTGAGCATTCAAACCCGATGCGGATTGAGCAGCTTCTTCATTTGTATGAAGCTTTACCCGGCTGAAGTCATGATCCATCCTATGTCCAAAAAATTGCTGTTGATCTTTTGGAAGTGTTTGCCCAGAACCATCCAATTTATTTCGGAACGTATTTGGATTAACGGAAGTATGGGTTGTTGCAGTTGCATTATTGTTTTTTCTTTGTACTGGTTCTTCTTTACTACATTCATCGCACTTTCGATAAATAGTTTCTGCGCCGCCGCTAAAGAATTTATTTGAAGCCGTTGATTCAAAAAACGAATGTTGCTTCTGAGGACTTCTCTTAAAGAAAAATCCTCTGGCAGGTTGAATATTCTTACTTCTTGAAATCGACTTTGTCCGCATATAATAAGCGTATAATCGAAACCTTAATGAAAACAATCTGTTGGGGTATCCATAGCATTACTGCTTTTTACAGATCTCTTTTTTGATATGGAGCGAGTTCTCAATTTCACGGTTTCATATCATTTAGATATTACTTCTCAACTAAATTCAAGAACGACTGGAAATCGCTAGCTGGAAAAAGGCTCGCAAGTTTTCTCAAACTCGAACTGAGGCTCTTTTTTATCACTGAAGACTTCGGCTTCCCATTTAAGGCATCGGTAAATAAATGTTGCCATCCGTAAATGGCTTTTAAGCGAAACATTTCTTGCAGATATCCTGATAAATCCAAGTTCATTCGAGTAAATTCCCTATTACCATCCTGTAACCAAATTTCATGGTCGGTCTTTGCAAAACTGATGCAGCCCATAACTCCATCTCCAGATTGGGGATGATCATCAAATGGTTTCAGTTCCAGCAACAATCGCCTCTCATCTGATGAACTTGATTTAATCGACGGAATTTGTGAGCTGATTATTTGTCCTATTTCCATCAAATGAAATTCGCCGCCAGGCTGGAAAGAGCTTTGATCCTTGAATTCCCAATAAACGTGGTTGTCATTCAATGCCATCACCTCGTCCTCTATCTTATTCAAGAACGGATGAGATTCAAAAAGTTTGGGTAGTAATTCGTCTTTAGAGTAAAAATCGTTTTTAACAATCTTAATATCCGCGGAGGACTTTAGCGACGCAATGAATTCTTCATAAAGTTGTTGATAGCTCATTTACAATAAATTTATTTAAGAACATATTTTGTGCTGTGAGCAGCAATTAAGGTATCACGCTGTGACGTATAATCTTCCACCTTAATTATGCGTTGTTGATGCGACTGGTCAAGGACACTTTGCATATTAGTTATCGTGAGGAGAGTCGTGTTTTTGACATCAACTACAAATTCTGCAAACTGCCTAGTAAAGCGCGGATCTATGTTTTGGATCTTTACCCGGCCAAGATTGCTGTCATTTAAGTTAGGCAGAACCGACCCGGTAAAGTCGGGTGGAGTCGGACTCTCCTCATGAAATTCCCCTACCTTATCACCTTCAACAACCGCACCTCTATCTCTTTTCTCCCATTGTTCGGTTGTGTCATTAAATTCATATGGTCCAAACTCCATTGACACATAATTGGGATAATCTATATCCGCACCGCCATGGTAACTGATAGTCGTTTTGTACCAAATCGCTTGGCCTCCATTGATAGCTGTCAATGCTTTGCTCTCAACTTCCCTATAAAATGCTCCGTTAACTTGGCTGGTTGCAGGAGTAAGATTTGTATCTAACGCTGGCCCGCCAAGATCATCATGAAGCAAATGCATTTTTACCCAAGCCGACCCTGCGGATAAACCTGACTGATTGATCTTTGCCCACCCTGGCAATGTTGCACCAGAATTTGTATTTGCTGCTGATCCACCGCTTGTTCTTCCCTTCTTGAGATAAAATACTTCAAAACTGCTCGCTTTAACACCATTTACAAACTCCGGTTTAACCAGAGGTGGTGGTTCAGTTCCGCCTACCATCGTCATTAATGGTGGTAGTTTCATTGCAAGGTCGTCCAGCTTCTTGTTCATTTCCTCATTATCTTTTTCAGCATTTGCATTGTTTGGGTCTGCCAATTTAGTCTTAATGGCTTCGATTTCTGTATTCAACGTTTTTGCATCTTCATAGTTCTGTTTGTAACTTTTATTTGCAGGCTTATCAATGATCTTAGCCACCGCTGTCAATAGTGTCGGAATTGTTCTCGGATTGTAAGAAGCAACATACAACTGCGCAGAATTCTCGCTTCCTTCAAAATAAATATCATGATCCTCTCCTCTTGTATCCTTAAAATTCTTTCTTATTCCCAACCATCCAAGTATCTTTCCCACAGCCGCCTTACCCATCGCGATCAACTGCTCCACTAACGTCACCACCCTATCAATCAACCATGTCAACGCCGTATCGGCCCATGCTCTCACTCCTTCCAATGCATCTTTCAATCTTTCACTCAAATTCAATCCAACCTGGTTCGCTAAGAATCCAATTACAATCGGTACGCCTCTTGCCAATGCCCTCTCAAGAAAATCAGCAGCGCCTTGAACCACGCCTTGCGCAATTTGCAATGTGCCTTCAACAAATGAATTCACGATCTCGAGCATTTCACGTAAATACTTGATGAAGGACTGAATAGCTTTATACAAAGCGATCGCACTGTTGATCACCGCCATGATACCAGTTGGATCCAGCATGCTCAAAAGTTTTGTCACTACTTTCTTGATGATCGTATCCATCACAAAACTTTGCACCGCTCCCAAAACCATATCCCAAATGTTCGACATCTTTTCCTTCAACTTTTCAATCATCACAGGCATGAACCCACGCTCCTGTACATCCTTATAGAATTGATAGGCTTCTCCAACGGCGCCCACTACTTTTTCCGCCACGGCAATTATCTTTTTGATCTTGGCTACTTTTTCCTTTCCAATCCGCTCTTCCAGTTTCTTCCAGACTTTTTCCATCGTAATATCCAACACAGCAAGCAACCACTTCACAAGACCCAATACCGTGAAATCAGTTGGCATTGGTATGCCTGCATCCTTCACCTCTTTGAGGAACCATGCCTTCAATCCATTCCATAAGTGAGTAAGAATATTGTCAAAGAACTGGAGGAATCCTTGCTTGATTGCTCTCAGCAAATTTTTCAGGAATCCAATCGGGTCGGCCTTGATCAGTTCAATTGCCATCATCGCCTTCGTGATGATGTTATTGATCAGATCAAATGGGAAGTTCATGATCTGAAGAATCACATGGATCACGATCCTGATGATCTCTACCACAAAGGCAAGTAGCCTGATGATAGGTTCCCCAAATCTGTCCATGATCCGGTGGAACGCTACAATGGGGTGAATCAGGTCATTCAGGGTGAAAGAATTCCAGACGTCAATGAACAATTGGACCACATAGGCCGGAGTCATGTTCAACTTTGCAACTGCAGCGTCAATTTGTGCCGCCGCTCTTGCAATTGCCCCCGATTCTTTCATTTGGTTGAACTGCTCTTCGCCACCATCCATCAAACTCATGAAACCATGAATGATGTTTTCAACCGAACGAGGAACTACTTCATCAGTGAATGGATCTTTTCCAATGATGACTGTGATCAAAAGAAAACCGCGCTGCGTTCTTGCCCAGGCCGATAAGCGCGTCATCAAAACTTCTTTGATGAAGCGCAATATGACTGCACCAACTTCCCTGACAAATTCCCAAACTCGTTGAACTGGTTGCGCGAATTCGTTATAGATCATCTGGAACGTTCCCCGAGGATCCATCAAGCTCGCGATAGATACACGGTCCCAGATGTTGTGGAATGCTACTACAATCTGTTCATACGCTCCGCTGAAAACAACAATTCCGCGATCAATATAATCCGCCACCCGTTTGAAGCTGCCCGTCTCCTGCATTTGCGTCCGCTGCAATCTCCCTTCTTCACCACCTAACTCCAGCAATGCATTCAGAATATTTGTTCCATTGCGTTCAACAACCTGTCCTGTAATCGGATCCTTTCCAAGAATAACCGTCAGTAGCGGATAAGCAGGCGTTTCTTCCTTGATGAAGTCAACGATCTTGCTGAGCAAGTAGTCCTTCACCATTCCCAACAATTCCAAAGCGACACTCTCTGCAAAATCAATAACGCGACTGATAAATCGCATTACAATGCTCACACCTCTGTGCAACACATCGAGTGGGGAACGTAGATCAAGCAACCCCAAACCATTCCAGAAACTGGTGAGCTCTCCAATCAATCCACTTACCAATGCCTCTACTCTGGCAATCTGTGTGTCAATCCAGGCCGCTGCCCTATCCAGCAATTGCAACTCAATCAACTTTTGCTGCAACATGCTGCCGCCAGGCATAATATCGAGAGCCGCTTCAATGAAGTTGCGCCCATTCCGTTCAATGCGCTCGTGAGTAATTGGGTCCTGACCCAATACCACGCGCAGTGCCCTGAAGCCTGTAACATGCAGCGCTACCTGCTGCGCTTTTAGAATCGCACAATGCTTTGCCTCTTCAAAATCTGGTATCAGGCAATCCGTTAGGGATCCTGCAAATTCTAACGCATCATCAATTGGGGATCGATGAATTGCTAACTGGGAACTGGTGCTGATAGGCGGACCACGGTCCTGCTGCGGACTGTGATCTGAGATTTTCACCTCGTTTGTATTATTCAAAGAACTATCTGAAATAATTTTCTGTGTCTGAATGGGGCTATCACTATTGTCAACTGTGTGCGACCTGCATTCAATACATTCTTTTGTTTGAATAGAATGATCATACTTTTTTTGAAGGAGAGGTTGAACTACGGATTTTCCTTCCTCTTCTTTTTCTCTCGTTTCCTCCTCCTTCATCTGTAATTTATTCGTGGGAACATTTGCGGGAGCCGCACTAGCCAAATGCAGGTTGCCATTGTAGTTAACATTCCAATTGCTCAATGAACGATTGTCATTGTTATTAGTGTCTGATGGAATAGAGGGATTAGAAACGGGGCTTTCCTCTTTTGTATGGACGTCGCTACCTTCCTGCTCTTTCGCCTCCAAGACCCCGGAAGTGGAATTGGAAATTCCTGGCTGTTGTTTATCAATTGATTTTTGAACAGCAGTTTTTGGCGCCACCATCTTCCTGTTAGCAACTGAAGATGCAGTTGGAGAAGATACATGTTTGCTTGCGCCTTGCTGAATGGTGTGCGTCAATTCATGCGCAAGTAATAAACTACCTGAGGAAGTATGTGGAGAATACTTTCCACTATTAAAATAAATATCACTGCCATGCGCAAATGCCTGTGCATTTACCTGGCGGTTCATGGATTCAGCCTGGCTACTGGTGTGTATGCGCACACCGGCGAAGTCCGCACTGAAGCGGCTTTCCATGAATGAGCGTGTTGATTCAGGCAATGGACTTCCACCGCCTTTAGACTCAGATAAGGATTGCTCGAACGATTTTGAACTGGCAGGTGGGCCCCTTCCTGATAGCTGAACAACATCGGATGGATGAAGAGAAATGTTTTTTCGATTGACGTTTGTAGTAAGAACGTTGTTGGCTTTGGTTTGAACTCTTTGAACCTCCTCCTTTTCCTCATGTTCGCACGCTTCACATTTTGCCTGCACCTTTTCATGCTCCTTATGTTCCAATTCCTCGGGTGCGCGCTGCACTGCCTTCTCCTCTTCCTTTGGTTCCTCCATCAATTGAATGGTCGTGGATTTTGTTTGCACCTGTTCTTCCTTCTCTTCTTCTTTGCGCTGCACGCCTTCCTCCTTGCGCTCTTCAGTTGTGGCGGCAGTCGGTTCCGGCATGGTCATCACGCGCTCTGCCATTCGGTCCGCTTCTTTCTCTTGCGGATCGTCGGGTTTACTAACGTTAAGTTTTGCCTGGATTGAATTGCTGCTGTTGAAAAATGAATGAGTATTTGTAATAGACGAAAAGAAACCATTTTCTCCGGCGCTTTTTCCAAAGAATGAAGCTTTCTCCCGGGATTGCTGCACCCGGGTGGCTGAAGGATTCAATATTTTTTCACCGGTTTCGCTCAAGTCATTTCCTTTTTGACTAGGATAACTAGGATAGCTAGGATAACTAGGATGGCTAGGATGAAGGGATAACTAGGATGTCGATGATTTAGGAGAGCGAGGATTGAAATGAGAATTACGTCAACCGCTAATCCTTTATTTCCTTTATCCTTTATCCTTTCATCCTTTCATCCTTTGATCCTAGTGCCTAGTTCCATTCCACCTGCAAGCTTGTTTTCATAAACGGTAGTTGGATTATATTAATGGACCATGGTAAAGACTGCAGCAGCATGTCATAAGACTTCTGCTCAACTTGTAATAACCAGCGATCATCGGTCCTACTTAGTTTTCCATTTCGAAGCAAGAAAGTTTCCCTGAGTCCTTCCATGCTGGTGTTCTTTAGCACTTTCCAATGTTCAAGTATTGCCATCAACACCTTATTTGCTTCTTCTAACTCATTAGGTCGTAAAGCTTCCACAGGGCTCAAAGGTTCATGTATATCAACACCGCAAAGAATTTTGTTCAAACCAAATTCATATTCCATCCCTATCAGGTTACCGGAGCCAAGGTAATGGAGTAGATAAATTGCACTGGTTGGCGATAGTAGCTCTCCATTTCTTAGCCAACCTAAATTCTCAAATAACCTGGGGAGGAAGGGAGCAGCGATCACCAGTCCTGCATTAGCAATGAATACTTCCTCATCTGGATCACCATCCTGATCGCTGAATAATTTTCGAATCAATGCAGCCCGATCTTTTTCTTTTTTCCTGCCAGGTTCTTGTTGCTGACGTTGATCCTTTTCCTCTTGCTGATTTAGCAATTGCTCACGAGCCTGATCTTTTTCGTTCTTCTTTTCAGGTAATTGATCTGGATCCTGACCCCCTTCATTTTGCTGATTCAATAATTGCTCCCTCTCGCTTTGTTCATTCGATGCATTGTCATGAATTCCTTCTACGGCAACACCAGGGGTCTGACTATACTTCCTGTTCAATTCTTTTATGGAATGCCCTTCGATAAATTTCTTCCAATTTATGTCCGAATGACGTTTTATCGCGGTAAGAAGAAGATCTTTCTTAAACTCGTCCATTCTTTTACGACCATAAAGTTCTGGTAGTTTTTTCTCCTGTTCAAACAATTCATATTCTTCAATGGTTTCCACTATAGACAAACTTTCATCTGGAACTATAAACCTGATCAGGGTATAAAATAGATTTCCTGAAAACTGTTGCAGTAACCGCTCAATCGATTTTTCGCTGGAAAGTGTAGCCCTTAATTCTTGTTTTAGAAATTCAATATCGTTGGTTGACATTCCTGGTACCTGAATCACTTCCATGATTGACTGCTCTTTCAAATTGAATTCTTCTCCGGCACACCACCACGGCAGGTATCCATATTTAAGAAAGAAGGTGAATTTCTCTATAGTCATTAGTGCCTTCGATTTGAATAACCCGGATGCGGATAGTCTTTCAGGCGCTTCTTTCTTATGATCATCCAACTCTGCCCTCGTAAGATTGATATGGGACTGGATGTTTGTTTGCATTTCCTCCAGGACTTTATCCAGTAACTTATCCAGCCAGTCATTATCCTCGGTTACATCGATCTCCACATCTATTTTATCAATAGCAATGGAAACATCTTCTTTGGCTATCCCGTCAAACAACCTCTCCATCCTTGGAATCAGTTTTTGCTCGATAGTTTCCTGCAATTCCTTTTGAAGCAAAAGTCCATCTGCCCTGCTGGCTCTCAAATCAAAAATATATTTCCCTATTACATGCATATCATTCTATGGGAAAAGTGGTTTTAATACATCAATCAATTTCTTGATCACATCTGTGTACCTTGGCTTCTTTTCATTGTTCTTTTCTATCCGGGCGAGTTCTTCCTGCAGGTCGCTAAACAATACCTGCACAATCTTCTTCTGCGAAGCATTCATTTGGCCCGCCATACCCACTAATGTGTTGACTTGTTGCGGCATTACCTTGAAGATTCCTTCCATGCCGAGGGTTCCTACATTTATATCTTCTCCTTTCAGGCAGGCCATCAGCATTGAAGTGTTGACAAGTATTCTGTATAATGCAATTGCCAGCGTTTTGAAATCCGAATTGAATAATACCGCCGTCTCAGCTAACCATTTTGCAAGTAGCGCATCCGCTTTGGTACTGATGAAGAATTTCAGTTGTTCTTCTTTTGACGCGACTATTACTGCTTCAGCTTGTGCATAGAATTCAACCATCTTGCCAAAAGAGCCCAGCGCATTCGTAAATCCAGGGAACGAATTTGTATCTACTTTCTGAAGGTTAGTAAAGTCCTTGATGATGTCATCCAGTGGCAGGCAGGTTTTCGTAACAACAACAATCGGCTCAAGCACGAGGTCCGCTTTTGTTGGTTCGCTAGCACAGATTCCATTTACAGCCACGAGCGAAACTGAGAAGGTGCCACTCTGGAAATAACTGTGTGAAATAGTATTTGATGTATCATTAGATGCCTGTCCATCTCCAAAGTCCCACCGAAAGAGTTTTGCAAACGGAGCAGACGTAATCGTGAAAATGACTGTGTTCGTATTCCCAGATCTTTGGAATGTAAACTTCGGCTGGTCTGGACGATGGTAAACTACCGCATTGAATGTGGCGGTTCGTCCGTCAGGAGCAGTATAAGTAATTAAAATTGTTTTGTTATCCAGGTTTCCTAGCACAACTTCTGATGGGGTAAAGACATAATTACCGCCACCCAGGTCTTTCACTCCGTCCCCGGCAACCTTACCACCAGGTGGAGATACAATTATTTTAAATGAACTTGTTTCTTCACTGCAATATTCATTTCGGTCGAGGTTGATGCTTACTGCACCTAGAGGGACTATAGTTATAATCTTGGTTACCGTGTCGCTACAAATACCGTTGATAACCTTCAACGTCACCGTATACATCCCTTCATCTTTGTACATATGACTGCCGGGCTGCTCTTTGTTGGAAGTATCGCTTGCGCTTGTGCCTTCACCGAAATCCCATTCATATAGCGTTCCAAACTGCGATTTGTTTTCGAATACAACTTCCCTGTTTGAAGTGGTACCTGGTTTGCTTTCGAAAGCCGCAATTGGTTTCCTATATACTTTTACTGTAAACGTAACAGTCTTCTCTTCAAAGGTGTAAGTAAACACAATCTCCTTCTCCTTAGCATCTCCAAAATCTACAGTAGCGGGATTGAAAGTGAATTTCTCATTTTCCTTTGCAACTTTTTCACCTGTAACAACACCACCCGAAGGAGTTGCTGAGAAAACATAAGTTGTTCTATCATTCGAACAGAATTCATTCTTCTCGAGTGAAAGTGTGAGAACAACATTCGGCTCAGTAATGATATACTGTATGGGTGGGCAGTCGGAACAACAGAGGTACGGCAGGTAAAAATCTGCTACTACCGTTCCATTCGGAAGAGAGCTGATCCTGGAATCAAACAATCCTATTCTTGCCACATTACCCAACAATATATTTTCCTTCAATAAATCTATCGTAGTCTGTTTTACGCCAAGTCCCAAAAGTTCAACCGACAACCTGTTTATATCTTTCAGACTTACCAGCCGATTTGCTACGGTACTGGTCTTAGCGGCGGAAACCGAACTGAGTCCTGCTACCAGGTTCCGATCAGTCACACTTGCAAGGTTCCCTGCGGCTGTTGTGATGCTATTGAAACCTGCAATCTGCGTTAGTGGTTTGTCTTGTTGTCTTTCATGATACACAATAATGAATGTCCCCCCTTTGGGCACACCCGCTTTATGTTCAATACCAGGATGTTTCTGAATGAATTTATTCAACTGCCTCAATCCAGCCAGTTCAGCCACCCTTCCTTTATATTCAGCGGCCAATGCATCAAATGGCTTTTGACTACAAGCCAATAATAAGGCATCAATTTGATCAATCTCGTCTTCAATTTCAACTTGCCTCCCATGCTCTGTAGCAGTGACAAGTTGGTTCCTCAATAACTTTCTCAGGAATTGGGCAATGGATGTTAATCTTCCAAAATAGAAATCGAATTGTGACAAATCAAATGAGGAGACCGATGCACCCAATTGCTCATAGATCTTTTGAAAATAAAACAGCATGATCATTCTATACAGGCCGGGATTAAATTCAATTATCGTAAACATTTGCGGCCCTGGTATGGCGGGTTGAAAAAATGAAGCGTTGATATCATTCAAATTCTTTATCGCCGGATACAAAAGTTCAAACTGATGTCCGAACGTCTTCGGTGTAAGAGAAAAATTTGGTGAACAAAACTTGAGAATCGGCAATCCTACTGTTAGATTTTTTATGTCGTCAAGATCATCTCTGGTAGGCGGAAATGCGTAGTAATACACAATGATCTTGCAAAAAAAACAAATTAATTCAGCCTTCATTGATTCATAAATTGCCTCCAGGTCACGAAAGTGACATTCCATTTTGGTAAAATCGATTTCACCATCATTCAGGCTGGCGCTTAGCGCCACCACATCAAAAGGCAATCGGTTGTTATTGCGTAAAGTGCTAATCGTATTTAAAACGTTCTTATAATTCTTACCAAGATGGCCCTCTACGCGAAAGAAATTATAAGGCTCTATGTCATATAACAGTGGCGTCTTGACAAACCCGTCAGTTGCATAGGAAGGATTATAACTTAGCACCTGGTCCGCCCTCCCTTTCATACTTAGTTCAGGGTTCCAGCATAGAAACAGTGGTTCGGTTTTATCATTCGCGAAGTAGTAATAGGGAATTGACTTCTCTGACAGTGTCATATTTCCCAACCGGGACGGCGTGATGCGGATGTTGGTATCAATATTATTCAAGATTTTTACCCCGGCAGGAGTCGGAATTTGTACGCTGCTAATCATTAACACCAATCGTTTGTACAACAATTTAAAGGCAACAAATAATTCAGACTGGTTACCAAGAATTGGTGAAGGAATAAAATAGGAACGGTATCCACTTCTTAGCTGATTAGGAGGTGGAACTGCCTCGCCTAACAACAAGTGTCTTGGAAAAAGTGTTGAGTCGGGGCAACATTGCGCAAAAAGTTTCAAACCAACATTCCTGACCTCATCGTAGGCCTGTATCAAATCGGAAAAGAAATCGTACCAATACTGAAAGTGCAACAGCGTATTGCCCGCGATAGTATTGTTATGAATGAACGCAAATCGACTTGCAAAGTTGGTAAACGGCGCACCGGTGACTACATCCCTCACGATACTGCCATATACTTTGTGCAATTGAAACAAAGCATTGTCCAGCTCTTCAACCAGCTGCTTATTGAGAATACGCTGATATGCTTCGAATATGTCATTTGTGTTGACGAGATTAGTTGCAGGTACATCAAACCGCTTAATCTTCACATCTGGAAGATTTATTTTCCGAAGGAGCAATTCAGTCACCTCTGTATTTGTTGAAGCAAGTCCAAAGCGATTCAACATGGTCCTGATCCTTCCAGCCAGGTCACCCCTTCCTACTCCAATGGTGTCTTTCAGGCCACTGGAATCTAGTTTCTCTTTTGGAATAATTTTATCAGCATCCGATTTTCTTATAAGCAGTTTTCGAATATTCACCTGCACGTCTCTCCCTTTATCATCGCATGAAGTAGGATTGCAATTTTTAGCGTCTACTTCCAACAGTTCATAAAAAAGCACGACAATTTTTTCTTCATCCTTGTTGGTCAAGAATTCTTTTGTGAGTGGTTTTGCATCAGCTATTCCCTGAGGCAACAATTCCCAAATTGGAAAACGTTGCTCGCTTTTCATTTCTCCATTTGTTGCAACAGACGTCTTCACAAACACATCATAGAGTTTCGGCTTTACTGCATCAAAGTCCTTATACTCATAAAAGTCTTCTGTCTCCATTTTGATCAGATAACCCTCTGATGTATCTCCAACTCCCCGGGTGATCGTGAGTTTTGTACCGTTGGTTGAAGTCTTAACTTCCAGACCGCACACAATGCCAATGCCGATCATGCTCGTCCTTGTCAATCTTTCCTGTTCTTCCAGGTAGCTAAACATGTTATTGAGGTCTTCTGCCATCAACAATTGATCAGCAACAAATTCAGGGAATTGATTTGCAGTCGGTATCATGATTCCTTATTTTTCTTTTTTGAAATAATAGTTTGGCCCAGGTAAACCCGGTTCTCATCGTTGCCGTCCACGCAATCATGGAGTGATGCAGGTGGATAAACACTCTTCAATTGATTGAAGACGTTAATGACAGCTTTTAATTTGGATGAAAGTTCAGCGGGATCAGAATCGTTCTTTGCCAATACTTTGAGCCATTCGCAATAAACCTTTGTGAATTCTTCATATTGAATGTCACTTACCCAACAAATTTTAACCGCCAGATGTGCCGGCGTTTCTTTTCTTATGGTATCCTCCGCAAACCTTCTGAAAGGAATATTAGTACTGGCTAACCCCGACTCACCGTGCATCACAAAGGTTAGCCTGAATGAATAGGGATCTTCATCACCGCAAAATTTGCAATCAGGTCCAACACAGATCTGTAATAGGGGATCTCCATCCGGAGGAAGTGCCCATTTAGTAAATCTTGGGCGTAACAAGAGGTGCTCCACGATATGAAACGACTCCTTTCTCAAAAACTTTTCAGCAAATGAGATAATACTATCACGCAATGATTCTACTTCAGCCTTTGTTTTATAAAGGTTGCCATGACTTGCAATTATATTCCCCGACTCATCAAGAAGATTCAATTTAAATTTTAACCCGGTTGAACGGCGAATGTCATACCTATCCTTATTAAGAATACTAGAAAGAATTGCAATAATAGCTGGATCAGATTTCTTCTGTAGGCTTTCTGTTCCAGGCGTAACAGGGGCAACTGATTCCAGCAACACGGTCTTTGAAGCATCGATTAATTGAAGTGTAGTACTGCCAGCTTCGGTATGAAATTCAAAAAAATTGAGATACTCGTCGAATCCAAGAATCGCGGCTATTCGTGCATTTAAACCAGCAAGATTATTAGCGTTACAAACACTTTCCTCTAGTTTATAATTGAAAGATCGGGCACGACCACTACTAATGAAAGGATAGTTGGAAAGAAAGGCAATCTTGTTCTTGATCAGTTTTTCATCTGCTATTTTCTTTTCGAATGTGCCATATAACATCATTGCAAAGTCAGAGAAATCCTCAGCAAATCTTGCCAACAAATGATTCAGAAAGCGGTTTCGCCGATCCCGATAAGTCACGCTGTCTTCTAAAAGATTCTGCAGACCTTCAGCATCCAGTCCGTCGTATAAAGTTGTCTGCACTTCCAATATATCAGAATCAGTGAGAAACCTTGAGAAATAAGTTTTATTAATCGTTTGATCGAGGGAGAACAAATCTCCTATATGTGACAATTGCGACAAATAGTTCACCAACAGTTGCTCAAAAAATAAAAGATACGCCTTCAGTTGCCTGGCTTGCGCTTTTCGGAGAGTGGTGGCAACAGAAGGTAATCCTTCCCATCCAATTCCATAAGTAAGCGGGAAGGAATATTGTACAGGATAATAGTCATTCCATGATTGAGGCTTTCCTGTTGGAAACTCAAGGTCTAATTCATGCTCCATCAATTTGGGATGTTGATTTGCACCTCTGATGACCTGCATGGTATCTACCAGTTCCGACATGTCGGGAAGAAATGGCAAATTGTTTTTAAATACCAAAAACTTTGATGCCTCAATAAAGAGTCTTGGTTGGTGATTGGCTGTAACCTCCAATCTCCAGGATGGCGCTTCTATGGCCCTACCCTCTTTATCATATTTCACCAGCACCATGTTCTTAATGGTCTTTACTCCTGGGATATCCATCAGCAAATTGATGATGTCAGAAGTATAGAGAACTTTTTTCAGCGACGCCTTTTCCAACTCAGTTGTGTCAATGAAGCCGTGACTCAACGGAGGACCCTGGAAAATCTCATCTACTGGTCTGCCTGCATCCAACCATTCCTTAAGTGAATAGAACTTTATTTCAGGAGCGAAATAGTCTGCAATTAGAAAATACGCCTCCGCAAGAATTTTTTCAATATCACTATCGGGTGAAACTTCCATATCTGCACACACAGCCACATCTTCAATGCTTACAGCTTTAATGCTGCAATAGTCTTCCGCAAGATTTCGATGCTGATGCAACTGGGCAGTTGCTTCGGCCACAACCTCTTTTGTTTTCCTGATTTTTTCCAGGTAAAGATTGATAATACCGCTGGGAGAAAGGCTTTCGAATTCAGGGACCAGGTCTTCAACTTTCAGCTCTTTTCTCAACGCATCTCTAAGCATTAGGAGATTGAAAGGAACGTCCTCAAACAGAATTGGGTCTGTGATTGGTGTGCCACCCAGGGTGAATTCTATCCTTAAGGTCACGTACATTGGCTTACGCAAAGTAGTAGCCAGCTTATCGTTGCCTATGATAATATTATCCGTCTTGTTTCCAGAAAGTGACGTTACCTGAACCTTGGTAATCTTTGAATCTTTAGAAGTGAAGTCCTTCCAGAGCTTCTTCGACGCGGCAGTTCCTGACGTTATTTTCGTTCGCAAATCTTCGTAAGAAGGAAATCTCACTTCCATGTAAATCACTTCCGGATCACCCTCTTCTTTGGCCTTTGTGAATTGATGCCGGATCTTCCCACTATTCAAATCGCCCAGTCGCTGTTCGTCATCAAACTCCAACAAGACATCATATAAACCTTTTGCAAAAACCTGATGTTCTTCCGGCTTTTCAGGCGGAGGGGGAGGATCGAAACCGAGTTCACTTTTTTTGCAATTGACATAAAGTTTCATTTCGCAAGGGCACTGCTTACACGCAAGCCACGCATTCTTGACTCCTTCCACATCAATTAGTAATTTTCTAAAGTCATTAATTGTCCAGGGATTTACAGTAAGGATCTGGCGCGCACTGAACAGCGCCTGCAAATTTGGATTCAATGTTTCTCCTTCCGGCTTCGCAATCAGGTCCCTTATTTCATAATTTGTTCTATATCCTAACTCAGTAAGCGCATAAGCCAATGCCTCAAGTGTTGTAATCCCCGGATCATGGAGATTGTAATCGGTCCACCATCTGCTTCCCAATTGCGTGATGTATTCAACACCCTTTTGACGAAGGAAATAATAATCCACACCGCCAGGCAGAATGGGATTTTTTTCTATGGTAATATGTTCATCCATTTCAATTAGCGAGATACCAGTTCATTTTTATCGCTACATTTTTCCAATACGTCGTCTTTTACTTTAATAGCCTTGATCAGGTGCTCTCTTGCAGGTGCGGATACTAATATTGACATTGAAGTAGAGGCGCTGATCTCGTCCTGGTCCTTTGATTCCGGTGAGCCATCCTGTTTATCATGGAACATCATCACATCTGTTATATAATCAACATAGGAGCGCTCTTCAATAAAATTTATCATTGTTGACTTATGAATCTTACCACCAAACTCAATATCTGATGCTTCAGAAGAAGCCCAGGGCGTTAGAAAGGAAGTGATCTCCTGCTGAAGCAAATCAGAGTAATAGCTTTCATCAAACCCGGGAAAAAACTTCACCATGAGTTGCATTCTCACCTCTTCAAATCTTGGGTTTTCTACGTGCAACTGCACGTGACAGGAAATATATTTTCTCAAGTACTGCTTGATATTCTCGAGATCTGAACGGTAAGTATAAGGTCGAAGCGGGTTAATTGAATTTTGATTGCGAAGCTGTGGGATCGTGATTATAGTAACATGCCCGGGAGCAATTTCATTATAAACAACTGTCGGTTCATACCTGGTATGATTCAGACATTTGACTTTATGGATTTGAGGAAAGGCTTCCAATACCAAATGTTCATAATCCCAAATGGTGATGGCTCTTTGTTTGTGCCGCAGGCGTTCACTCACCCGCATATAGAAATGTTCAGGTGTCTCAGTAGCACGTCCCCCAAATGATGCATACGGCTGCTCGATTTTTTTAATAGCAGAAGCCGGCTCTTTTAATTTTGAAATAGTTTTTGCTGGCAATGGAGCCAACAAGAAGTCAGAAGCGTTTTCCTGATCATCAAAAGTTACAACTGCTGCCTGGGCTGTAACAGTAATGATCTTGCAAACTGCTTCTGCTGATTCCTTAATGGAGGCTCTTATCCAGTGAAATCCTGGTGGTAATAAACTATTATTACTGGTTGCATTTTCTGGCATGCTAAAAGTAACAATGCCCGATTGCACCAATTGATTGGTTTGATCACTTATGTCCAGCTTGTTAAAAGTAATCCATGAATTCTTGCTCAGATAACTCCAGGATATATGTGGTTCGGGTTTCAATTGAAGTGGATCTGCGGTTCCTTCAGCAAGCTGGAAAAGAAGTGTGAGAACTTGCGGAGGATGCAGGTCTTTTATTCCAATATAAAACTCTCCTATGCTCTGGGTTCTAATGAGCACTCCAAGATCATTTCTTTGCTCATGAGCGAACTGCGGAAAAAGGAAAACACCACTACCCCCAGATAAGAATGTATGCTGCTCGGCTTGTCCGAATGGATAGATATGAAAGAACCTGGAATTTCTTTGTTCAAATTGGATGGCATCATTTGATGAAAGATTGTATTCTATCTCGGCGGTATAGCTCAAATAAATAGACCTGATCTTTGGAGTGTATGGTTCCTTCGGAAGTTCCTCTCCTTCTTTCAGCGTTTTGTTGGCCTTCCTGATCAGGTAGTCAATAAGCGCCTCCTGATATTGCTGGTACTGAAAATCCGTGGTGAGCAGCAGCCGCATGAATCCATTCCGACTATTTATAGAGTACTCCCTATATTCTTCCCTTGAATCAACCGATGCATCTGGTTGGATAGCCTGGTAATTTGAAGGAAAGTATACGGTTGATAATCGTCCCCAAATGATTTCTACTTCGCCCTGTACAGTCGATTGTTTTTTCCCATTCGTTTGCCAGTCCTGGATCAGCTGTGTGAATGGCGCGTCGATCCATCGTCCGTTTTGAAGAAACTGGATCCGGGCAGTTGGATAGAATCTATCAACAAGATTAAAATCAAAATCTTTTTGAGATTCGAGCAGACCATCCCATTCAATGGAAAATCGAAATTGTGCATTCTTCTTTTCAAATACTTCTTTGGAACCAACGATAAATGCGGCTCCTTTTTTTGGAGCGGTACCAAAGGGAAGAAAAGGCTTTGCCGGATTTAAAACACCTACATCATTTTGCAGCAATAAAGTCTTGACGCCTGTTTGATTGAACAGCTGGTTTTCACTGCCAACAGCAACTTTCAACTTGAGTCGACTTATTTTGATATCCCTCAAGTCATCAAATTGAGGGTTGCCGATGCTGTTTTGAAGAATTATTTTCAATATGGGCAGATCAGTGTCATAAGTTTCTCCATGCACTTTAGCGGAGTATCCAACAATTGGCGGTATTGAAGAAGGAATGGTGATTGTGAATTGACCGTAGCTGCTCCCATCACCTTCGGACACGGTATTGAAAGCTGCGCTCGCGGCATACCAACCTTTTGCTGTGGTGAGATAAAAGAGAAACGACTTGTTATTGAGCGCTGAATTTTTATCAGTATATAGCTTGAGGTAGATTTTTCTCTCACCTTCATTCAAGTAAAGGTAATGAGACGCAAGAGCGAAGCCAATACTGGTTTCAGGCATCGCAATGCTCTTGAAGGCACCGTCCACGTATACCTTATTTGCAAATGCTGCCCACTCCATTCCTGGCGTTTTGATTGCTGCGCCTAAACCATCGGCAGAATTTGCAACCGGAGAGGCAAATAGCATTCCGCTAAAACCCGTTTCAGATGTCCCTGACTTGAAGAAGGATTTGAATTCAGCAGCAGTGGCTTTATTAATTACTATGTTATCGTCAAGTTTATAATAGACATCTTTTTTCAAACTGTCTTTGCCTGCTTTAAATAGTGTCCCTTTCGGGAGCAGGTAACTATTGACAGATTTGGCAAGTTCAAATACCAGGTGGGCATGATTCGGCAATGCTGGCTTTGGTTTAAGCCGCAACACTTCCTTATAGTAAAAATCCAGATGGCGATCAGTGATTCCGTTGAGCTGTTGTTGTGGAAATTTAAATAATCTTAGAAACGCGAGGTACAGTGCGTAATATGGTTCATGAGTGTTCCAATGATTGAGCGTCTTTTCAAGATAGAGAAGTGATTCAGATTTAATCTTTGCAAATGCTTTGAGAAACTCATCAAATACAGCAGCAAAGAGATTATGATTAACGGCATGATTGATGCGCTGATATAACTCTCCTACATCTCCAATGCTAATATCAGCTGCATTCGTTCCGTATATACTGTAATCATGATGCGTCACCTGGGAGTAATACTGACTATAAGTGCTCCAATCCGAAAAACCTTCCGGTGGTGCCGGTACCCAATCTTTCGAGAATCCACTTGTAATAATGGTTTCTGCTTTTTTTACGCCACTCCCAAGAATTACCCAATCGGCCTTATCCATTTCAGTGATTAACCCTGGCA
>AR_comb_assmDRAFT_10094753_pt1 | contig 23315 bp, 16 predicted proteins | sample ArasoioldDNA_FD_10543 | JGI IMG/M metagenome (IMG submission 10543) | reverse complement strand
GCTTGCGCCCACTAGCTCCTGAGGCTAGCGCGTCTGCCAATTCCGCCACTTCCGCAAGTGGGTGGTCTCGCTCGTGTGAGCGAGACGCATGGCGCCCACGACGAGCGAAGGCGCAAGTTCGAAGTATAACACGCTCGATTTAGCCGAATCTGAGGCTAGTTCTCGTTCTCGCTGGCCGCGCGCCGCGCCCGCTCGAATTCCTCGAGCTCCTTCACGACGCGCTCGTGGATGCGTCGTGCCTGCCACTCGCGCCACGTCTTCTTGATGTCGTTGTAGATCGAACCGGGATCCACGCTGGCGCCGATCAGCGGGGGTGTGGAGAATTCTTGTGGCGTCATCACTCGCAGTATCTCTTGATGAGAGATGGCACCGCGCATTGGTGTCAGCGGATCGTTGGGAGAAGGTTGCCACGGTGGCGGCGGCAGTGTTGCAGTCGTGCTGGTACGAAAGCGCGGGCGGCCTTTCTCGTCGATGGTGAACGCCTGCGGATCCGTCGGCCACAAGTCGCGGGCGATGCGGTCAGCAGATTCCGCAATGGGCCCGGGTCCTCGCGGCGTCCGCGGCTCCTGTGCGTGGAGACTCGAGGATAGGCAGGCCGTTGAGGCGACGAGCACGACCAGGCGCCGCATAAGAGATTAGACCCCCTTCCGACGCAGACGGCCGTCCAGTACTCGGTATGGCAGTCTGGGAGGCAATGCAGAAGCGGGACTTCGACGTATAACATGCGCATCCCATGGACGTTCTGATGCTGCTTCGCTGGCTCGCCATCATCGCGCTCGTGGTCTTCGTTGCGCGCCGCCGCTCGCTGACCGCCTGGATTCTGCTCTCGATGGTCATCGGCGCCGAGGTCGGCCACGACTTCCAGAGTGTGGCCGTCGAGTTGCGCTTCCTCAGCCAGATTTTCCTGCGCCTCATCACCACCATCGTCGCGCCGCTGCTCTTTGCGACGCTGGTGGTCGGCATCGCCGGTCATTCGAACCTGCGACAGGTCGGACGTATGGGCGTGCGCGCGTTGATCTACTTCGAGGTGGTGACGACTTTCGCGCTGCTGATTGGATGGGTGGCCATTTCGATCAGCCGCGCTGGCGAAGGCATCGTCCTGCCACCCCCGACCGAGGGCACGCAGATCCCACAGGCGGCGCCACATACCTGGCAGGACACCCTGATTCAGATCTTTCCGCAGAACATCGCCCGTGCGGTCGCCGACGCCCAGATGCTGCAGATCGTCGTGTTCAGCGTCATCTTCGCGATCGCGTTGGCGATGCTCGATGAGGAGAAGCGCCGTCCACTGCTGTCGTTCGCAGAGAGCCTCGCCGAGACGATGTTCCGCTTCACCAGGATCGTGATGCTGTTTGCGCCAATCGGTGTGGGCGCGGCGATCGCTTACACGGTCGGAAGTCTCGGCGTCGGCATCCTCGTCAATCTTTTCAAGCTCCTCGCGACGTTCTACGTCGCCGTGGCGGTCTTCGTCGTCGGTGTGCTGTTGCCGGTGGCACTCATGGCGAAAGTGCCGCTGAAACGCTTCATCGCGGCTGTGGCGGAACCCGTGTCAATCGCGTTTGCGACCACGAGCTCCGAGGCGGCGTTGCCGCGTGCGATGCAAGCGATGGAACGGATCGGTGTGCCGCGTCAGATTGTCGCGTTCGTGATGCCGACCGGTTACACGTTCAATCTCGATGGCAGCACGCTCTACTTGTCGCTGACCTCGATCTTCGTTGCGCAGGCGGCGGGCATTCAGTTGACGATCGGACAGCAGTTCGTGATGCTCCTGACGCTCATGCTGTCGAGCAAAGGCGTTGCGGGAGTGCCACGCGGAGCTGTGGTCGTGCTCTCCGGCACGATCTCCTCGTTCAACCTACCGGTCGAACCGGTGCTCGTGATTCTGGGGATCGACGCGGTACTCGATATGCTGCGGACGTCGCTCAACGTCCTCGGCAACTGTCTCGCTACCGTGGTGATAGCTCGTTGGGAAGGTGAATACCGGGAGACGCCGGAACCCGAGCCTCAGGCCATTCAGTGACGGCGCGAGGCATCACGCGTCGCATGGAGCGCAGTGCCGGCACCAGCACGCTGAACGTACGCTGATTGACGCGTGTCCAGTCGAAGCGATACTGCCGTCTGATCTGCGGCGGCAGCATGCCGAGCGTGACGATGCGATTGGTCCATGTGGCAGGACCGGCGATCCACGCCGCCGCTGCGGGCGGGGAGAGCACCGCGCGCGCCAGCATGCGCGCCTGCTCAGTGACCTCGAGCGTGCCCGATCCATACATCCGATCGAGATACGCGCGCGCGTCTGCCCACGTGCGCGGCACCTCCTCGCTGCGAGCCTTCAGCGCGATCGCAATCGGTGCCGCGTCGGCGCAGTAGGTATCGCGTTCGGCGAGGGTGAGCGGTCGCACGAATTGTTCGTACGCCATCGGAACGGACTCGAGCAGTGTCGCATGCACCCACAACACGAGGTCGGGGTCTTCCGCCGAATACGGTGTGCCTTCGGGAAATCGCCGGGTAGCGGTCTTCAACTCGCCGTGCACGCGCTGATGAATCTGGCGGATCCCGTCGAGCGCTTTCTCTCGCTCCGCCTCTGACCCGAATGTCAGGGCAAGCATGGCGTGGACGGTGTGATACAGACGCGTGACGGCGGCCCACGTCGTCGATCGAAAGCCGCTGTGATCGTGAACGCCAGCGGCAATGAGCGGATGGGCGAGCTGGAGCAGAATGGCGCGGCCCCAACCGAGCAGGACGATACGTTCGGCGTTGATGCGGTGCGAGATGGAAGGAGTGCGGGTCATGAACCCGTGCCGCGGTCGTCGCCCGATGCTGGACCGCTGCCTTTCGACTTCGTTTCAGGCCGGGTATTGCGTTGCCACATCCAGCCCGCCACACCAAAGATCGCCAGCCCCAACGCACCGCGACCCACCAGACTCCAGCCGCTCGTCTTCTTCGGCGACAACATCTCTCGATAGGTTTCGACGGCTTCGCGACTTGCCACTTCCGCCGGACGCGGCCGCGTACGACGCTCGGGAACAGGAACCCAACGGGTGAGAAACGCGAACGTCTCCGACGCGCACGTCGGACACTGCTGCGCGTCATGCACCTCCTCGCAATCGAGGCACACACGGGCGGTACGGAGCTGCATACAGATCAGTGTACTAGGCTTCAACGCGCAGGCTACAGCCTGCGCACTACGACACAGGGCGTGCTGATATCCTGAGCGACCCCGACCGGAATCGACGCGACGCGCGTGTCAACGGGGCGGAGAAAACGGAAGGTTGGGCAGGATGGCCAAGCATGTCCCGAGTGTGCCGGGACGCAACGCGGCGGGTCTGCCGGGGCGCGATGACCTCGTCACGCTGAACCGGTCGGCCACCGTCGCGCGGGTCGTTGCCGGCGTCTTTCACGAGTTGAACAACTCATTGCAAGTGATCGGCGGGCTCGCCGAGCTTCTGCAAGATGCGCCGGGGACTCCGCCCGCAGTCGCCGACGGACTACGCCGCATTCACGGACAGAACGCGAAGGCGAGCCTTGCCATCGCCGACGTGATGGCCTTCTCCCGTCAGAAACCCGATGAGCGCGGTCGTGTGAGCATGCGCGAGGTGGCGACGCGCGCGGTCAGCCTGCGTACATTTGCGATTGGTCGCGCCCGGCTGACGATCGTCTATGCGCCGCCGAAGACCGGTGTCGTCGATGTGCAGGGCTTCGCGAACCTTCTCCTGCAAGCCGTCTTGAATTTAATCGTCAATGCCGAACAAGCGCTGGCAGGGCAGCAGGACGGCACGATTCGCGTAGAGCTCGAGCTGCCCGCCGGTTGGGTCGTGGTGCGCGTCTCGGATAACGGACCGGGCATCGATCCGATCGTGGCCGATCGTCTGTTCGAGCCCTTCGTTACGACCCGCTCACGTGAGGAGTCGTCTGGACTGGGCCTCGCCGTTGCACGGCAGATCGCCGAAGAGCACGGTGGAACGTTGACGCTCGAGAGCGCGGATGCAGGCGCAACGTTCGTGCTGCGCCTGCCTTCGGCCACTTAGACCAACTCCCAACTACCAACTCCCAACGCCCAACCACTTCCAATTCCCAATTCCCAACTCCCAATAACCTTCAAGAAAATTGGGAATTGTGGTTTGGGCGTTGGGAGTGGTTGGGAATTGGTAGTTGGCAGTTGGGAGTTAGGCAGCGCCCCTCTCGAGATTCAGTCGGTGCAGCTTGTCGATGAACGTCGTGCGGCTCAAGTTGAGCAACCGCGCCGCCTGGCGCTTGTTGCCGCCAGTCTTTTCCAGGCAACGCATGATCAACTCGCGTTCAAGCTGTGACACGAGCGATGTGAAGTTGAGTCCTTCGTCCGGGATAGCGACGGTCGGTACCAGCATCGAGCCAGCGCGATCGCGCACGTCATCGGGCAACGCTTCGGGACCGATCTCCGTTTTCGCAGCCGCCATGGCCACGGCGTGCTCGATCGCATTCTCGAACTGGCGGATGTTGCCCGGCCAGTCGTAGGCCATCAGCGCGCGCAGCGTCTCCTGCGCCACCGTCTTCACCGGAATGCTGTTATCGATGCATGACTTCCGCACGAAGTGCTGTGCGAGCAACGGAATGTCTTCGCGCCGCTGACGAAGCGACGGCAGCGTCACCGGGATCACGTTCAAGCGGTAGAAGAGATCTTCGCGGAAGGTCCCCTCCTTGACCATCTTGCGCAAGTCCATGTTGCTCGCCGCGATGACGCGGATGTCGAGACGCATCGGACGAGATTCGCCGACACGTTCGATCTCGCGCTCCTGCAGCGCGCGCAGCAGCTTGGCCTGGAGTGGCAACGACATGGACGCCACTTCGTCGATGAACAACGTGCCGCGGTGGGCGAGTTCGAAGCGGCCGGCGCGCGACGCGATCGCACCGGTGAACGCGCCCTTGACGTGACCGAACAGCTCTGCCTCTGCGAGGGTCTCGGGGATCGCCGCCGCGTTGAACGCGACGAAGCGCTCGCTGGCGCGCGGGCTGTTGTGGTGAATCGTGCGCGCGATGAGCTCCTTGCCCGTGCCGGTCTCTCCGTTGATCAGCACCGTGCTGTTCATCGGCGACACCAGTTCGAGCGTGGTGAGCAGCGCCTGCATCGTGCTGTGACGCCCGATGATGTTCTCGAAGCGGAACTTGCCCTTGAGCTGCGCCTTCAGCTCGGCGTTCTCTTCGCGCAGCCGCTGCTGCTCGAGTCCGCTGTGCAGCACGCGTGCGAGCTGCGACAGCTGAAACGGTTTAATCAGGAAATCCACCGCGCCGCGTTTGATCGCCGCGACCGCTTCGGCGACACCGCCAAAACCGGTCATCACCACGGCGCGAATCTGCGGATACCGTTCGAGGGCTTCGTCCAGGACGGTCATGCCGTCGGCGTCGGGCAGCCGCAGGTCAACGACGAGTCCGTCGTACGCGAACGACCGCAACCGCTCGGTGGCATCAGCAGCGTCACTGGCCTGCGCCGCAGCAAAGCCGTTGGCTTCGAGGCTGGCGACAATGGTTTGGCGGAGATCGATGTCGTCTTCGACAACAAGAATGGACGGCAGGGCGCGCTGCGTCATAGGTTGGTACGCGTCAACTAGTCGTCGCCGGATGACCGCTGGCCGGCGTCCCGCGACTCGCGTCCAGGTGGGAAGGCCTGAGCGCTGGTTACTGTTTAGTGCAGATGAGTTCCGTGCCGTATGTGCCCGAGCTGCACTCGCCCAAAAACTGAAGTGCTCATTGTAGTGGACGGAGTCCGGACCAGGGAACTGCTTTCAACTCCTGGTCCTGCTCCAAGTCCCCACCACGAGAGTGGTACTCTGTGGCGATGATCGTTCGTGACTGGCGTGACGCCGACCTGGCGGACACGCAGCTGCTCTACGCGCGCGAGCAGGACTTCTGGGTGCGCGAACTGACGTGGGACGCGTCGAATTCCTGGCGCGAGATCGAGCAAGCTCGCACCACCTGGGGCCTTCCCGGCCGCATGGCGATCGACCACAAACGCACCGTGCGCGGCTGGAGCTACTACATGCCCGACGGTGAGACGCTGCATATCGGCGGCATCGCTGCGGACACGCAAGAGGCAACGGCGGCGCTCGTCGATGCGTGTCTCGAGATGGCGACGGTGCCGCCGCGTCCGGCCCGCGTGTCGTGCTTCGTGCCGGATCGAGCCGAAGGATTCGAGACGACGCTCGTCGATCGCGGCTTCGCCTGCGAGTACTACCACTACCTATCGCGGCCGCTGAGTGCCTCGACGAATCCGGGCGGTGCGAGCCCGGCGGACGGCTGGCGCGAAGGCGATCTGACGCAGGCGGCCGAGCTGTTGCGCACCGCCTATGGTGAGCATGGCCGCCACTTTGCGCCCCGCGGCACGCTGACTGAGTGGGAGCACTACACACGCGGGCTGGTCGAGCGACCTGGATGCGGCGATCTCGAGCCCACACTCACGCGCGTCGTGCGCGAGTCAGGCAACATGGTTGCGCTGGTGCTCACCACGCGAATCGCGCCCGGCACCATCCACCTCGCACAGGTCGCCGTCCATCCCGCCCGACGCCGCGAAGGCTTTGCGCGGCGGCTCGTGGAGGAGGCGTGCCGGCTGGCGCAGCCGCGCGCCGCGCGTCAGGCCACGTTGCTGGTGGGGGAGAAGAACACCGCAGCGCGGAGGCTCTACGAATCCATGGGCTTCGAGCCACGCGCGACCTTCATCGCCGGCACCAAGCAAATTTCGTAGGGCCGGTCCGGTAGGACCGGCCCTCCGTGTATACTCCGTCGCACTTAAGGGTCATCCAGTTGACTCGCGTGCGATTCGACTCTCCGCGCGTTCTTCCTCAACTCCCCATTAGTACGGGTTCGTACGACCATCGGGCCACGGTTCCGGGTTCATACCTTCCGGCACTCATATTTCGGTACCCACGGGTCTTGCGGGGCAATACCACCCACTGTGAGGAGAAACGCGATGCCTACACGAGTCAGGAGAGCAGCGGTAGCCCTGTTAGTGGTCTTGCTCCTCCCGGCAGCTGCGTACGCGCAAGCCGCCATCACTGGGGTCGTGAAAGACGCGTCCGGCGCTGTTCTGCCGGGCGTGACGGTCGAAGCCTCTAGCTCCGTACTTATCGAGAAAGCGCGGTCCGTCGTCACTGACGACACCGGCCAATACCGCATCGTCGATCTGCGGCCGGGGACCTATCTCGTGACCTTCACGCTGCAGGGATTCAGCGTCGTCAAGCGCGAAGGCATCGAACTCAGTGGCGACTTCGTCGCGACGGTGAACGGCGACCTGCGTGTCGGCAATCTCGAAGAGACGATCACCGTCACCGGCGAATCGCCGATCGTGGACGTGCAGAGCGCGCGCGTGCAGACCGTCGTCGACAAAGACGTGTTGACGGCGATTCCTTCGTCACGCAACGCCACAGGTATTCAGTCGCTCGTTCCAGGACTGAGCTCCAACGGCGATGCCGGCGGCATCACCGGCGGCAGCGGCGGCATGGCGGGCTTCATTCACGGTGCACGCGCGTCCGATTCACGAACGCTGCACGACGGCATCAACACCGGGTGGGCAGGCGCGAACTCGAACGCCGCCGTCTCGAACGTCGCCGGGTCGCAGGAAGTCGTGATGACGACGTCCGGTGGGTTGGGCGAAGCGGAAACCGCCGGCGTGATGCTCAACGTCATTCCGCGCGATGGCGGCAATCAATTCAGCGGCACCTTCGCGTACTCCGGGGCGAACGGCAGCATGCAGGGGAGCAACTACAGCGACGCGCTCAAGAATGCCGGTCTTCGCTCGCCGCAGGAACTGTTGAAAGTGTGGGAGATCAATCCGATGGGCGGAGGTCCCATCAAGCGCGACAAGCTCTGGTTCTATGCCACCTACCGCGAGGTCTACGCCGAAAACACCATCCCCGGAATGTTCTTCAACAGGAACGCCGGCGATCCGACCAAGTGGCTCGTGGACTTTGATCAGTCGCGTCCGGCATTCCTCGACAGTCTCACGAGAAACGCGATTGGACGACTCACGTGGCAGGTGACGCCGCGCAACAAGGTCTCGCTGAGCCACTCCGAGCAGTACGACCGGCAGAACAAGACGGGCGGCGGTGGCGGAACACGCACTCCGGAGGCGCAGGGCATGCGGTACTACACTCCGGGCCACATTCAGACAGTGACCTGGACCTCGCCGTTTACGAACCGCTTGCTCCTGGAAGGCGCCTGGGGCGACTACCTCTCGCGTTACGCCAACTTCGCGCCGCGCGTCGATGGCTCGCACAACGACGATCTGATCTCCGTCGTCGAGCAGTGCTCGCCGAGCTGTCCGAACAACAACGGGTATCCAGGTCACCCCGAGATCCCCGGCATCGCTGGCCTGATTTACCGCTTCAATCAGCCGCTGCAGGCGGGATTCGAGCGCCATCAGATCGGCACGCTGGCGCAGATGCGCGCGTCGGCGTCGTACATTCCCGGGCAGCACAATCTGAAGATCGGCTACCAGGGCAACATCAGCCACCCGAGTCAGGCGTACTTCAACTTCACCCCGTTCACTCAGTACCGGTTCAACAATGGAGTGCCCAATCAGCTGAACCAGTCCGCGGTCTATCCAGGCACAGTGAAGTTTCAGAGCAACCTGAATCTGATGTCGTTCTACGCGCAAGACACCTACACGCGCGCGCGGCTCACGCTGCAGGGCGGCCTGCGCTACGACGGTATCGGGACGCACTACCCGGACACAGGTGCGGGAGGCCCCGACTATCAGCTGATGCCGACGCGCGTGTTCTTCGCAGAAGGGACGACCGACGAGATCCACTGGAAGGACATCACGCCGCGCATGGCCGCTGCTTACGATCTGTTTGGCAACGGCAGGACGGCCATCAAGCTGAACATCGGCAAGTACCTCACGGCGCTGACCGCGAGCAACAGCGATACCGATCTGCAGCCAGGACGCCGTATCGCGCTCAACACGACGCGCACGTGGAACGACACGAACACGTTCCCGGCTGGCGACCCGCGCAATGGCAACTACATTCCCGACTGCGATCTGATTAACCCGAACGCCAACGGCGAATGTGGTCGCATGGACAATCAGAACTTCGGCAAGGACGTCTTCACGAAGTCGTTCGCCCCCGAGCTCATTCACGGCTGGGGCAAGCGCAATTACAACTGGGAGATGGGCGTCTCCGTCCAGCAGGAACTGATGCCGCGCGTCGGCCTCACCGTCGGCTACTTCCGCCGCTGGTACGGCAACTTCTACACCGCGAACAATCGTCTGACGACGACCGCTGACTACACGCCGTTCGAGATCCCGATTCCACTCGATCCGCGGCTGCCGGGTGGTGGCGGCGGCACGGTGAGAGGCCTCTACAACCTCGTGCCGGAAAAAGTCGGCCAGGAGGATCTGTATTCGCAGCTGTCGTCCGAGTTCGGCGAGATGGTCGAGAATTGGCACGGCGTCGACGTGAGTGTGAATGCGCGGCTGCGTAACGGCCTCAACCTGCAGGCCGGCACGAGCTCGGGACGACGGCTGATGGACAACTGCGAGGTTCGCGCGGCGCTGCCAGAAACGTACAGCTGGGCGAGCACCCAGGCCGTACAGACGACGAGAGTCTTGACGTCAACCGGCGGTCTGGCGACTCCGTATTGCCGCGTCGTCGAGCCGTTCTTCACGCTGACATCGTTCCGTGGACTGGCGACCTACATCGTGCCGAAGGTCGATCTGCAGGTCAGCGGCACGTGGCGCAGCGACCCTGGACCCGAGCTCGCTGCCAACCACGTCGTGACGAACGCGATCGCGTTGCCCTCGCTCGGCCGCAACCTGTCGTCTGGCAACGTGACCGTCAACCTGGTGGAGCCCGGCACGTTGTATGGCGCACGCATCAACAACATCGACATGCGCATCGCCAAGATCCTCCGCTTCCGCGGCGTGCGCACGCAGGTGGGTGTGGACATCTACAACGTGCTGAACACCGACGTGGTCACGTTGTACAACAACGGCTATAGCCCGACCGGCGCGTGGCTCACACCCACGGCCATCCTGCCGGCGCGCTACGCCCGCTTCAATCTGCAACTCGACTTCTGATCCTTTTCAGGTCAAAGGTCAAAGGGCAAAGGGCAAAAGCAAAGGCAAAGGCGAATAGTTGGATACTAGGAACAATTCGCCTTTGACCTTTGACCTTTGACCTTTGACCTTTGATCTATGCCCGGTCATATCGGGATTGTGGCGTGCTCCGCGGAAGGCGCAGCGCTGTGCTATCGCACGATCTGCGTTGAGGGCGCCGAGCTGTGCGGTCGCCATGCGCACCCCGAGGTCTCACTGCACACGCACTCGCTGGCCGAGTACATGCGGCACGTGAGTCGCGGTGACTGGCAGGGTGTCGCGGAGTTGATGCTGTCGTCGGCGCGGAAGCTTGCTGGCGCCGGCGCCAGCTTCCTGATCTGTCCTGACAACACCATCCATCAGGCGATGGCGGACGTGATCCCGCGATCGCCGCGGCCGTGGCTGCACATCGCCGAGGTCGTCGCCGACGACGCTGTCGCGCGCGCGTTCCGGCGTCTCGCGCTGACCGGTACCCGATCGCTCGTTGACAGCGACGTCTATCCGCAGACACTCGCTGCGCGTGGGATTGATTGCGTGAAGCCGGACTCCGCCGAGCGGGATGTCATCGATCGGATCATCTTCGATGAACTGGTGAACGGTGTCTTTACGGCCGATGCAGTGATCAGGTTCCAGCGCATCATCGGGCGCCTGACGCACGAAGGCTGCGATGCCGTCGTCCTTGGATGCACTGAGATTCCGTTGATCATGAACGACGCGAACTCGCCGCTGCCGACGCTCGATTCCACGCGTCTGCTGGCACGAGCGGCGTTGCGTCGAGCGATGACGATACCTAGCGCGTCGATGTGAGACTTCGCGCTCGCGCCCCGGACAACTGCCAGCGGAATGTTTTCGCGGGCACTGGAAGTTCACGATCGCCAAGCGTCAGAGCGATGAGACGACCGCCGCCGATGGCCGCCGCCGCACGACGCACGTGGGCGCATCCTGCGCCGATGTCGTCTGCATACGGCACGACGACGAGGTCGTAGCTGCGATCGCGCAACTCGGCGAGCAACGTGCGGCCGATTCGACTCAGCGAGAGATGGCCGTCGCTGCGGGTCCACACCAGGCCGACCAGCGGGATCTGTCGTGCCTGCGTCGCCGACGATTCCTCGGTCAGTACCTCCCACTGCACATCGGGGTAGCGCTCTCGAAGCAGCAGAAGCTTCCTGGCCATGAGGCCATGTGGAACCGACTGGATGATGAGTCCGCGCCGTGAACCGGTCGAGTACCGCGACTGCGACACGCTCGGCCGGCGGCCATCATTCTCGGCGAGCGCGCGAAAGAACGCCTCGAAGCGCGTGGCCTGACGCCTGCGTTCGAAGTTCTGCTCGACCCGCGCACGTGCCATGTGTGCGAGTCGATCGGCTCCGGTGCGATCGCGCATCAGCCGCTCGATGGCGACGGCGAGGCCCTCCGCATCGCCTTCGCGAACCAGGTGTCCGGTCTGACCGTCGATGACGAGTTCGGGGATACCGGAATGGCGAGTGGCGACGACCGGGATGCCGCTGGCCATGGCTTCCATGAGCGGGACCGGAATGCCTTCCTGATCGCCGGATGCCGCGGTGACGCTCGGCTGGATATAGAGGTGCGCCTCGGACAACTCGTGCTTCGTCAGCGTGTGTTCGAGGGCTCCGAGTAGCGACACATTCGTCAGTCGCCACTCTCGCATCAGGCTCTCGATGCGTGTTCGTTCCGGGCCATCACCGACGATGCGCAGCTCGATATCGTACCCGCGATCGCGGAGACGCCGCATTGCGTCGAGCGCCACGTCCACGCCTTTCATCTCGACGAGTCTGGCGATCATCAGAATCCGGCGCGGTCGTGCCGGCCAGCGCTCCGACGGCGGTACGAACGCCAAGCGTTCAGTGTCCACGCCGAGATGGATGACATCGATCTGCGATGTTGGCCAGTCGATGTCGATCAATTGCTGACGGACAGCGTGCGATGTGCACAACGCGTGCATCCCGAGGCGCGCGACAGCGCGATACCGTTCGACCCAGGTGCGATCGCGCACCAGGCGTGAGACGTCGTAGCCGTGAAAGATGGTGACCGCTGGTCGATCGATCGCGAGCGCCGTCGTCATCCCGAGCATGGCCTGAGGCCCGAAGTGACAGACAACCGCACTCGCGTTGACATTTCTGGCCAACGTCCACGCGTGCTCCTCCAGATGTGGCACCACGACGGTCGTCAAGGGGAAGTAGTGAAAGTTCTTGAGAGATGAGGCGACAACGTGGTGCTGGAAGCCGTGAAGTCCGGTGATCAGGTCGTACGTGAAGGTCTCTGAGAACGGCAGGTACCGGCCGCAGACGTGCAGAAGCGTCATGTCCGAATGGGGCATGTGACGGTCACATGTGCAAACCCGGCACCTGATTCGTGGCGGCGCCAGCGCGCAATTGTGGCGAGATTCTCGAAGAAAACCACGGATCACGATGGCTCTGGGGATCGCCGCCCCGTCACGAGTGTCGGATTGGCGTCAGCGTGAAGTGCCGATCAGGCTGGGCGCTGGCGTGCTCGAAAACCACGCGTGGCGGTGGCGTGCTGCCTGTGAGCGCGGACGGACGTGACACTCGTCGGCGTGTAGGAGACCGATCCCAACGTTCAGCGGGGAACCCTACGCGATGGTTGGCACGCCACGTGCTCCGAGACGCGCCAGCGCGACTGGCGGGTGAGAGGTGAAGGTTATGCGGATGCGCAGTGCGTTCAGTTTTATCGTCGCGACCCTCGTCTTGTGTACGGCGCCAGGGAGCGCGGCCGACGGCCGGTTGCGCATTGAAGTGTCGCCCCGTATCAGCCAGGCGCCGGCCGAGGTCCGCATTCGCGCGATCGTATCGCCCAGCGCCCAAAACCGCGGTCTGCGCATCGTCGCTGACTCTGGCGAATTCTTTCGCAGCAGCTATCTGACGCTCGATGGCGCCGATGCCGCACCGATCACGGAGACAAGCTTCAAGAATTTGCCAGGCGGCGAGTACGAAGTGTCGGTCACACTTGTCGATTCGCAGGGCCACGCGACCAACGTCGATCGGCTCACCATCACGGTCATGTCCGCCGGACGATAGGTAATTTCCGTTCGTCTTAGAGTCGTCGCTTCACCATCAGCGGACGACGCGAGTTAAGCGCGCTCTTCATCCGCGATTAAGCTTCACTTCGAATGGACTCCTTCGTCGCTGCAGCAGCAACCTTGTCAGAAACCACAGCTAGCTCGGCCCAGCGAAGAAACGGAGTGAGAGATTTCTCACTCCGTTACTCCGTTGCTCCGTGTTGATCCGTTCCCTCCGTCTCCTTCGTTATCTCAGAAGTCGATGGAGGCGCTCAGTTTCGCGAAGCGCGCGGCCATCACCGTCGTCGGCACGAGCCAGCGTCCACCTGGATTGAACGCCTGGTTGTAGGTCAGCACCGCGCTTGCGTTGAACATGTTGTAGATGTCCACGCCGACGTTCGTGCGTGTTCTCCCGAAGCGCAGGATCTTTGCGACACGCAGGTCGAATGCGTTGACGCGATCGCCATACACTTCACCGGGCTCGAGCAGGTTCACGGTCACGCTCGGCGCGTTGCCTGACAACGGCCGGCCGAGTGTCTGTGCGGCAACCGCGCTCGTCACCACGTACTGCGCCTGCAGCGGCGCACCTTGATCGCTGCGGAACGTGCCGCTGACCAGCACATCGATCTTCGGCAGGGTATACGCAGCGAGTCCGCTCACTCGGGTGTTGAAACCCGGATCGTTGTGGCAGAACGGATCCAACGGCGCGATCTCCGGCACCTCCGCCTGGATCTCGCAGTTGTCGGTGACGGTCTTGCCGATGTTGATGCCGCCCTGCACCGATAGACCATTGCGTCCGCGCGCGCTGACGTTCATGAGAATGCCGTTGTACATCGACGTCTGCGAGCCGAAGTTGTCCGACAGCGTCGTGAAGCTGTTCGTCTGTCCTGACTTCGCCGGGTTGACGTTGTAGAGACCCGAGATCGTGTAGCCACCGCCATTCGGCAGGCGTGGATCGGATGGCGCGACGATGCTGAAGCGATCGAAGTCGGCCGCAGTGACCGCGAGATTGTCGATCACCGTGAAGTGCTGCAGCCAACGGCGGAAGTAGCCGACCTCGACGGCGACGCCGTTCAGCACCTGCTGCTGCACCGATACGCCGACCTGCCAGTCGCTCGGACGCACGCCTGAGCCTTCGAGCAGCGCGGGATCGAAGCTGCCGCTGAACACCGGCTTGCCGAAGTTCAGGTTGCTCAACTGGCCGCAGAGATCGCCACCGCTCGCACGAAAATCGTTGGCATTCGGATCGAGCAGGTCGCAGTCAGGAACGTAGTTGCCGTTGGCGTCAGTCCACGCGCGAGTGACAGCAGGCGGTGCGCCGAGCACCGGACTGCCGGCGATGCGCGCGGCGGGATTGGTCAGCGAGTAGGTGTTGTGATTCGTCGCCGCCTCGAGATACTTGCCGACGTTCAGCTTGATCGACGTCTTGCCCGTGCCGAACAAGTCGTACGCCGCGCCACCGCGAACAGTGACATCGTCGTACCCCTTCACGCCGTCCTGTGCCGGCAGCGTAAACCCGGTAGGCAGGAAGCGTACGGGTCCGATTTGCTGATCGGGGAAGTAGCTCCATGCGTGGTCGTAGCGCACCGCGCCTTGCAGCGTCAGCCGCTTCAGCGTCCACTGCTCCTGTGCGTAGAGCGCTTCCCACCTCGTTCGCTGACCCGTGTCGAACGGCTTCAGGTCCATCGTCAGCAGGTTCGGGACGCCGTAGTTCAAGCGATAGGTGAGGTGATTGTTGTTGCTGAAGTAGCTCTGATTGATGCGGTGATACGCCGCCTGATAGCCGAACTTCATGCTGTGCGCACCGGTGACGTATGAGGCGGACCCGCGCCAGTTGAGTACGAAGCCCTGATTGCTCGACCAGTCCTGCGATCCGAAGGTCAGATTCGAGATGCCGTGTGCGCAGGCATTCGGGACCGCATTCGCCGGCGCTGCGCCAGCGCACTGTTCGACCATGCGCGGGATCGCGCGCGTCGGATTTCCCGGCATCTCCTGGCCGCCGTAGTGGCTGAAGTAGGTGCCCATGCCGCCATCGAGCAGCAAGCGGCTCGTGAACGGTGACGTCCACGTCGCCTGTGTCACGCGCTGATACGCATGACCACGGCCGGCGTAGTTGGAGATCTCAGGTGCCTGGGTGGCGGTCGCGAGACCGAACGAGCCGGCCGAGCCCGGTGCGCCGCCGATGATCCATTCATCGTCGCCCTGCTGACGGCAGCCGTTGTCGTTGCCCTGCCACGTGGCGCCCTGACACGGATTCTGCTCGTCCCAGAACAGGTTGAAGCGATGACGTGATGCAGGCTGCAGCGTCAACCGTACGTTTGCGATTCGCCAGCTTCCCGCAGTGGCCGCCTGCTTCGAGAGGTCCGGAACGTAGATGAACTTCGTCGGGTCGCCGGCATTCTGGTTGCGATACATGCCGGGCACCGACTGCCAGCTGCCTTCCTCGCGCACATTGGCGAAGTACCAGATGCGATCCTTCAAGATGGGTCCGCCGACGCCGGCCGTGAAGTCCCAGAGCTTCAGCAGTTCACCAGGCGCGCGAAGTCCCGCGGTCTGGAGCTCGCTCGTGTAGTTGCTGCCGACCAGGCCGCGCGGTGTGCCCGCGAGATAAAGATTGCCTTTCAGCTGATTGCCGCCTGTCTTCGGCACGATGTTCATCGTCGGGCCGCCCACTTCGGCTTCGCCGAGTCCGCCCGATGTCGAGAAGGTCACTTCCTGCGAGTTGCCGACGTCGGGGATGTAGCTCGACACGCCGCCGCCGCTCAGCGCGGCGCCGACGTTCAGACCTTCGACCTGCAGACGGCCTTCAGTGCCGCGTCCGCCGGGGCCGCCGAAGACGACCAACGCTGGTGTCGTCTGCACGTCGCGCGATCCGCCGCTCACCGCGGGTATGAGTTGGAAGAGTGCTCCGTACGATCGCGACGTCGGAAGGTCTGCGATCACCTGGCCAGCGACCGTCGTCTGACGACGGATGCTCTGCACGTCAACGATTGGGGATTGGGCGGTGATGGTGAGCGTCTCTTCGAGTGCACCAACCTGCAGGTCGAGATCGATACGTGCAATGGCGGTGCCGGTGACTTCGATGCCGTCGCGCTTGACGGTGTTGAAACCTTGAAGAGTTGCCGTCACGGTATACGTGCCGGGACGAAGATCGATGATGCGATACTGGCCGGTACCGTCGGTGACGGCGGTTCGGATTTTCTCGATGAGAACGGGACTGGACACTTCGACGGACACGCCGGGCAGCACCGCCCCGGAACTATCCTTGACGACACCCGTGATGGAACCCTGGGCAGCCGCCAGCGTGGGCACGCACACGATGGCGGCGAGTACGATGAGCACTCGATAGACAGTGGACATACACTCTCCCTGGTTCGTGGTTACCCGCTACGAACGGCGCCCGCCTCCGCGTGAAGCGTTACGGCGAGGCCTTGCCGAAGGCGGGGTGATTCTGCGGTGCCGGATGGTCAAAGTCAACGCGTTCGCGTCGGTATTGCTCGTGGCTGTCAGCGCTGCGATGGTCAATGCGCAGGGTGACGGGAGCCAGCCCGTGGCGCGCACCGACGAGAATTCACGTCTCGCGCACACGCAGCTCCTCGACAAGGCACGCCGCGGCGGCATCGACGTCTACTTCGAGGGTGACTCGATCACGCGGCGATGGGGGACGAGCGACGCGGCGTATCGCACGTTCTTCGATCATTGGACCCGCAGCTTCTTCGGATGGAATGCCGCGAACTTCGGCTGGGGAGGCGACACCGTTCAGCACATTCTGTGGCGTCTCACCGAAGGGGAGTTGGATGGCGTACACCCAAAGGTGATCGTTGTCATGGCGGGCACGAACAACGTTGGTGGCATGCCGCGACAAGGTGTCGATACCGCAGTTGTCGAGAACGTGGCGAGTGGCATGAAGGTGATGCTCGAACTGATGCAGCGCAAGGCTCCGGCCGCAGCGGTGATTCTCATGGGGATTACACCGCGCACCGATAGTGCCGGTGGGGCGAGCGTCATGCCGACGATCGATGCGATCAACGAGCGCTACGCGCGGTTCGCGGAGGGGCCACGGATTCGCTACGTCAACATCAACGCGCAGCTCGCGCGAACGGACGGTGCGCCCCGCGAGGGAGTGACCGTGGACGGACTACATCTGTCGCTGACGGGATATCAAGTGTGGGCTGATGCGCTGAAGCCGGTCCTCACCGAGCTCCTTGGACCGCCAGCTGCGATCGATCATGCGCCGCCCCCGACCGGCGATCCTTCTGCGGTTCGGGCGCCGACCAGGTGATCCTTCAGCAGCCCGGCCGGCTACCGGCGACCCGAGCGCTGCATCAACGAGTTCGCCCACTCGATGAAGTACTTCATGTTCGATCGGTCCTCGTGTCCGCCGTCGTGCTGGCGCCACGCGAGTTCACCATCGACAAGACCGACGTTGACCGCGGGCATCTTCGCCACGCGGTAGTCGTGCGTATCGCCGAGATCCCTGACGCCGAGTAGTCGGAAGACAGGACCAGCCGCAACCGCCGCCATATAGCTGCCCTGGTGATCGAGCCAGTTCGCGTCACCCTTCTCGGGGATGCCGTAGCTGATGAACACCCATCGTGGTGCGACGAGCGCGATGAGCTGATGCGCATCGACGGGGATGTCGTTCGCGGTTTTCGCGCCGAAGGTCGATTCAGCGGTGCCGTATTTCAGGAAGTTGCCCGCCATCCAGTGATACTCGCCCGCACCGGTGAGATTCTCCACTGCCTCACCGAAGTTGCGGCGGTGCAGCTTGGCACCGCCCTCGCCGGATGATCCGACGAGCACCATCCTGAAGCGTGGCTCGAACGCGGCGGCCACGAGAGCAGCTTTTCCGTAGCGCGATACCCCCTCGATCCCGACGTACCTGGTGTCTACCCCGGGATCAGTGTCGAGGTAATCGAGTCCGCGCGACGCGCCCCAGGCCCACGCGCGAAGCGAACCCCAGTCGTCGGGTTTGCGCGCTTGTCCTTTATTCACGAGGCCGATGATTCCGCGCGTCAGCCCGGCACCGTTGTCGGCCTGGATGCTCACCGGGCTGATTGATGCGTATCCCCATCCGGCCGCGATCAACTGCTGCGCCGACGTGGGTGGGCCGGTCGGAGGTTCCGCCGGCGGCGGTGTTGGTGGCAACGCCGCGTTGCCGAACATCATCAGCACCGGCACTCTGCTTTTCGCGTTGGCCGGCGTGACGACCGTCATCTGAATGTCGACGGTGATGGCCGGATACGCGGAGTTGTCAACGTGGCCCACCAGCTGCTTCGCGATCACAGGTAGCCCCGCGACCTGCGCGTTCACCGTCTGCCTCAACTCCCACTTCACCGTGGGCACGCGCGCTGGCACACGGCCAAACACTTCACGCTCGAAGTCCTCGACGATCTCGGGGCGCCGCTGCTTCCACCACGTGTCAGCCGTCGTGACCTTGCGACCGCTCTTCAATATCAGGGGATCGGGAAGATCAGGGTAGGGATTGGCCTTCTCGGGGTCATAGTTCGCCGCATTCGGTGCGCCAGGCGCCGCGTTCCCACTCGGTCCCGGCCGCAACGTCTTGATCCCCAGCTGGTCTTTCATGTTCTGGTGATCCTGCTGCGCGGTCCAGGTCAGTGGCTCCTGGGCAACGAGGAACGTTGCGGTCGCCAGCATGGTCGCGATCGAAAGAAGCGACGCGGTCTTCATGGTGATGGATTATCCAGGAAACGGAGAGGACGGAGGAAACGGATTTCACACGGAGCAGCGGAGAAACGGAGACATATAGATTCTTACGCCTCCGTTGCTCCGTTTCTCCGTGTTGTCCCGTTCGCTCCGATACCTCCGTTATCTCCTAGGTGGAGTAGCGCACCATTACATTCGCCGGAAACACTTTCGTGCCCTCGAGTGTCACGCCAGGCGAGCCACTCACATCGAACTGCTTCAGCCTCGGCATCGCCGAGAGAAAGACGAGACCAGCGTCCGTCACGTGCAGGCACTCATACAGCTCGATGCTTTCAAGTGACGTCATGCGTCCGAGGATCTCGAGGCTGCGATCGGTGATCTGCGTGAGGCCCGCGTAGTACGAGCGGAGCTGCAGACCACCGATATGCTCCGTTGCGACGTCGGTCGTCTCTCGGCAATACATACATGACAGACGTTCGAGCTTCGCGCAGCCGCCAATGTGGCGAAAGCCGGCGTCGGTCACATCGATCGGCGTCAGTTCGCGCAGTGAAGGGAAGTCGGGTAGCGCAGCGAGCGCCTCGTCGCTGACCTGCTTGCAGCTCACACCGAGATTGCGAAGCGCCGGCATCCGCGAGAGCGCGATGAAGCCGCGACTCCCGAGATGCGGGGTTTCGCGGGTCCATAGCTGTTCGAGCGTCTGCGATCGACTCAGCGCCTCGAACCCCTCATCCGTGGCGACCGTGCCCTGCGCGCGAAGCCTGCGAAGACGCGGGATTGCGGCGAAGTGACGCATCGCCTCGTCATCACTCAACTGGCCATCGGCGCCGAGCGACGCGAGATTCGGCAGTCCCGCGAGATGCGCGAAGCCATCGGATGTGATCCCGGTAACGTGCCAGAAGAGATCGAGATCGAACACGCCCTCGAGTCCAGCCAGACTGGCGAGCCCCGCGTTGGTGAATGGACCGTCAATCAGCAGACGAGTGTTCTCATCGCCGTGACGCGTCTTCAATCTCGGAAAATTCTGCAGCAGACGAAGTCCGGCGTCGGTGACGAGCTTCCCGCTCGCGAACGTCGACAGCTTTGCCTTGCCCTGCAGCGCCTCGATCGCACCGTCGCCAGTGGGTGACCCCATCAGATCGACGCGCTCAATCTGATCGCAGACGCGGAGGTTGGCGACGCCGACATCAGTGATGCCCTTCTGCCACGTCATCTCGAAGTGGCGCAGGTTCGGCAGGTGCCGCAGCACCTCGAGTCCGCGGTCGGTGAGCTTGCCGCCGGGATACTCGCTCAGATTGAGCCATCGCAGCTGCGGCATGCGCGCCAGCTGCAACAGGCCATCGTCGCTGAGTCCCCGCGAGCCGCCGATACCGAGCGCGATGACGTGATCCAGTTCGGCGATGCGTGCCATGAGCGCGTCGGTCATCAGGCCGTTCGCCACGAGACCGTCGATACGCCGTTCCTTCATCAACGCAATCAGCTGGTCCCACTCGCGATCAGTGAGCAGGCGACGTGGCCCGATCGCGTTGCGCTGCGTGTCGATCGAGTACGGAGGAATTGGTGGAGCGCCGGTCTCAAGCGATGCGATGAGCGCGTCCCAGCTGCTGAAGCCGGCATTCTGCGCGACAAGCATCTGTGCTTCGTCACGTTTCAAGAAGTGCTTCGGCACCTTCGACGATCGTTGCCGGAATGCATACACGCGACGCCAGATCTCCGAGAAGAGGTCGTCGAACGTGAACGCACGGGTGTAGTGCGCATTCATGCGCTGAAGGGCAGCTGCATCCTGAGCGTCGAACGCCTGGACGTAGTCCTGCGCGAGCTGCTCGTATCCCCCGCGCGACAGCGGCGAGGCCGACGTCGGCGCTGGCTGCTGCATCGCTCGCTTCATCGCGGCCCAGTTGTCGTAGCCGTGTTCGCGTGCCAGCGCGTGCTGCACGTCGCGAAGAACGGGAAGAGCGGGGGCTTGTGGATACGCGCGCGTGAGTCGTGCCCGCGCGTTGGGATCGTTGGCGCGAAGCGCGTTCAGCCAGCGCTTCGCTTCCTTGCGGAGATTCTCCATGGAAACCTTCTTTCCGTCATGCCCGGAGTCCGCTTAGTCAGGGCCGGAAGAAGGTTCGTACGCGTGTGCGAACCAAGTGGGTGGGAGACGAGCTCCCTTGCCGCGGACAGGAGGCGCCCCAGCGCGCGCTGGGGTCAGTCTCGTCTCAGTCCGCGGCGATGTCAATCGAGCTCGTCTGTCTACTGCATCTCCGTCGCATTCGTGGTGCGCGGCACGTTGATGAGCGACGCGCCGGGTACTTTGCTGAGCGCGTCGGTATCTGACAGCGCCATCGCCAGCACACGTCTCGCGATGAACGCGTGCTCACGGGCGAGGTTCTCGGCACGCGTACCCTGACGCGTCGCGATCGCTTCGATCAAACTACGGTGATGCTCCTTGGCGACGGCGAGCGCTGCGTCGGAGTAGGCGAGCCCTGACGTCGGAAAGACCATCGCGCTCGGCGACGCAAATGGCAATGACACTGCCTGCTGGAACGCGCGCGTGATCATCACACTCTTTGCCAAATCGACGATCGTGGCGTGGAACGCCTCGTTCAAATCCATATAGTGCGCGAACGAGTCGAGTGTCAGGCGCTCGAGGCGATCCATCTGATCGCCGAGCCGGCGCAGCGACTGCAGTTCCAAGTCGTCAACGAGCCGTTCCGACGCGAGCCGCGCCGCGGTGCCTTCGATCACGCCGCGGATCTCAATGGCATCGAGCGCCTCTGCTGGCGTGTAGCCGCGAACGGTGAATCCGCCCGAGGCGTTGATATCGAGCAGACCGATGTGCGCGAGCCGCTCGAGTGCCAATCGGATCGGCGTTCGCGAAACGCCGAGCCGTGCGACGAGCGGCAGTTCGGACATGCGTTCGCCTGGTGCGAACTCGCCACGCAGCAGCGACTCGCGCAATCGAAACAACGCGCGAGCCGTCTGTGAGGCGACATCAGATGACGAACGGACGGGTGCAGGACCGATCCGTTCGGACTTGCTCACATCGAGAATCCGGAGCTCAGACTTGTCCGACATTTTGAAGTCCCCCGCACGCGAGTTGGAATCCGACCTCGAATCCCCTTGAAAAGTGGCTCATCGTTCGAACCAGTTTTTTGGATCCGTTCCCGCGATCGCCCGATCTTGCATGCAACCTGGTCGGAGAGGCGGCTATTCCTATCACAAAGTGTGTCGGATTCCTTGACTTTTCCGTTTGGCGGTGCCTATTCTGACCCACCCTTGTATGCAACAACCGGCGTAATCCGGGTCGTGGAGTCCGTAGCGCGGTACGCGGGACCCGCGCCCAAATCCTTGTCGATTTCTTGAAGGGAAGACGCTCAGTATGCGAACTGCGTTGAAGTGCCTGACGCTTGTCTGTGTTCTTCTGCTGCCAGCCACGGCGCTGGCTCAGGCCTCGCTGACCGGAACAGTACGTGACGGATCCGGCGGCGTACTCCCCGGCGTGACCGTGGAGGCCTCGAGCCCTGTGCTCATTGAGAAAACGCGCTCGGCCGTCACCGACGGTACGGGTCAGTGGCGCATCGTCGATCTGCGCCCCGGGACCTATTCCCTGTCGTTCACGTTGACGGGGTTCAACACCGTGAAGCGCGACAACATCGAGCTAACCGGTTCGCAGACGTTGACCATTCCGGTCGAACTACGGGTCGGCGGTATCGAAGAGACGATCACGGTCACCGGTGAGTCGCCGATCGTCGACGTCTCGAATGCACGCCGCGAGGTGGTGCTCAGCAGCGAGACCATCCAGAGGATTCCGGCGACGCGAGCTGCCGGTGCGCTGCTCAACACGGCGCCGGGCGTGATCGTTGGCGATACGGGCCTCGCCATCTCGCCAACGATGACGTCGTTCAACGCGCGCTCCAGCACGATCAACGCCGGTTCGGTGGCCGGTGAGGGTCGCTACGCGATCAATGGCTTCCCACTCACCGCGGCGCGTAGCGGCGGCTTCTCGTCGTACGTCTACGACACCGTGAACACGGATGAAATTGCCATCACCGTTGGCGGCGGACTTGGTGAGAGCGACATCGGTGGTCCGGTGATGAACATCATTCCAAGGTCGGGCGCCAACGTGTTTTCGGGCAGCGCGTTCCTGAGCAACGCCGGCGACTGGTCGAGCGGCAACAATCTCACCCCTGAAATCCAGGCGCTGAATCCGGCGCTGCGGCAGAATCCCGGCGTCATCAAGGCCTACGACTGGAACGCCTCGTTCGGCGGTCCGATCATGAAGGATCGTCTGTGGTTCTTCGGCAGCTATCGCGACCTGAGCTCGCAGGTGGCGATGGAAGGGATTCAGACCAACGCCAACGCCGGCAACCCAGCTCGTTGGGACTGGGCTCCGGGCGGCATCAACGCGCGGCTGGTCCAGGATCGCACGATGGCGATCGGACGCTTGACCGGTCAGTTCGGCAAGAGCCGCATCCGCTTCAACTCCGAATATCAGGCGCGCTGCGAGGGCACGCCACTCAACGTCGGGACCGACGGCTGCCACAAGCGTGGCGAGGACTGGGT
>AR_comb_assmDRAFT_10042666_pt1 | contig 23328 bp, 21 predicted proteins | sample ArasoioldDNA_FD_10543 | JGI IMG/M metagenome (IMG submission 10543) | reverse complement strand
ATCTCTTTGAGGCGCTGCATCTCTTCGGGCGTCATATTGGCCATACGCTGGGCCATATCGCGGAACATATTGCCCATGGCTTGCTGCTTGAGCATCTCGAGTAACTCGTCAAACGCCTGTTGCGCTGCAGGATCAAAAAACTCGTAATTGTTCAGCGCCTTCACACGACCAGCAAAGTCTGGCGGTAAGCCTTCGAGAAATTGCATACGCTGCTGTCTGTCACCTGCCCCTGCCTGACCGCGCTGGCCCTGTTGCCCCTGCTGGCCCTGTTGCCCTTGTTGTCCTTGAGCACCGCGCTGGCCCTGCTCACGCTGCTGCCCTGCTGGGCTCTGCTGGCTTGCGGCGCCACTCTGCTGGCGACCACCCTCGGGAGCATCAGACGTGCTGGGCGTCCCCTCTTGCCCTGCGGCGTCTTGCTCGCCCGAGGGCCGCTGGGGGTCGAGAGCAGTGCGTTCCATCTGCAGAATCTCTTCCAGACGCTGCTTCAATTCATCGACGAGTGAGGCGAGATTGTAGCGCTCGAGCCGTTCGCGACTTTGCTGCTTTAGGCGCTCGATGAGTTCTCGAATCCCTTCAAAACCGCTCCCCATGTTCCCCCGCATACCCCGCCGCATGAGATTGCGTAACGCCTGATTGAGATCGCCATGCGAGGTCAACTCGTCTGCCATGGCATCCATCAGGTCGTCTGCGTCCACCGCTGATATGTCCTGGGTGCCATCCCACATTGAATAGCGGTAACTCTTCATCACGTCTCCTACTGCGGCGAGCCTTGGGGCTCACAGCTGCTGATAGACTGGATGAAGTCACGCGGACGTGCCACGCAACCTCACAGTATGTCTCTGATGGTAAGAAATTCTCTAAAACGTGTCAATTCAGTCTCTCTCCAGTCTTGAGCGCCACCCCTGCACGCTGCGGGCAGCGCTTGCCACTCTCTGGCTATAATGGCATGATACCATATCGGGAGCAACTGCTTTTGGTGAGAGGGGAAGGAGCCTGCGGCCATGGAGTCTGACATATGGGGAGAGGTGAGCCTAATTGTGCTTTCTGGGCTGCTATACGGGACGTTTGAGAGCATGGGGGTGGCCATACGCGCAGCCCAAAAGAGTCGTCTACTGCAATGGAAAGAGGAGAACCGTTACGGCGCTGCGGCAGCGTTATTGATGCGCGAAACCCTCGAACCATTCGTCATGACCTTGCAAATTGGCCTGACCGGCACGGCCATGGCTACGGCGATAGGCGTAGGGGCTCTCACCGTCGGCCAGGTGCTGCCCTGGCTGTTGACGCACTGGCCGTGGCTTGGCCTGACATGGTGGGTCGGGGCCCTGTCGCTGGTGTTGGCGATTGCCCTGCTGACGTATGTGATGCTGGTCTTCGGCCAATTGGTCCCCAGAGTTATTGCCCAGCAACATCCAGAGCGCGTGGCGTGCGTGTTCGCACCATCGCTGGTGGCCTTGACACGCCTGTGTCGGGTGCTACGGACGGGCCTAACAGCTTCGGCAAGCGTAGTCTCATGGCTAGGTGGACAGCAGCGTCTCCCTGAGTTTACATCACTCATCCCAATCACGGAGGAAGAAGTCACAACGATGGTGCGTGAAGGGGCCGAGCGCGGCATCTTTGAGAAAGTCGAGCAGGAGCTGATTGCGGGCGTCTTTGAGTTTACAGACACAGCCGCCCGCGAGATCATGGTGCCGCGCGTCCGCATGCAAGCCCTGGACGTGACCACCCCTACGGACGAAGTAGTGCGACGTCTGACGGAGACCGGATACTCGCGCGTCCCAGTGTATGAGGGGGATCTCGATCACATCGTTGGTGTGCTGTATTTGAAGGACGTTCTGCGGGCTATCGGTGAGGAGCGACCCTGGGAGATGCGCCGTCTCTTACACCCTCCACTCTATGTGCCAGAGATGGTACAGATCAGTCGGCTCCTCCGCATGCTGCAGCAGCGGCGTCTGCATATGGCTATTGTTGTCGATGAGCACGGCGGCGTGGCTGGTCTGGTGACCACGGAAGATCTCCTGGAACAGCTCGTCGGAGATATCCGCGACGAGGGGGAACCCGAAGCCGATGTCCTGGTGACCATGCTCCCGGATGGGGCGATGGTGGCCCAGGGCAGTGCCCCGCTGTGGGAGTTGCGCGAGCAGTATGGCTTGCCGCTGGAAGAGTCAGCCCATTACCACACGGTAGCGGGACTCCTGCTGGCGCGTCTGGAGCATATTCCGCAGGGCGGGGAGGCGATTGTTGAGCAGGGCTATACCCTCACCGTTGTCGATATGGATGGTCCACGCATTGCACGGGTGAAAATAGAGCGGCGTGCCGCTGAGGAAACAGGGAATCCGGCTGAAGCAGCGTCGTCGGGTAATGCGGAGGCCAGTGTTTCCAGCCCTCAGTAGGGCGACAATGCCGGGCACATCAAATCCCTGGTTGACCCCCATGTGAGAACGTTGTACGGTGTGCGCAGCATTGTTGGCTCCGCAGCGCTGTGGGCTGCGCTCCTACCCCAGTGAGTCTGACTGCCAACGGAGGATCAATCATGCATGCAGCGGTGCAGCATGTTGCGGCAATACACGGACAGACTGTAGGGTATCTCAAAGACCTGGTCCCTAGTCTGACGCTACTGAGCTAGGCGTTGTAACGACGATGCTGCATCGCCTCCTCAACGCCCTCATTCTGCTGCCTGATCGATATTGCTATCAGGTGCCAGCAGATCTCGGCCTGTGTGCCGACGAGGTAGCTTTCCCTAACGCCCAGGGCCAACTCCTGCACGGCTTTTGGTTCAGGCCTGTAGGGCAGACAATGGCTTCGGAGGTGTCCCAGGATGCCGCCCCTGCGGTCTTGTTTTGTCCTGGGACGTCTGGAAATCTCTCCTCTCACCTGTACTATATCGAACTCCTCTGCAGGGCCGGCTGTGCGGTGCTGAGTATTGATTATACTGGCTTCGGCCAGAGTGCTGGACAGGCGTCGCTGCATACCCTCGTGTCAGACCTCCTGTGCGCCAGCAATTTTCTGTGTCGCGACAAGCGCGTCCAAGCCTTCGGTATCTTTGGTATGTCCCTTGGGGCAAATCTGGCGCTGCTGGTTGCCTCACAGCGGCAGGAGGTGCGCGCTGTGGCAGTGGAGGGCCTGGCACTGTATGGGGAGATCACGCGCGGTGTCCTGGCGGATGGCATTATGGGGCCACGTAACGTGCCCACTGTGACCTATGAGAAACGTCCCCCTGTAGGCCGGAGGCATCATGTCTTGAACCAAAGGCGTGTGAGTGGCTGGCTCGCCAAGACGCTCGCCTGGGCTGGTATGACCTTTTTCCCTTTTGCCGGGAAAGATCCACGCAAGCCAGCGCGTCTACTTACGGATACCCCCGTCTTTTGTATTCATGGCGTCGATGATCCACTGTTGCCGTTCGAGGGTACCTTGCAGGTGTATGACGCCTTGCCCGGTGCCAAACAACTCTGGCTCATCCCTGAAGTGAGCCATCCCCAGGAAGCCGCCTTGGCTCAGGATGGCGAATACGTCGCCCAACTGACCCGTTTCTTTCACGCGGCGCTCAGAGGGCAGGCACACGTTGTTACTCCTTCCATCACCTCACAGCTTGTGCCGCAGGGGCCCGAGCGCTATATCGTACGCCTGCACAATGCCGGAGCGCCGGGTCTGGTCCTGACCACCGTTGTCTCGGAACATAACCTCGCGTGTCGCACTGTGTGGGTGCGGAAGGCCGCTGAGCTCCCGGTGCACGCTCCCGGTCGCCTGCCGACTGTGAGTTGTCGGCCCTTATGCGAGGTCGACGGCGATAGTGACGGTGCACACATACGCTACACGCCCAGGGGGCAGCAGTATCGGACTCTCTTTCGTCCTATCATCCGGGAACTCAGTCAAATGCTCCACGAACGCCGGTTGCACGACCTCGAGGCCCTGCTCCACACGCTGCCGCATGAGCGGCCCGCAGCTCCCTTCGATTTTTTTCTCGGGGTCTATTGCGTGCAGATCATGCAACGTACCCGCCAGAAGATGCCCGCCCTCGCCCAGGTTGCAGCACGGGTGTTTACGCGCTACTGGCATTATGGGTCGGCGGCTGAGCCACCCGGACAGCCAACATTATGGGCATTAGTAGCCGAGGTGCTAGGCCAGCAGGTCAGCCAACACCATAGCACACACGTTGGACATTAGCGATGCGACAGGTGGGGGGCAGATATCGCTGGGCGGCTGCACTGGTAGGGCTCTGCCTGATGGCGTGTACTGCCATGCAGCATCCGCCCTCGTCGCCATCCTCCTTCCCTCTCGTGGGAACACTTACAACTGCCGAAAGAGCCCAAGTCATCCAGGCTAGAACCACTGGTGTACAGACGCTCACCGCGGTGCTTGCCGTATCGTACACGATCGGCAAGCAACAAGGGACTTTCGACATGATCGTCAACTACGCTGTGCCTGGCTCTGTGCGTTTTACGGCGTTGAAGGATATGCTGCTGAGTACCCAGGTGCTCTTCGATGTGCAGTTCACCGGAGAGACCTATCGTTTGCTGGTGCGCGACGACAAGGGAGAACAGATCTCACAGGGCACCGCGACGCAATTTGCGCAGGCGTATCCAACCTTCCGTACCTTCTTTTTAGTAGGGGAGGCATTTTTTTTACCGGGCTTCGATGGCCAGGGGCAGCCTCCCAGGTTCAATGCTGCAGGAACCCAATTGACTACTAAACTACGGAGTGGTGTCAGGGCGCGTTGGTTGAGCCGGCCAGACACGCTCGAAATTAGCCAGGCGTGCCTTACATGGCAGACGGAGGAGGAAACCGTACCGTTGCGGTTACGCTACGAAGACTACCGTCACGTTGACGCGTATGATATCCCCTATCGCGTCACGTTGCGTGACCGGCGTCTAGGGTTCACGGCACAGTCAGTGGTGAAGTCGGTTGAAATCAACGCTCCCCTGGCTCCAGGAGCTTTTGATGTCACGCCATGATCCCATGGAGGGCACGCGGTGAGCACGAAGCTCTTCGACTGGCTCGGGCATCTGGCTGTCTCCCGACCCCGGGTGGTGTTGACGCTGTATGCCATAGCACTGCTGGCGGCCCTGCCATTCTTGTTGCGGTTGCACCTTGAAGCGGACGTGCGTAACACGCTGCCGCCCGACATGGCGCGGGCGCTGGAGCGCCATAACGCACTTTTTGGCACCGCCGACCTGGCGTTTCTCCTCGTGCAAACATCCCCCGCGACTGCGTCGGCGGAGGGGGCACAGGTTAACGTGCCCCCTTCCCCTGGAAGCCGCGACACGCTCCTGGCCTTTGGCGCTGCTCTGCACGAGCGCCTCTCCAACTCGCCCCTGATTCGTAGTGTCGAGTACGGCTATGCGCCGGAGTTGCTCGCAGTCTTAGACCGCTTGAGCCTGGAGTACGCCCCGCTCTTCGTCACGCCCGCACAGCTTGATGACTTCGATCAGCTCCTGACGCCCCAGGGTATGCAGGTGCAACTCCACAAAACCCTGCTCCAGCTCAGCGCCATGGGCACTGGCCCCCAGGACCAATTGCTTTTGACAGATCCCCTGCAACTGCGCCGCTTCGCCTTCGCTCGTCTGGCCGCTCTGCGCGGCACGTTCCGTTTCGATCCTACGTCGCCGTACTTTCTGTCGCCCGATGGCACTGCCCTGCTCATGAAAATCGCTGGACAGCGCCCTGTCCACGACATGGCCGGTGCCAAGGCCACGGTGGCCCTGATCGAGCAGGCCAGCGACGCCCTCCGTGCCCAGCCGGCTTTCCGGGGGCTGACGGTCCAGGCCACCGGCGGCTACTACTTCGCTACCGAGAGCGAGCGCGTCATCCGCCGCGACATGATGGTCAGCGTCCCTCTCACTGTCGCCAGCATCGGCGCGCTTATCACCTGGTCGCTGCGGCGTTGGGGGGTGCTGATTTATGGCATCTTGCCCACGCTCCTAAGCCTCGTACTCGCTATCGGCCTGTTTGCCGCGCTTCGCCCCACACTCAATGCGCTCACCTTGGGTTGTATTGCAAGCCTGGTCGGTTTTGGTATGGACTTTTCGGTGCATGTCCTGCAACGTACCTTCAACGAGCAAGGGCACGGCCTCTCCCGTGCTGCGGCCCTACGCATGGCCGTAGGCCAAACCGGTGGTGCGCTGCGGCTCGCAGCGCTAACGACGATGGCCAGCTTCCTCGCCTTTTTTGCTGCAAGCCAGCCCTTTCTCCACGATATGGGCTTGCTCGCCGCCGTGAGTATGGGGCTGAGCTGCTTGCTCAGCGCCACCTTCCTCCCAGCCCTGCTGATCTCTCTGCCGTCGCCCCAGCGCTTGCGTCCTCTGCGTGCGCTGGGGCTGCCAACCTATATCACCGCCGTCTCACGTTTCCCCCGCCTCATCCTCGGTCTGTCCCTACTGCTCTCGTTGGGCGCCCTGGTAACCCTGCTCTGCTGGCCGCCCCGCTTTGAGACCGACCTGCGCAACATCCATGCCGCCAACTCGCCAACACTGCACGTGCAGGAGACCATTGCGGCGTTGTTTGGAGGCTCGCAGGAACCGTTGATGCTACTCGTGGAAAATGCTACGGAAAACCAGGTAATACAGGACTTATATCGCCTGCAACCGACGCTGACGGCTATGGTGCAAGAGGGACTCCTCGCCGCTGTGACGTCGCCAGCCATGCTGTATCCTGATCCGGCAACGCAAAGCGCCGTACTACAGCGTCTACAAACCAAAGACCTGCAACAGCTCCGCACCGCACTTACCACTGGCCTAGAAGCTGCTGGCTTCGACGTGCCCACCGTACAGGGGTATGTAGACCGCTTCGAGCGCGCCCTCACCCACCGGGCTCCTATTGACCTGGCGACCTTCCGCGCTCTTGGCTTTGACGCACTGCTGCAGCCATTACTGGCCCACGACACCGCCGGTGCTGTTGGGGTGGCCATGCTCTTTCCCACCCACAACCTGTGGACGCTCGCGGCCCGCGATGCCATCACGCATCGCCTCACCACCACCCTCACAGCGTACGCTATCCGTGGCACACTGAGCGGCCTCTATACGGTCTCATCGGCCTCCGCTGCTCTCCTCAGCGCCGACTTTGTACGCATCACGCTGCTGGCATTCCTGGGCGTCGCGCTGCTGGTCATCCTGCATATGCGACGTCTATGGCTGATCAGTATGGTGCTCCTCCCTGTCGGCTGCGGCACCCTGTGGGCGGCAGGCTTCTTCGCGCTGTATGGTTTCAAGCTGAATTTTATGACCATCTGTATTCTGCCTATGCTCCTCGCGACGAGCAGCGACTATGGTATCTATATCGTGCACCGCTTCATCTTCCATGGCCGCTCTGACATACAGGACGCCATGCGAGTCACCGGACTGGGTGTCATCTTGAGCGCATTGACCACCCTGGAGGGGTTTGGTACACTCGCCCTCTCGGTGAATCGCGGCATTGCGTCTGTGGGGCTGATCTCGCTGGTAGGCATCTCGGCCTGTCTCCTGGCGGCGCTGTTCACGATGCCGGCGACGTTGCAAATATGGAGTACGCAGCACCACCATGGGGAGCATGGCTAATGCGCCTGGGTATTCTCCTTGTGCTGGCGGTGTTCCTCGTCAACACTGCGTGTGCGGAAGACCTCGGCAACCCGGTCACAGGTGAGGCGAAAACGGCCTTTCTGACGACATGGGGTGAACACCTGCGCCATATGCGTTCCCTGCATATGATCTTCACTCAAGAAAAGCACCTGCGGCTGCTGCGCCAGGCTCTGGTGGCGCAGGGAGAACTCTGGCTGCAAGGGGAGACGCTCCTCTACGTGCTTACCAACACCGCGGGGGAAAAAGAACTGATAGTGCACCTCGACAAACAGAGGGTCAGCACCTACTATCCCCTCCTGAACACCCTCGAAGTGATTGACCTGCAGACCGCAGGTACCCTCCCGCAGTCCCTCGCCTTCTGGCAGGCTGATCCAGAGGCACTTGCCAGGGACTATGAGGTGGACCTGTTTCAGGTCGCCGGACTCCACACACTGCGTCTTGTTCCTAAAGATGCCAAAGTGCCGCTGCAAGAGATGCGCATCGTCCTGCGGGATTTCCAACCCCAAGAACTTCTACAGGTCGAGAAAAGCGGCACCCGCATTCTCATGCACATTACTACCTTCACCATCAATCCGGAGATCAGTGAGGCGCAGTTGGATCTCCACGTGCCAGCAGGGACCAAGGTGACCCATCCATTGAAATGATCCTGTGGCAGGGAGGATCCCAGCGGGACGGAGAACCTGGAAACCAGGACGAGATAATGCGTATCTGTGATCTCACCACCTTGTATATCGATGGCGGCGCCGGCGGTGTGAACACCTATCTCCTTGAGAAAGCCCGCTATCTGGCTGACTATGAGGGGGTCACGAACCATACCATCATTGTGCCTGGGGCACGCTATGCGAAGCAGTCCCTCTTTGGCTCGACGCTGTATACGATCAAAAGCCCCAGATTCTTTTACAACCCGCACCATCGCATTCTCACTCATTATCAGCAGGTCAAACAACTCCTCAGGTCGGTGCAGCCTGATCTCATCGAAGTGGACTGCTCCTACCTCCTGGGCCATTGGGCGCAGGCAGCCATGGGCAAGAGACGCGTGCCGCTGGTGGGGTTTTATCATACGCATCTGCCGAGTTTTTACGTCCGCCCGTTGACGCAGCGCTTTGGGAATGCCGTGGCACAGATAGCCGAGTCGTGTGCCTGGAGGTATATAGCGTATTGCATGGCACCCCTGGATAAGGTGCTGGTCGCTTCGCAGGACATCTATGCGCGCCTGGTCACCCGTCTCGAGACGAAAGTGGAACAAGTATCTCTCGGGGTGAATATGGACCTCTTCGCACCGCGACCACGGCAGAGCATGGTGGCTGACAAAGAGCGCTCTGTCATCCTCTATGTGGGTCGCTTGAGCCAGGAGAAGGATTTAACGATTCTCTTTGAGGCGTTTCGGATCTTGAATCGACGGGGCGCCTATCAACTCTACATTGTCGGCGATGGGCCCCTCCGGCTCCAAACCCAGCGCTTCGTCCGGGCCACAGCACACACCGTGTATGCCGGACTCATTCCCTATGGTGAGCGCTTGGCGGAAATCTATGCCACTGCAGACGTCCTGGCCCTGCCCAGCCGTAACGAGACCTTTGGCCTCACCATTCTGGAAGCCCTGGCCTCGGGTATTCCTGTGGTGGCGATCAACCAGGGAGGACCTGCCGACTTGCTCCACGCGCGCGTCGGTGCCCTGGCGACTCCTGGTGATCCCGTAGATTTTGCTGACAAGTTGGCCCGTGTGCTGTTGGACAAGAGTCGAGCTGAGCAGTGCCGGACCTATGTGGCAGAGCATTTCTCGTGGGACAAAACATTTCTGAAGCTGCTTACCATCTACGACAATTTGCTCTCGCGCGGGACTAAAGCCTCCCCACCCTAATCCTCTCCCGCCTGCAAGGCCCAAACTACTGCGTCGTCATCGCCAGGCGGAAACCGTGTGTGCCGTAGACGTAATCCGGGGAATCATAACTACGAAACGCCACGCGACAACGTACAGGGGGATAGCCCCAGCCCCCACCCCGGTACCCTCTGGCATTGCCTGTGGCTGGGCCTTGGGGGTCGACTTGTTGCCCGGCTGCGTAGGGTCCACGCCAGTCCTGCACCCATTCCCAGACATTGCCCATCATGTCGTACAGACCCCAGGCGTTCGGCTTGAGTTGCCCGACGGGATGTGTGGTGCCCTTGTCATTCTTGCTATACTAGGCATACTGCTCCAGGAGCACATCATCCTCCCCAAAATAGTACTTGGTCGTTGACCCGGCCCGCGCCGCGTATTCCCATTCCGCTTCGGTCGGTAACCGGTACGGATTATGCCCCTCACGCGCATTCAGCTTGCTGATGAATTCCTGTACCATCTTCCACGACACCCGTTCGACTGGCCGATTGGGGTCACCTTTGAAATGACTGGGATTGGTGCCCATGACTTCCTGCCACTGGGCCTGCGTGACTTCATACTTGCCGAGATAAAACGGCTTGCTAATGACAACTCTGTGCACGGGCCGCTCATCAGCCTGGTAGTAGTCCGATCCCATCATGAACTCGCCGGTTGGTATGAGCACAAGTTCCATACCAATGCTGTTACGCATGGCGGATAACGGCTCCGGCATGCCGGCCGGGGGCGGGGAGAGGGGGACGCCCTGAGGCCCTGGTGGGGTCTGAGGGCGCTGGAGTTGTTGCAGTTTCAGACGTGCTGCTGGAGCGTACTTGCCGTTAGGATACGCTTGCAGGAATGCGGCGACGTCTGCTGGGTGCAGCGAGTTTCTGACGAGACTCCACATCTCTGTCTCGGGATCGTCTACCGCAGCATGTGCTCCCGGTGCGCCTGTCACGGCCAGAGTGCCCTGCGTCATCAACCAGAGGAGGACGAGGATAGTTAGCCGTGAGGCACCACAACCTTGCCAACCCATGTGTGATCTCCTGTGTGTCGAATATGCACTCGCTTTGAGCTGGTATATGGAGAATGCGGATATAGCAAATCTCCCCGTCACATGCAAGGCTCTAACCTTATATTTCAGCCTTTCTTAGCAGGAAGAGAGACATTTTGACAGCCCCTAAGGGCTTATGCTAAGATACCTTTAACTTTACGGATGGTATTCCCCCCTTCGTCAGCGTTGACAAGATACGCAGCGACAGGCATGACGCCCGAAGTCCAACGTATCCTTGAACCCGAGGTATCGGTGCCCAAAGTAGGCACGTCCCACACACAGCATCGATGGTATACCCATGCCTACAATCGGCTAGCTTTCTACCGTCTAATCGCTGTATGCTCTCTCTGGCTTCCACGCCCTGTGCAACTGCGTCTAGCACGTGCTGTAGCCATGGTTTTATATCGATACATGCCCCGGGAACACGCTGCTGTCCAGGGCAATCTGACACGCGTCCTGCCTGATGCAAGCCGGCAGGAAGTCGCGCGGCAGGCGCGGCAGGCATTCGGCAATTTTGCGTGCTTCTTTGCTGACTTGTTAGGGCTCAATCGTCGTGCCTTATCACTGCAGCAGGCGTACGTGACCAAGGTGCAGGGGCTGCCATACTTGCAAGAGGTGTTGCAAGCCCCCGGGGGGTTCGTCGCTGCGACAGCGCACCTGGGCAACTGGGCACTTGCCGGTCGGCTCTTGAGCACATATGGCAGACGCATCCATGTCCTCATGGCTCCAGAACAAGACCCAGCGATCCAACGTTTCCTGCGGGAGGGCATGCCTAAGGCTGATCTATGCTTTGTGAGTAATGATAGTAGTGCTGTATTTGTCCAGTTGCTTATGGCACTGAGGCGAGGAGATGTGGTAGCCGTGCAGATAGACCGTGCAACGGGCCATCGCAGTGACGTCACTGTGCCATTCTTTGGCGCTCCAGCGCTGTTCCCGCTGGGCCCATTTCTGTTGGCCAGGGCAGCCCAGGTCCCGGTGCTACCATGTTTTTGTATGATGCGTCCGGATGCACAGTACGAGATCTGGGTTGACCAAGCCATTCCCGTAGCGCCTGGTCGTGAGGAAGCGGCCCTGCATCATATGGTACGTATCCTGGAGCGCTACATAGCTATGGCCCCGAATCAGTGGTACAACTTCTATGATGTCTGGGACGTCACGCCAACTGCCTGATGACCCTATTGCCATTACTGGTATGGGTGTGCTCAGTCCCATCGGTCAGAGTATTGAGGCGTTCTGGTCGGGTCTGATCAGTGGCGTCTCTGGTATCACCACTATCGAACGTTTTCCGACCCACGACCTGCGTGTTCGCCGTGGCGGCGAGGTCAAGCAGTTGCGAGGTACGCAAGGATTCGAACGGCCCTTGCCAGCGTGTCGTGCCTCGCAGTTCCTGATTCACGCGGCGACAGAAGCTACCCGTATGGCGCGCTTGCCGGAAGCGGTGGCGGCAGGTGGGCGTGTGGCGGTGGTGATTGGCTCGGCGTTAGGGGGGATTGCCGAAGCCGAGCGTTGGCACGAGCAGCCCGGGGCTCTGCATGCGCTGGCCGGCGCTCCCTACGATGGGCCAACGCGGCAATTAGCGCGTTGGCTCGACGCCACAGGACCCGTGCTCACTATCTCGACTGCATGTGCCTCTGGAGCCACAAGTCTGGGAGTTGGCGCTGACCTGTTGCGTGCCGGGGCGGCGACAGCCGTTGTGGCCGGGGGTATGGATGTGCTCTGCCGTTTTGTTATGCGTGGCTTTAATTCCCTGCGGTCGCTGACGCGCGATGAAGTGCGACCGTTCGACCGACGGCGCAAGGGTCTGTTGCTGGGAGAAGGGGCTGGCGTGGTGGTGCTGGAGCGTGCCGAGACAGCGCGACAGCGTGGCATCACCCCGTGTGGCTATTTGTTGGGCCATGCAAGTTGTGCAGACGGTGCGCATATTACTGCTCCTGATCCCCAGGGCCGTGGGCTCGAACAGTCTATACGGTTGGCACTCGCGAATGCCGGGGTGCGGAGCGAAGAGATTGAGTTCATCAGTGCACACGGCACTGGCACTCCCCTCAACGACCGCATGGAAACTCAGGTCTTCAAGAAGGTACTAGGACTACACGCCTACGAGGTGCCAGTGAATTCGATTAAGGCCCATATGGGCCATACCATGGGTGCGGCAGCCACGCTGGAAACGATTATGTGTCTACTCGCCTGGCGCTATGGCCAGGTCCCCCCCACACTCAATTATGGTGAGCCGGACCCCGAGTGTGATCTCCCGTATGTCACTGGCCAGGCACGCACGTATCGTCCACGACTCAGTCTCAATACGGCGGCGGGGTTCGGGGGATGTAATGCCTGTCTGGTGCTGGCCGGTGGAGAGTAAGATGGGGCAAGAGGCGCACGGGGCGTATGCCCCTCAAGCCGGCGGGGTGGCCGTAAGGGGTTGGGGTTTGTTAACCGGTTGGGGCACGGGCCTGCAGAGCCTTCCTACGCTTCCTGCCGTGGCTACGCATGGGCGGCGCCTGCTGCCAGTCGCGCCTCCGGAACTCGCCAGCGAACGCCTACGCCGGGCGACGCGGGAATGCCTCCTGGGGGTGGCTGCAGTGCAAGCCGCGCTGGACCATAGCTGTCTGGCGCCCCACGAGGTGGCTGGGGCACGCACGGCGTTGGTCTATGCCAGTGCTTCATCCTATGCGGCGGCCAACTGGACTTTTGTCACGAGTGAGTCAGAAAATGCCCTGCATTTCCCCTACACAGCCCCCAGTGCCGTACCAGCAGAAGTCACCATTCAGTTTGGCATCACAGGCCCGTATCTGACGCTGTTGAGTGGTGCCAATGCCGGTATCGAAGCGCTCTGGCAGGCAGCAACCTTGCTCACCACGGCACAGTGTGATCGGGTGCTAGTTCTGGGTGTGGAAACGTTTCAGGAATGTGTCGAGCTCTATACGGCAGGCCGTTGGCTCCTGGGTACACCGCTCCTGGAAGCCGCAGCCTGTCTTGTCCTGGAACGGCATCCCAGCCTCGCCGCAGTGCGCTACCATGCCGAATGGGGGACAGGTGGTTTGGCCAGAGTAGTGGCGAGAGAGCGTGAGAGAGCCCTGGGGAGGGTGTATCTCTGCACCCCAACGGCACGTGCTGAGCAGATGGCCGGCCACTACCTGCAAGCCCACTGGCCGGATATGCCCCTGGTACTGCTCCAGGAGCGTCTCGGCATCTGTCTGGCATGTGCGCCCCTTATCGCCTTGATGCTCGCCGTCACTGCCGGCCAGCCAGACGATGTCCTGTTGATCTCGCAGTGGTGGGACGCCTGGGCCATGGTACGCTGGCCTGAGTCGCCCTCTCAGGCGGGACACCAAAGCAAACAAGGACCCTCGGTATGACGCAAGCAGAAATTGTCGCAAGTCTCAAAAAGCTGCTGTCCGAGCGTGTACGTGTGCCTGTGGCGCGCGCCCAGGCACTGGAGCTGGATACCCCCTTGCTCAAGGACGGCCTGGGATTAGATTCGCTGGATTGTGTCGAGTTGACACTCGGCATGGAAGAGGAGTTCGGGTTAGTGTTTGATGATGGTGAGGAGGACTGGATGCAGCACTTCTCCTGTCTCGATACGCTGTCCCAACTCGTGCTGCACATCAAAGGTGAGTGAGCATGGACCAGCACTACGTCAGGGGTGACGAACGCCGTGTGGTCGTGACAGGCCTGGGGGTGGTGAGTCCTTATGGACGCGGCTGTGAGGTCTACTGGCAGGGCTTAGCGCAAGGGCAATGCATGATCGGTCCCTTAACGCTCTTTCCGACTGATGGTTTCCGCTCTCGCCTGGCAGCAGAGTTACCAGCCGTGACGGTGCGTGCTTTGGGGACGGCCCAGCAGTCACGGGCAACGCGTTTTCTGCTGGCGGCAGCGCAAGAAGCCGTGGGGAATGCCGGGCTTGACCCGGTAGCGTTGACGACGGCTGCAGTCAGTATCGGTGGGGCCGGGGGTGGGATGTGGGAAGCGGAGGGCTGGTATTGGGCGCGCTACCACCAACCCCAGGCTCCCCACAGGCCGGTGATGCTACGTTCTATGCTACCGACATATCAGACCGATGCTCTGGCCTTTCATTTGCGTATCGGTGGGCCACGTGAGAGTCCTATCCTGGCGTGTAGTTCGAGTGCTGCCGCCATTGCGACGGTCACTGACTTAATCGAAACGGGGGTGGTGGATGTGGGGCTGGCGGGTGGAGTGGATACGCTGACACGCCTGTGTTTCATGGGGTTTAACGCGTTAAAATTGCTTGATCCGCAAGCGTGTCGTCCATTTGCCCGTGACCGGCGTGGCATGTCCATCGGCGAAGGCGCCGCGGTCTTGGTCCTGGAGTCATGGCAGCATGCGGTGGCGCGAGACGCGCCCTTGCGCGCCTGTGTGGCAGGGTGTGGGCTCTCGTCGGATGCGTTTCATCCCACCGCCCCACCGACCGACGCGGAAGGTGCCGTGCGCGCCATGCGTGAGGCGCTCACACGGGCCGGCCTGGCGCCCGCAGATATTACCTACGTCAATGCTCACGGTACGGGCACAGTGCACAATGATCGGGCCGAGACTGTGGCCCTCACCGACGTCTTTGGGGCTGGGAATGTGCTGGTCAGTTCTACCAAATCTCTGATTGGGCATACCATGGGGGCGGCTGGAGCGCTGGAGGCCGTGGCGACGATTGGCGCGCTCGAGAATGGGCTCTTACCCCCCACGGCCAACCTCTGGGAGCCGGATCCGACCATTCCTTTCGACTGCATTCCTCATACAGCACGGCCCGCGCCCCTGGACTGTGCTATGTCAAATTCCTTCGGCTTTGGCGGCCAGAATGTGAGTCTAATTTTTCTGCGTCCCGAGGTGGTAGGGTGACCCTATGGTGAGGATGCCTGCCTATCGGGCGGTGATTACGGGTATCGGCTGCGTCAGTCCTTTTGGTGTGGGTGGATATGACCTGGTGGCCAATGTGCTTAAGGCCAATGTCTCGGCGATTCAGCCGCTGACGAGTTTTCCGACCGCCGGCCTGCCATCCTGCCTTGGGGCGGAAATCCCGGCGGCGTACCTGCCGGAGACCGAGGAAGCCCGTCGTTGGAGCCGGCTGAGTCAGATGACGGTCCTGGCCTGCCGCCAGGCTGTTGCGGAGGCTGGTCTGTGCGACTCGGCAGCGCTGAGTCAGGCCGGGCTCGTGGTCGGGTCCCAGTTTGGGGATCTGCGCTCGACTGAAGCATTTTGCTTGGGGTTCCTACGCAAGGGGCCAGTGGGGTTGAGTCCGCTGCTGTTTCCCAGTACAGTGATGAATGCCATGGCTGGCATGACCAGTATTGCGCTGGGCCTCAAGGGACCAATGCTCACCCTCAACCAAGCGGGTGTGGCTGGGGAACTCGCGGTAGCGCGTGCGCTGGCTCTGCTGCGAGCAAGACGTGTGTCAGCGGTGATTGCTTGTGGCGTGGACGAGCTGTTTCCACTGTTGTACGAAACCCTTGTGCAGCTACGTGTCCCCTCCCCGCGTGGCTGTGGTGAAGAGGTATGCCGGCCTTTTGATCAGCGTCACAACGGTCCAATCCTGGGTGAGGGAGCTACTGCAATGGTGCTGGAATTACCTGAGTATGCGCAGGCGCGAGGAGCTCCGATGCTGGCCGAGGTACGGAGCGCCTGCTGGGGAGGTATACCGGCCCGCCCAGGCCATTTTCCCGTGCGGCCTCCGGGGCAACATCCGGTACTCGACCAGGCCCTGGCCGAAGCTGCTGTGCGTCCTGAAGACGTTGGCATGGCTTATCTGTCGGGCTGCGGGGATCCGCAGCATGACGCCATGGAACTGGCATGTATAGCAGGCACATTCGGCTCTCATAGTCCCCTGCTCACCTCTGTGACCCATCTGACTGGGGAATACGGTGGTTTGGGGACGTTTCGCGCGGCCGCGGCTGTGGCCACCGTACACCAGGGCATCAGCCCTATGCTCGACTACTTGCGCCAGCCTATCCGTACGGATGTGCGTTTTGCCGTCCAGCCTGTCGCGCCGCCGCCAGCCGTGGTCTTGGTGCACGGTCTCGCGCCCGGTGGCGTGCACACCGCTATCCTGATTGGGCGTCTGCACGACGCCAGTGACATGGCGGAGTAAAGGTGCACATGGAGCAGACCATAGCCGTTATCCCCGTGCATAACGAAGTATCGACCATTGCGTCCGTCGTGCTGACCGCACGGGCCTACCTCCCTGTCATTGTGGTAGACGATGCCTCTGAGGATGGTACCGGGCAGCGAGCTGCCGCCGCAGGAGCGAGCGTGCTCACCCTCCCCAGGCACGGCGGGAAGGGGGCAGCGTTGCAACGTGGTTTTGCCGAAGCGCTACGGCGTGGAGCCAGGGCTGTGGTGACTCTGGATGGCGATGGACAACACGACCCGCGAGACATCCCGCGTCTCCTTGCCGCGAGCCGGTGCTGGCCTGAGAGTATTATCATTGGTGGTCGCCTCGACAGCGCTGAGGCGATTCCCGTGCCGCGCTTCTATGCCATGCAAGTGGCAAGTTTTTGGATCAACTGGCTGGGGCATTGTCAGGTGCGGGATACGCAATCCGGATTTCGCCTCTATCCAGCCGCTGTCCTACGCACCCTTCCCTGCAGACACGGAGGTTTTATTTTCGAAAGCGAGGTGTTAATTAAGACAGGTCAGGCTGGCTGGGGCGTACGCGAAATTCCCATCCGCGCCGTGTATGCACCGGGACGCACCAGCCATTACCGTCCGCTAGGCGATGGCATACCGATCACAGCCTATTTGCTCTATCGGGGCTTGCGCTTCTGGCCAGCCCAGTGCTGGTTAGCTTGCCTGGGGTGGCGCATGCGCGATAAAACTGTACGACACTACGTCTGGCGGTGTACAGGTGTAGCGGCCCTGGCAACCCTATTATTGCCTCTTCTCGGGTTCTGTGTGCTCGCCTATCTCTATGCCGGACACGTGGGCAGGGCCCTCCTCGCCGCCGCCATCAGGCGGTTTTATGATCCTTGCCTGTTTGTAAATCCACCAGCTGTCGTAAAGGTGTTGCATGACCGCTACCGACTCAAGCGTTGGAAACTCGTATGATGTCCTCGTCGTCGGTGGGGGACCAGCCGGCTCGACGGTAGCTACCGTGCTGGCGCAGCACGGGCTGCGTGTCGCCATCTTTGAGCGTGCACGCTTCCCACGCTTTCATATCGGGGAGTCGCTCTTACCCGCCAACATCCCGATCTTTGATCGTCTGGGCTGTCACGATGCCCTACACCGTGCCGGTTTCCTGGTCAAACCTGGGGCATCGTTCTATGATGAGTATGAGGGACGTGGTACCAACACTTTTACATTCCAGGCCAACTCCTTTCAGCCAGCCTTCTCCTACAATGTTGTGCGCGCCTCCTTTGATGATATTCTCCTCCAAACTGCTGCCAGTGCTGGATGTGCGGTATATCGTCAACACACTGTGCGGCACCCGCGCATTGAACCCGATAAAGTTGTGGTACAGGTGAGCACGCCCCGGGGCACGCAACAGACAGTGCAGGCCAGTCTGCTGGTCGATGCGAGCGGACGCTCAGCCCTGCTCGGCGGCACGTTGGGACAACGCGAACTGTTGCCAGATCTGGGGAAAGTAGCGCTCTTCGCCCATTTTCAGGGGGCCCAGCGCGACCCAACGATTCCCGACGGCAATATTCGCATCTACCTGGTGCGAGACGGCTGGATATGGTGGATTCCTTTTGCTGATGGCACCGATAGCGTCGGCTGTGTCCTGTATGCGAAAGTCGTCAAGGAACGTGGGGGCTCCGTGGAAGCGCTGTTCGATGAGGTACTAGCCACCTCACCGCGCCTCACCCAGGGGCTAGCACCGGCGCGACGTATCACCCCAGTGCACACGGCCGCAAACTTCTCGTATCGTATTGTTCCCATGGTTGGTGACCGTTACCTGGCCATTGGCGATGCGACCGGTTTCGTCGACCCGATCTTTTCTTCTGGGGTCTTCATTGCGATGCGCTCCGCCGAACTAGCAGCCGCGGCCATTATCCGCGCCTTCCGTCGTCAGGACTTCAGCGCCAGCGCTTTTCGCTCCTATGCAGCGCGACTCCACCGTGGGGTCACCCCGTTTCTTGCCATGATCCAACGTTTTTACGAGCCGGCTTTTCTCGATTTGTTCTTCAGTCCGACCCCCCCTAGACGCCTGTATCACGCGGTGCTATGGGTACTCAGTGGTGCGGCTTTTGATCATCAGCCCCTATGGTTGCGCAGTGGGTTACGGCTCTTTTTTACCGTCGTCCACCTCCGCCAAGCCGTGCGTTGGGCCACCGGGCTCCCAGTCGAATCCCGCTGGTCCTGGTGAGCATCTCCAGCCGGCTGGGGGCAGACACGCAGTACAGCAAGGGAAATCTCACGTATGAAAGTCCTCCTAGTCCATCCGAGCTGCTTACTGTATTCGGAGATCTATTTGCGGCTGGAGCCCCTGGGCTTGGAACGGGTAGCACAGGCTGTCCGCACCGCCGGTCATGACGTCCGACTCCTGGATCTGCAAGTGTCTCGGACGGTGGCCTATGTCCATGAAATGAATACCTTTCAGCCACAGGCGATTGGCTTTTCCTTAAACTATCTCGCCAATGTGCCAGAAGTCGTGGAACTGGCCAAAGCGACGAAAGCGCGCCTACCGCACAGTTTTATTTTCGTAGGTGGGCATAGCGCGTCTTTTATCCCACACGATCTGCTGCAGCATGCCCAGGGCGCCATCGACTGCGTCGTGCGTGGTGAGGGTGAGGTCAGCACACCGCAGCTGCTCGAGGCTATCCCTGATGGAGCCGTTGAGACGATTCCTGGAGTCGTCACTCTGGAGGGTGCAGGGCCTCCTCCCCTGCTGCTCGACAGTCTGAACCAGCATTTCCCAGCGCGTGATCTGGTACGGCAACGGCACAAGTATTTTATTGGGGCTTTAGATCCGTGTGCATCCATTGAGTTTACACGTGGCTGTCCCTGGGACTGCACCTTCTGTAGCGCCTGGACCTTTTATGGGCGCAGCTATAGACAGAGCACCCCGGAGGCCGTGATAGAAGACCTGGCCCGCATCCGAGAGCCCAATGTGTTTATCGTCGATGACGTGGCGTTCATTCATCCAGAGCACGGTATGGCGATTGGGCGGGAAATCGAGAAGCGCGGTATTCGGAAGTTGTATTATCTGGAGACCCGTTGTGACGTGTTATTGCGCAACCGTGAAGTCTTCGCGTATTGGAAGCGGCTCGGCCTCCTGTATATGTTTCTTGGCATCGAGGCGCTAGACGAGGAGACATTGCACCTGCACCGCAAGCGCATCACCCTCAATGAGAATTTGCAAGCCCTGGAGGTGGCGCGTCAACTCGGCTTGATCGTCGCCATCAACCTTATTGCCGACCCTGACTGGGACGAAGCACAGTTTCGCTTCATCCAAGAATGGGCTGCCAGTGTGCCGGAAATCGTGCATCTCACCGTTAACACTCCGTACCCAGGCACGGAAACCTGGCATACAGAGGCCCGTAAGCTCACCTCGCTTGACTACCGGCTCTTCGATGTCCAACACGCCGTGCTACCGACCAGGCTTCCCCTCAAGCAATTTTATGCCGAGCTCGTCAAAACCCAAGCCATCTTGAACCGCAAACATATGGGTTTCCGTGCCTTGTGGGGAGCGAGCAAGATGGTCTTCGGCCATCTGTGGCATGGTCAGACCAATTTTCTCCGCATGCTCTGGAAGTTTCATCGTGTGTACAACCCGGAGCGACAGTACACTGACCATTTTCGGGATGGGCAATATACCTTGAGCCCACCGCAAGGGCAGGCTGTCACCACTGTAAAACCCAGTGACCTGTATGTGCACGTTCCTAAGGTGACACAGCAGCGTGCCAGACGTACCACGCGAGACACACCACCCCGGGATGTGTCAGCACAAGAGGCGAGAGCTCCTACAAAATGAGAGTGCCTCTCTCAAACTGAGAGAGGCACTGCTCCTCCGATCGTAATTACTGCGGCTTTGGAGCTGGCTGATCCGAGTTCTGCACGAGCAAGGGCGAGGCTGGCCGGGAGACGGAGAGCTGCAGAGCATCAGCTAGGGCCAACAGGGGATCAATGCGAGACACATAGGTAAAAGTTGCTGTTGGATACATAGTGGCAGCGACCAGACCGATAAGGACCGGTTTCCCGGCTCGCAGAGCCAGCACAGGAGATCCTGAATCCCCCGGCTGTACGGCTAAATCTGTGGTAAACATATTCACATTGAGCTTCGTCTGCGTCAGGCTGTTCGTAGCTACCGGCACCTTGGCCAGCACTTTCCCAAGCACCAGACGATCTTGTCCTTTATCGTCTGCCTGACCGTTGCGTGCAGTGACAAGAGCCGCCACACAGTCCCCTGCCTGTAATCCTCCCAATGGCTCTTCAGGATCTCCTGTCCCATAAGACAGGACAGCATCATAGGGCAGCGGCTGTAAGAGCTCGTTCTTGTCCGTCTGGACTAAAGCCAAATCGTAATGCCCATTGACGTGGGCTACCTGGACTGGCACTCCCTCCCCCTCGGGTGTTGTCCGAGCCATGAGTGTCGTGTCGACCACCCGTAGAGGCACTGTCTGTACCGTATGGTGCTGTGTCACGTGGACTTCCACCACATCAGGGGTCAGGGCATGGGCCACTGTGGCGAGGACATTGGGATGCAGCACTACGGCGCGTGCGTCCTGGGAAAACGGGGTTTCGGTAAGCGCTCGTTGTGCACCCGGGATAAGGCCAAAAATCGCCTCAAGCGTCGGTGTCGTCTGGCCTATGTGCCGCGGCTCGTAGGTTGCTAAAGCCGTGCCGCGCAAGGATAAGTGCGGCACAATGGCCATGAGAACAGTAGAACGTGTGTCTCCCCCCGGCTCGGACGTGTCAGGCCAGTGAGCCCCCAAGAGAGGGTCCTGAGCAAATCCAGCACAGTGTCGTGCAAAACTAGCCGAGTCTGCAGCCGTAACTCCCTGTATGGTCCAGGCGAAGCTCAGCATGCACAGCACTACAGCGCCCGCGCAATAATTCCAGGAGCGGTTTGCCATAGGCTTATGACCATGCGGTGGCACAACATGAGTATGCTGAGCAGAGCGACTGCTCTCCAGAACACGGCGTCGTAGCATGAGATGTTTTCCTTGCTCACGAGAGAGGGAGGGAGATTTTACGTCCAAGATTGATACCAGAGGAAACAGTGCCGTTCCCACGGCGTCTCTACAACTATGGTTAGCATACCTATTGAGTCTACCTGGAGTCAAGCGGGGATAGAGATTCCTTGCCTAACTGCTCACTTCTCTCCACCTGCCGATCTAGCAGTAGTGGCATAGAAATTGCTCAATTTGCGCCATGACAGCCCTTGGGAATGGTGAGGTCGTGAGTGTGAGCTGTGCGGTACGCTTATAGTGTGGTCACTGAGCAAGAAAGGGTGGGCAAACTGATGAAACGATCCTTATTATGGGGCAGTCTGCTCTTATCTGGCCTGATGACGGGTTGTGCGAGTGACTCAGATCTGCACGAATTACAAGCGGACACATCCGCGTTAGCACGTCAGAACAGTGCATACAACCAGACGGTGGCGGCACGGGTGCAGCAGCTGAGTGACCGTGTTACCCAGTTCGAGCAATCCCAGGCTGAGACACGACGCGAAGTGGCGCGGGCTGCGGCCACGGCCGATGAGTTGCGCGTGCAATTACAACGCTTACAGGGGGACATACAAGAGACCCAACACCTTGAGCAACGTAGTTCGACAGGTGAGGGAGGAGTATCTGCGGCCGAGGTGGCCAATTTTGAAACCCGCTTGAGCGAGATGGAACACCAGCTGGGCGTTACACCCCCGTAGGAGGTGTGCCGTAGCCTACTACGGCAGCACCTTACACAGCGCTTGTGCGATTGTTGGTACCAGGCGGGGCCGCAGTAAACGTGCATCGTAGCGGTCGAGCCGTTGGGCGTTCTCTGCCAGACACAGCTCCAGGAAACGGCGCGGCGTGATGTCCATGCGAAGGGACTGGTGGCCCTTCAGCGTGAAATCCTTGTCAGCTCGTGCCCCAAAAGCACTTTGCACACGACGCCACACCTGCAAGACGCGTCCAAGAGCCCCACGCCAGACATGACGCGGGCGCTGCCAGAGTGGCCTCTGGGCCTGGCGATAGGCTTCCCAATTGACAAAAAAGAGAATGTGACGCGCCTCTTCTTGCATGACAGGCTCGAACTTCTCGACGAGCACCGGTGGAAAAAAGCCCGAATCTCTCGCAATCGCAAACAGCGCAAAGGTAAAAAAGGCGTCAAAACACTCGCTGTATCCCAGACGCATAAAAGCCCATTCAGGGTCCGCTGGCGCTGTCGGGGGCGATGGGAGCGACACAGGAATACCGTAGTGTGTGGTGAGCCCCTCGATGGTCGCGGCATGCCGCGCTTCCTCATAGCCTTGCAAGGCGACGGCTTCACGGATCACAGCATCGGTCTCGAACGGCGCCCAGGTTTGAATAGTGCACGTGGCCGCACGCTCGGTCGCCACCGCTTCGTTCCACACAGGCAAGCTGTGGAGACGCTTGAGACTGTCCTCATCGATCTCGGGCCAGTGCATGGTAGCCGGGTCAAAGGCAGCATGTGTATCCAGAAAGAACTGACAAAAAAGCTCTTTGTGCTCCTGCGAACCGACAATGAGAGAGCGCGGCATTTGAGTTCCTTTATGCGCTATAGCGGTATAGATGAGAACGTTGGGGTACAAAGACTATTCTGCTAGAGTCTGTCCTTACCCTGGCGCCTATGCGGAGCTGTCTCGGCGTGTTTTAGGCAGCCTCTTCCACACTCGCCAGGAAGCGGTAATACAAGCTGGCGTTCCGATAGGCGCGTGCAGCACGCTCGAAGTTGTGGAAAGCTGGAATCCCTATCTCTTGCAGTTCCCGACGCAT
>AR_comb_assmDRAFT_10037369_pt1 | contig 23392 bp, 21 predicted proteins | sample ArasoioldDNA_FD_10543 | JGI IMG/M metagenome (IMG submission 10543) | reverse complement strand
CTTGTCCTGAAATTCCATTGAGGATGGCTCCTTCAGCCCGTTTCCGTCGCGCCCACTCGCGGGGAAATAAACTGCGGTGGTACACCGAAAGACAGGTTGTGTACTGCTCCCCCTCGGTACAGCCCCTTGGACTCGGCCCGCCACGCACCTGGCACGGTGCGCGGTTTACAAACTATTTTCGAACTATGCCGGGAAAACCTTTAAGAGTATGAGATCCCTGTTGCAGCTCAACCGGGTGGGGGCCAGATTGAGCAGAGCCGCTCCGGGAGGGAGCGGCTCTTTCCTGTCGTTAATCCTGTTCTTTGCGTGTCTTTTTTCTGGCGCGCTTTCGAGCCAGGGCAGCTTTTACGCGCTTCTTCTCGCCGGGCTTCAGATAAAAGGAGTGACGCTTCACTTCCTTGATAATGTCTTCCTGTTGCACCTTGCGCTTGAAGCGGCGTAGGGCGTTTTCTAACGATTCGCCCTCTTGCAGCCTAACTTCTGCCAAACCTACACACCCCCAGACTCGTCCGGGATGGACCCGAATAGTTATTACAAGGATTTGACCCTAAGTCAAGGGGGCCTGTCGATTTTCCCTACACATTCTTGTAAGTTTGGGAATTCCCCTCTTATCGGAAGAATGCCTTTACTGTCAAAACATGAAACGAGGATGACCCCTAGCAAGTGGCTGATGGCCACACGCGGGGAAATGAATGTGTTAGCAACAGCTTCGCAAAAATAGGAAAGGCCTCAGTCGAGAGGCCAAGGCCCTTCCGCTAGAGTACAACAGGACATTCGTTACTTCTTGGTGGCTTTCCCGTCCATGAACGGCGTCCAGGTCTTGCCGTCCATCGAGATTTCATACTTGAACGTGTAGCTGGTTGGCGAGACGGTCTTCATGGTCAGCTTGCCCTGGATTTCCATACCACCGTAGTTCGATGTGTTGGTCCAAGTCCAAGTGTCGCCGCTAAGAGTCCCTTTTGAGGTCTCATGCTGGCCGAGGTTAGTGTACCGGTCGGATGTATAGGTGCCCTGCTGGGCGTCATAACCCATAATCATCACGGCCTTACTGTCACCACCGAGTTCTGCAGGCATCTTAGCTTCCGAGTTCGACTGGACGAAGAAGCTGCCTGACATCCATTCGGTGGTACCTGTGCCCGTAAACTTGCCGCCCATTCCCCACGGGCCTTGTGCGATTGTGCCTTCCGTGGTCCAGTTTCCGACAAAGTACTCGAGTCTTTTTACTTCCGGGCCGGGAGGGCCGCCCATTTGACCCCACGTACAGCCGGTGATGACCAGTAGGAAGGGGATCAATGCCAATCTTCGATTCACGTGTATGCTCCTCAGCACTCGAATCTAAGTTCTTCGAGAGCTTAGCGGGCCAAGAATGCGCTCGCCAGTGCGATTCGTCAACTCTGAGTTATGACAATTGTCACGTGCCCGAGTCAGTTGGATTTCGTTTGAGCGAGAAACCAGCGATTTCTACCAATCACCCCAGTGATTCGCGGTCTGCTGCTGAAACTTCATCTTCCATGCATCGCCCTGCTTGACCCAGACTGTGCTGAAGTGCTGATAGCGCGGGGGAGGTCCCTGGTCCTCTGCTGCGGGAACGCGTAGCACGACGTTGTAAGTTACGATCGCAACGTCATCGCCAGCGCTTACCACCTTCATCTCATAGGGCATGATGTCGGTGCCGGGCTGCCCGAACTGGTCGACCATGTCCTGGCGCTCGTAGAGCTGGCCATCGAAAGAGACGAATGAAAAGTCAGTGGTCAGTGTGCGCTTGAAGAAGGCCACGTCGCCTTTCTTCGCCGCTTCTATGAAGCTGCTCTCCGCGTTCATCAGCGTTTGCTCCAGCGCGGTGGGCGGTTTTTCCGGGCGTGCCCGCACGGCGCGCGCGAACGCGATGACACTGCAAAGAGAAAGAATGACCACAATATGGGTGCGCTTCATCGTCGGTCTCCCAATCTATTCCGCCACTCCCAGAAGCTCATCAAGGCTGCGGCGGTTCTTCCCACTTGTACGTCTAGAGCCCATCTTGACCTTCTTCCTCACTCATGCAAAGTGCTGATTCCGGTCACCCTCATTGGATGGGCAGGCGAGCCTCTTGAGCGAGAGATTGATACTTTCGGGTGAATCAAAGCGAGATCTTGGATTTAACTTTCCTAATTGCGCGTGTCAGATCGGTGAAACGCTCATGACTGAATTCTGGAAGCCAGCTCAGTTCGCGCGACCGAAATCTGTTCACCGGTGGCAAGATTCTTCAGGGCAAACGCGTCCGCCTTCACTTCGTTCTCGCCAACAATCAGGATGTACTTCGCGCCCGCTTTCGTTGCCGCCTCGAAGGACTTCTTCAGCCGAAAAGTGTCATCCCCTAGTTCGACGACGAGATCGTGGCGCCGCAATTCGCGCGCGAGTTTGGCAGCGTCTGCATTCATGCCGACCATTGGTGCGACGTACACATCCGGCTTTCGTAGCACGCTTTCGGCGGATGCTTTTTCCTGGAGCGACATCACCAGTCGGTCTTCACCTATCGCAAAGCCGATGCCCGGAGCTGGGGGGCCTCCGAGCGCTTCCGAGAGACCGTCGTACCGTCCTCCTCCAAGAATCGCGTTTTGCGCGCCAAGCGCCCCGTGTGTGAACTCAAACGCGGTGCGCGTGTAATAGTCAAGACCGCGAACTAAGCGATCGTTCAGTGTGAATTTAACGCCGACTTTTGTCAGAATGGCCTGCACCGCCTCGAAGTGAGTGCGGCAGGCATCGTCCAGGAACTGGCTGATGCGCGGCAGCTTCTCGATGATTGGCTGATCCTCCGGAACTTTGCAGTCGAAGACACGCAGAGGATTCGTCACAGCTCGGCGCTGGCAGTCGGCGCACATTTTGTCCTTCACGGGTTCGAGCGCGTTGCGGAGAGCCTCGTTGAATTTCGCACGGTCGTTGGGGCAGCCTACAGAATTGAGTTCGAGATTCCAGTCTGCAATTCCGAGCCGGTCGAGGAGAGTGGCGAGCATCTCAAGCAGTTCCGCATCGCGCGCTGGAGATTCACTGCCTGCCGATGCCGGGCCGATAACTTCTGCGCCAATTTGGTAGAACTGGCGATACCGGCCTTTCTGCGGGCGCTCGCGACGAAACTGCGGACCAATGTAGTACAGCTTGTTCAGCCCACGGTCCCAGAGCTTGTGTTCGATGTAAGCGCGGACAACCCCGGCTGTGTTCTCGGGGCGCAGTGTCAGAGATTGTCCTTTGTCACTTGCCGCCCGGCCGCGGTCTTCCCATGTGTACATTTCTTTGGCGACGATGTCGGTGTCTTCACCCACACCGCGCGCGAAAAGAGAGGTTTCTTCGAAGATCGGCGTGCGAATTTCCTGGAAGTTGTAGGCGCGAAACACGTCGCGCACCGCCGCTTCCACGAAGTTCCACTGCGCCGTCTCAGGCGGCAGCAGGTCACGCGTTCCTCGAACTGCGTTGATCATGTTCTTCCGTTCTTATCTCTGTCATCGACAGCGGAGTCGAAGGGTCCTTCTCTCTGGGCAACTGGCAACTGGCTACTGCCCTTCAGATACTCATCCTTGTACCCAAGATAATTCCGCGCGTACCGCAGAATCGTTTCCTGATCTGCTTCCTCCAGCTTGCGGCGGAACTTTCCCGGCGAGCCCATCCACAACGATCCCGGCTCGACTACCGTCTTCTCGGGTATTAGCGTTCCGGCGGCGATGATTGATCCTGCCCCGATGCGCGCTCCATTCAGAATAATCGAGCCCATGCCGATCAGGCAGCGATCTTCAATCAAACAGCCATGCAGCGTCACCGAATGGCCGACCGTGACATACTCACCGAGATAGACTCCCCATTGTTGCTTCATGCCGTGCAGCACGCTGTTGTCCTGCACGTTGGAATAGGCTCCGATCCGAATCTCGTGGACATCTCCGCGGACCACTGCGTTCATCCACACCGAGGCGTGTTCGCCGAGCACGACATCGCCAATGATCTGCGCAGAATCATCAACATAGCAGGTCGCCGGAATCGTCGGGCGCACACCTTTGAAGGATCGAATCAACGCTTCAACCTTAAATTTTCGCTGAAGTAAGGACATTCAACATATCAGATTTCGCGCTGCGCGCGCTTTTCAGCTTCGGGTGCAGTTTTCACGCAACGCAGTTTCACATTGGGAAAATGTTTCCGGAATATGCGCAGAATCACAGATTTGGAGCCGCGCCCGATGCTATACAAGCCGTGGGTTTCTCCCGGTCCGCGGAGAGAAATTGATCGCAGCAGGTGCGCTCAAGAAATCCCTCCGCACCATTTCCCGTTCTGCGTCCGGTTAACGCACAGCGGGTCGCACCTCCGAGCCTCATTTCGAATGCAAAGGGCGGCCTTATGCACGCTGTGCGGCTTTGTTTCTGCCTTTCTCTCCTCGCTTTCTTGATTTGCTGCACGATCCCAAGCCCGGCTCAGGATTCTGATACTGGTTCGCTTCGCGGAACGGTCTCGGACTCAGCCGGCGGGCGTATTCCGCAAGCGTTGGTGGTGGTCGTGAACAACGCAACTGGAACGCGCTACACAGCGACCAGCGATGCTGAAGGGCGTTTTATTTTGGATCAGTTGACGCCAGGAGACTACTCCGCCCGCGTCGAGGCGCAAGGCATGTCGCCGCAAGTGACCCCGCAAGTCCACGTGGATGTCGGGGGATCGGCGGATCTAAAATTCCGACTGAAGGTAGCAGGCTCGCAGGAGAGCCTTACGGTTTCGGCCGCGCCCGCACTCGTCGAGACCAAGCCCAGTGCAGTCTCGATGCTGCTCGACGAGAGAGCGTTGAGTGATTTTCCGTTGAATGGCCGCCGCTTCTCCGATTTGGCCTTGTTCTCCCCTGGAGTCACGCAAGATCCGAGAAGTCTAACGTCAGCCACCAACGGCGATCTATCGTTTGGCGGCATTCGTGGCTTTCAGAATTCTTTCCTTGTGGATGGTGGTGACTACAACAATGCGTTCTTTGCGCAGGCCCGGGGGCGCTATCGCGAACCTTATCAATTCTCGACGGAAGTGGTGCAGGAATTTCGGGTTTCGTCGAATGCCTACGGGGCGGAGCAGGGACGGTCGGGCGGCGCAGTCGTCAACGTTGTCACAAAATCGGGCTCGAATCACCTGCACGGAACGGCTTTCTACTATATTCGTGATAATTCATTCGGCGCATCCGTCCCCTTCCTGGCATTTAAGCCGCACAATCGCCAACAGCAGGTTGGAGGCACCATCGGCGGTCCGATCAAGCCAAATAAGGTATTCTTCTTTGCCGGATTCGATCAGCACATCTTCCATGTTCCGAATGTAGTGGAGTTCCTGGACGGCAGCTCCCAAGTCGTCCCTCAGCCAGCATCGGGTCCGTATACGCCTGGCGATTATGAGACCACAGACCAGGACCTTGTGTTCGCGGCGGCGGCCCAACTTACCTCGCTGGCCGGAGAATATCCTGCCGCGCAGATCGGCAACACGTCGTATGCGAAGCTTGATCTCAATCTCTCACCGCGTCATCAACTGGCATTGGGAGTAAACACGTCGCGCTACTGGGGCACGAATAACGTGTTTCTCGATCCCGCCAGCCCGGTTTCCTACGATGCCATCAGCAACAACGGCGAAGAACTTGTTGCAACCGAAACGGCACATTTGACGCTGACCAGCGCGCTGTCGTCGAGAACGATCAGCCGCCTTCGTGTTCAGTTCTCACGCGATCAGCAACAGTCTTGCAGCAACACCGCCGATGTGCTGGTCAAGATACCGACCATTCTGGATGGCATTGGGAGGTCGAACATTCTTCCCCGTCAGACGCGGGAGCACCGCGTCCATTTAGCCGATACGATCAGCAATGAAGGCTCGCGGAACAGTTGGAAGTTTGGTGGTGATGCGCTGTTTACCACCATCTTTGACTTCTTCCCGAGTCAGCAGAGTGGCGAATATCTCTTTTATCCAATCAAGGTCGATCCTTACACCTTCGAGCCGGTAGAAGCGGGCATGAAACTTACGCCCCTTCGCGCCTACGCGCACCAAGTCCCGCATTACTATCTGCAAAATTTTGGGAGCGCCACTTCACATCCGGATACGAACGAATACGCTGCCTTCGCGCAGGACACCGTTCGGGTAACCAACCGGTTCGCCGTCAACCTTGGTGTTCGTTGGGACTTGCAACATTCACCAAGGCCGGATTAGTGTCTAATCCGTTGTTCCCGCCCTCGGGCAAAGTTCCGTTTCAACCTTACAATTTCGCGCCACGCGCTGGGTTTGCATATTCCTTCGGCGACAAGAGGCCGCTCGTGGTGCGCGGTGGATATGGCATCTTCTTTGTTCGCATCCCGCAGATTTATAACTCGGTGATTCAGACAGAAAACGGCATCAGCAACTCTCACCTCTTTCTGAATAACGCGGACTACTACGATCATCAGGTATTTCCGAGTTATCCGAATCCTTTGGTCGCCTGCCCGGTCGACGCGGTGAATTGCGCCCTACCCAGCGGATTTGCACAAGGAGTCACGCACGGAGTGTCTGCCTTTGCGACAAGCTTCGTGACCCCTCGGGTCCAACAATCGAGCCTTACGTTGCAGAAAGAAGTGGTCGATCGCACCACCGTTGCGGTGTCGCTACTCAACGTTCGCGGGGAACATCTCATTCGCGCCCTGGATGTGAATCTTCCGCAGCCGACGGCTCTTTCGTATCCGATCTTTGATTCAACGGGATCCATCTTTCAAAACGACTACTACACTGTCGATTCCTTCGCTACGTGGCAGTTCACCCGGACGCTCGAGTGTCCGTGGCCTCCTTGTATTAACCCCCTTGGCCGGCCGATCGCGGAGTTGGGATCCATCAACGAATTTCAAAGTGCGGCGTCGAGCATATACAACGGTGCCACTCTCTCGATTAATCGGCGGGTCGCACGCGGAAGCTATGCGCGAGTCTCCTATACCTACGCCCGAGCCATGGATGATGGTCAGGACGCGCTGGTGGCTGGTCAGCCGGCTACAGTTCAGAATGCCTACAATCCGACAGCCGAACGCGGACCGAGCGTCACCGATCAACGGCAACGATTGGTCCTGGCATTCTCGGCCGAGCCGCGGCCCTTCCATCGTGGACACGAATTGCTCGGCCACTTTTTCAATGATTGGAAATTTTCTACGGTCGTGAACTACGGCTCAGGACGTCCATTCAACGCGACGGTCTCAGGTGATCCCAACCAGGACGCCAACGATCTCAATGACCGTCTGCCCGGTTATCGCCGCAATGCTTTTACCGGCCCGGATTACGCCACAACAGATTTGCGTATTACCCGCACAATTCGATTTCATGAACGTTATAAGCTCAATCTTGTTGCGGAGTCGTTCAATCTCTTGAATCGCGAGAATCAGCGGGTGGCCATTACCTCCAATGGAATGATTGCGTCGGCGAGCAGCTTCGTGCAGGATTCCGTAACCGCGAACATTGCGCCCTATCCCGGCTACTATCAACTGCCGGGGAATTTCATGAAGCCCAACGCATCTTACGCACCGAGACAAATTCAGTTGGCCATCAAATTCGTATACTAAGCAGCCCGCGATTACGTCTGGCGTGACAGGAGGGAACGCATCTGTGCCCCGCGTTTCCGATATACTGCCCTCGTCCCCATGAAAACTTACGGCTTCGGCCAAATCGTTGATGCGGCCATCTTGGCCGGAATGCTCGCGGTACTCCTACCGTTCGCCGGTGCCGCACAAATGCCTACAAGCGCGGTTTCGTCGTTAGTGACGCAATCGCAAGAGCCTGCCAAACCGAACGAGGCCAAGCCCGAAAAGCCTGCTTCACCTCAGGGCGAGACGAGCGCTCAACCCTACTCAGGCATGTACACGTTCCTCAAAGAAGGGGAGTTCGTGCAGGTAACCGTGGAAGATGGCGGTAATGTCACTGGCTTTGTTTCGCGGTACGGAGACGGCGATAGCGACAAAGGTGCTTTTTTGGATCAGTTTTTCAAGAGTGGAAAACTCGAGGGCAATAAGTTGACGTTCACTACCGAGATCGTCCATGGTGTTTCTTTTGACTTTCGCGGGTCTGTCGAGCGCGGAGCTGGCAAGAATCCTGGCGATGAGGCGTACTACATTTTGAAAGGAACGCTCACGGAGAACGTGCGCGATGTAAATAAGAAGGTTACGTCGCACTCTCGTGAAGTCCTTTTCAAAATGTTTCCGCAGGAGGCTTCGGCGCCAGCACCAGCCAAGGAATAGTTCTGAATATGGTTATTGTCCGGCGCGAGCTGGCGATAACTTTAGGCTGGGAGCCTTCTTCCGAGCTCCTTCCTGCCCGTAGACGAGATCAGGTCCGCCATCAGAATGGGAGGCTTCGGCCAAAGTTTCTGCCAAGGCGCGATACGAGCGGCTGATCTCCGGCCCTTCCTGCAGCACGATCGGAGTGCCGTGATCGATGGAAGGTGAGATAATCTGAAACGCGTTAGGGACTTTCCACAAGACCTTGCAATTGGTCACCTGCTGTACATCTTCGTCCGTGAACCCCGGAATTTTCTTGTAGCGATTCAGCACAATTCGCAGCCGGTCGCGACCGGTTCCTTCTTCCAGGAACGTGTGGATGCGGCCGACGCTCCACAGCGAGACCACATCGGTTTGAGCGACCAATAACACGGCATTCGAGAGATCGGAGAGCAGCCGAGTCGTCGGATCAAGACGGCTGGAAGCATCGACTACAACAAATCGATAGTGATTCACAACGAGGTCAAAAAGACGCGCGAGTTCGCCAGGGGTAGGCTCGGTCGGATACGGCTGTTGCGGTCCGGCCAGCAAGTGCAAGCCTTCTTTAGTCGCCGTCATCAGACCATCAAGCAAAGACACATCCATGCGGTGAAGATTCTGCAGAGCGTCTAGAACACCGAACTGCGGACGCAGATTGAGATGAAGAGATGCGTGGCCAATCGGAGCGAAATCGAGAAGAGCGACGTCTCCATAGGCCTGCTGTAGCGCCAATGCGGTGTTCACTGCGGCAGTCGTGCAGCCGGCGCCACCCTTGGCGCTCAGAAATGTGAAAACGCGTGCCCGGCCTCCTGCTCCAAGAGATCGGGTGCGAGAGGAACTGTATCGGGTAAGAGCCTCCAGAAGCGCGTCTGAGCCGGCGGAATCGTCTATGTATTCGCCCGCACCAGCCCGCATGCTGGCCACAATGTTGGCCGGCTGCGTCATATCGCCGTTGGCAAAGATGGCGATCTGAAGCGTTGTCGTTTTGATGAGTTCTATCGTGCGGATGGCATGCTGGGCTTCCCGCGTGGAGATGTCGACGACAACGACTTCAGCTTTTGAATCCTGGAGCTGGCGAAGGATAGCATCCGTTGGACCAGCCGGAAATCCGGCATGACTAAACACCGCGCGTCCCAGTCGCGTCGCCTCCAGACGATTCTGAAGTGTCGATAGTTTTTCCCGGTCCTCGGTCAGGAGGGCGACTGCGATCCCATGCATAGCGCGGTTCTCGCTGTTTTCTCTCGGTGTCTGCATGTTAGAAAGAGAACGCACTCTCCGCCAAGTGACCTAGGTAATCGTCCACACCCGTGCCCCTCCGCGTTTTTCGTCGCAGACGCAACGTCGCAACTGCTCGGTGGATGGCTGGGAAGACGTGCACAGAAGAAGCTCTGAAATTCCTTCTCTATGTTGCAGCCCATTGTATGTCACCTGCAGCCGCTTGAAAAGCGTTTGGTGTCCTGGACGGATAGGAATGAAGTGCTAGGGGAATTTCTTAGCCCGAGTGGGCCATTCCTGGATTAAGGCCGAGCGGAAGGCTGTGCAGTTGGCCGCTCTTCGTCGGGCGAGGGTAAGGCGGAAACGCGAGCTAGCGCCGGAGAGGACCCTTGCGACTCTGGAAGGTATTCGTAACCTTCGAGGCGAACCGCGACACCAATCTTGGTCTCGGCACGAATCGTGCTGGACGAATTGCAGTTGGAAGTCGCGGGCCGCACGATCCGCAGCACACGGCCCCGGCAGCGGACCGGCATGCTTTCTCCCAGTGTGATCTCCGATGGCATCCGTAGAGTCAGTTCGATTTCAGCGTTCTCTTGCACAGGAGCATCGGTGAATAGAAAAACTCCCCGAGAACTCAAGTCCTGGGTGAAGCCGAAGCCTTCAACCGAGATTGCAGATTGGCGCAATGCAACGGGAAGCAGATAAGGAAAGCGTTGACCGGCACGGCGTTCAACCCGGACTGGAGAAGTGGTCATGGCTTCACTTCCTTTGGCGAATCGCCGAAAACACAGGTTGATACTTTAGCCCACGATACCCGCCATGAGAAGCCATAAATTAGTTACAGGGGATGACAATTCCCAACTTGGTCATTCCGTTATACTTGGAGATCTCTGAGTCTTTGCCGACCACCCAGGTTCCGCGGTTTAGCTGTGGAAATCTCTAGCACTCTGCTCTCGCCTCAGGTTCTCTACGCCACACGATATAGTGAGTGCAGTGGGTCGCAGTTTCATCTAAGACTTGACCGTGCCACACGCCAACAATTCCAAGCCTGAAAATCCTTCGCAAAGTGGCGAACAGTCGGTGGGCGAGCTGAAATGGCAGTCGGCCGTCCGGGCCCTTCGTCACCGTAATTTCCAGCTTTTCTTCAGTGGACAGCTGATTTCCCTCATCGGCACGTGGATGCAGACTGTAGCCCAGTCTTGGCTGGTCTATAACATGACTGGATCCGGATTAAAGCTAGGAGCGGTTGGATTTGCATCGCAAATTCCGGTTTTTCTCTTTGCGCCTCTCGGAGGAATTACTGCCGATCGTTCGAACCGGCATCGTGTAGTAATTGCAACCCAGCTTGCTTCGATGACTTTGGCGCTCATCCTGGCGATTCTGACGCTCACGCATCGGGTGACTGTAACCCACATTTTTGTTCTCGCCGCTCTGCTCGGCGTCGTGAATGCCTTTGATATCCCAGGGCGGCAGTCCTTTCTTGTGGATATGGTGGGCAAGGAAGACCTGATGAATGCCATTGCGCTGAATTCTTCTATGTTCAATGGCGCGCGCGTCATCGGTCCGGCGGTGGCTGGCGTTCTGGTTGCGAGGTTGGGAGAGGGCTGGTGCTTCTTTGCGAATGGCGTCAGTTACATCGCGGTCATTGCTGGTCTGATGATGATGAAGGTGCACGCGCCAGCAAGGGCTTCGGCCGCAACATCCCCTTTCGAGCACATCGCTGAGGGATTTCGTTTCGTCAGCCAAACAGCTCCGATTCGCGCGCTACTGCTGCTCTTAGGGTTGGTCAGTATTACAGGGATGCCGTACGTCGTCCTGATGCCTATTTTCGCGGACAAAGTTCTGCACAATGGTGGCCAGGAATTCGCCACTCTGATTCGATCGCACGACCTCGGTGCCGTCAGGCTCGGGATTTTGATGGGTGCTGCTGGTGTAGGCGCGCTGCTCGGCGCGCTGACTCTGGCTGTGCGCTCGGGCGTCAAAGGATTGGGTCGGTGGGTGTCGGTGTGTTGCGCGGGATTCGGTGTCAGCCTGATCTTGTTCGCATTCTCGAAGTCATTTTGGCTTTCGGTCTTGCTTCTCTTGCCAGTTGGATATTTCATCATGCTCCAGATGGCTTCTTCGAACACGTTGATTCAGGCGATGGTGCCTGACGCGCTGCGCGGGCGAACCATGGCGGTGTATTCGATGATGTTCATGGGAATGGCGCCCCTTGGAGCCCTGCTCGGGGGAGCAATGTCGGACCGGCTTGGCGCCCCATGGACCGTTGCGATCGGCGGGTTGGCCTCGGTGTTAGGAGCGTGGTGGTTCAGCGCACAGTTGCCAAAGATTCGCGTGGAGGCGCGCAAGCTGATCATCGCGCAAGCCATGGCCGGCGGCGAGCCTGCTGAGGAAATGACCACGCCAGTGGCTGAGGACTAACTAGGACGGGTCACTTTCTCACGGCGCTGCGCCCGAGCGCTACCAGGAAGATTGCACTCTTGCCGCGCGCATGCGGCGAAAAGAAGCTTACGACGTCATCGTCATAGAAAGTGAGGCCGCTGCAGCCCAACTTCTGGGCATAGGCCGCCAGATACAGTTTCCCGCCTAAGATGCCTGCCTCCAGTTGCACGGCGCGATAGCCACGATTTCCGTAGCGCTCCAGGATCTTTTTCAAATCTGCGAGGAAGTAAACATCGACCGCCGCATCTGCTGGAATCTGTTGTTCCAATCCCAGATATCCCGCTTTCTCTCGAAAATCCCCGCGCTTCAACAGTTCGAGCATTCTCTCGTCCCAGTGATACACGTAGGCTCCGGCAGCTAACCCAACTACGTTGTTCACGATGAGATAGAGATCATTCAGGTGTGCGCCAAAAGGATTGAGGAAATCAGCCGGAATGCCGCGCGTAACCCGGTCCAGCATGGTGGAAAGCTGTGGCAGCGTGATTGGATCGCGAGAGAATTGCCGCGTGGATCCGCGCCGCGAGATCACCTGTTCGATGGAGTCTGAAGGAATCTGTGAGTCGTTGAGCGGGAACAGTGCTGAGGTCGATTCCTTAGCCGGAGGATTCGCATGGGACGGCGAATCTTTACGCCACGCCGTTGTTTCGGCTGCGGAGTCGAAGCAGGAAGACGCGTGCATTTTCCGCATTGCCGGGTAATCGACTTCTTTTGCTGAATAAGGCACGACTGCGAGTTCCAATGGATTCACGGATGGCGCGTCCAGCGGTGTCTCGCGCGTGTGACCGAGTGCGGCGAGGGAGAATGCAACCTCCCGGTTCGTATCGACATCAATCAGCGAGTTCACTTGAGAGTCAACAAATCCGCCAATGATGTGGGCCGGAAGGTTCATCGCGGCAGACATCGCCAGCAGGTTGGCGATGATTGTGCCGTTGTCCCATCCGAAATGCCGATAGGTACGCGAGCGGTACTTCCACGCGTTGCGCCAGTAGGTGCCGGTGAAAATGATAATGACCGGCGCGTGCGCAATCGAGGACTCCCCGCCGGCCGCCTGAACGATCGCACCGCGAAAATCGCCGGAGCGAAGTTGCCGAAGTCCGAATTCGGCGGCTCCGAAGTGATACACGCCTGCTGGTAGCCCTATGGTGCCCGGCCGGTCTTTCGATGGAAGGTCTGTGCATACGACATAAAGCTCAATCTCATAGAGAGCGCCAGTGCATGCGGCTGCGCGGAAGAATGTTTCTCCCTGAGGATGTTTCTTGCTGCGTGTAACTCCAGCCGTAAAGAAGAGTACTTGCGCGAGCGTCTCGAAGTCGGGAATCGCTTCGCCTTCCAATGGGTTGTGTGTCGCTGCAATCGCCGAAAGAGCAGGCCTCCTTGTTTCGCGAAAATCTCGAGTGAGACGAGTCACTTCCAGCGTGGGATAGATCTTGAACAGCAGAGGCTTGTTGTCCCAGTCGAGCGCGTGGGGCTTCATCCTAATACTGAGGTAGGAATGCTTGGTTCCGCTGTGATATTGCCGGGCAGCATCCAAGTGATAGTTGTCGCTCAAAAAGACTGGCTCCTGAAATCGAAGAGAGTTTAGCGATAAGCCGATGGCGGCAGGCCCGTGATTCGTATGCCGGAATGCCCCTTGTGGCGAATGTTCAAGCCGATGAGAAGCGCCGTAACCTGTTCGACAATCCGGGCGTTCTCGAGTTTCCCGCCATCGATCGCGCGCACTCCAGGAATCTTTGCGGCCAGTTCCCGGGTCAGTTGCGCCGCGTCGGGATCATCGCTGCAGACGATGACGTCGCAATCGAGATTTGCGTCCCCATTGAGGAGCTCGGCCGAAAGGTTGTGAAAGGCTGCGACTACACTCACTCCCTTCGGTACCAGTTCGGCCGTTTGCTGCGCGGCCGAGCCCTGCCAGATGCTCAATGTGCGCGAGGCGCGCCCGCCTACTGATGCAGCCAACGGCACGGTGGTGTCGATCAGAATGCTACCCTCGGTGATGGCGGGCTTGAGCTGCTTGAGGAGTGCTGCTTGGCCCTCAAATGGAACAGTCATCATCAATACGTCGGCAGCAGCGCATGCGGCACTATTCTCCATGCCCGATACGTTTGCATTGTTGCCTGCCTTGAGTTCAATGGCTGCGGCCGCAACTTGAGCGCGCTGCTCGTCGCGGGATCCGATGATGATCGTTTCTCCCGCGCGTGCCCACCGTAACGCCAGACCCATGCCGGCAGGACCGGTCCCACCAATGATTGCGATTGGTCGCATGGGTTGCGCTGGCTTTCCACTCATGCGAATTCGGCCTCAAGTGCCTGTTCGGAGGAGAGTTCCTCGAAAGGCAGCTTGATGTTAATGCGCGAATAGGTGGTATTGCGTTCCGCGGGGATTCGTCCCATCTCCATGATCAGAGATTGAAAGTCCTCGGGAGTGGTGTACTGCCCGGCGGTGGCTCCTGCCTCACGCGAGATATTTTCTTCCATCAACGTGCCACCGTAGTCGTTAGCTCCAGCGTGCAGGCAGAGTTGGGAAAGCCGGCGATTCAGCTTTACCCAGGAGACCTGAATGTTGTTGATCGACCCAGCCAGCAATACCCGCGCCAACGCATGTACCTTGAGGTGTTCAGCAAGAGTCGGCCCAGAGCGCGCCAGGCCCTGGTGAAAGAGAATCGTGTTCTGGTGAACGAATCCCAGGGGAACGAACTCGGTGAAGCCGGCGGTTTCCGACTGAATGTCACGCAACAACATCATTTGTCGAACCCAATGTTCCGGCGTTTCAGCGTGTCCATACATCAAAGTTGAGGTGGTGCGAATTCCGCAACGATGCGCAGTGCGGATCACATCGATCCATTGTGCCGTCGTGAGCTTATTGGCCGAGAGAATGTGGCGAATCTGATCGTCCAGGATTTCCGCGGCCGTCCCCGGTAAAGTCCCCAGTCCGTTGTCGCGCAACATCGAAAGATAGTCGGCGAGCGGCATTCCCGTGAGTTCGACGCCGTAGACAATCTCCATGGGCGAGAATGCGTGAATGTGCATTTGGGGCACAGCGGTCTTCACGGCGCGGAGGATATCGCGGTAATAGAACTTGGGAAGATCGCGGGGAAGTCCTCCTTGGATGCACACCTCAGTGGCGCCCAAGCCCCAAGCTTCCACAGCTTTGCGCGCCATGTCGTCGAGAGAGTGCAAGTAGGCGTCTTCTTCGCGCGGGCCGCGGCTGAATGCGCAGAACTTGCATCCCACGAAGCAGATGTTCGTGAAATTAATATTTCGATTTACGACGTAGGTGACGATATTTCCGGTGAGTTCGGCCCGCAGTAAGTTGGCGGCGACAAGAAGACCGAGCAGATCGTCGCCTTCAGCGTTTGCGAGGCCATATGACTGTTCGACTGACAGGTCGGCGCCGCGTTGCGCTTCAAGAACTCCCTCAAGCGACGTTCGTATTTCTGGGGTGAGGCGCCGGACGATCTCAGACCACTCGATCGAAGGGAAGCTTTCCAACTCAGCGGAGGAAAGTTCGCGAGTCATAACCCCTACAGTGTAACGGAATTCAGCGGAACAGGTCGTTCGCCGGGGAACGAAGTAACTCTGCGATTCCTCCTTGGCCCGGCCGATACGAGAATCCGCGCACGATGCATGCCGGTGTGCGATTGAGCTTTCCGCAGATCAGTCCCGCCGCACAGGCTAGTTCGTCCGCAACTGCTTCAACACTGGCTTTGAGCTTGTATCCGTGCGAATCACGGCGTCCGCGATCATCCCGCAACGGCTTCATTCCTGCGATCCCGATGGCGACTTCAGTCAGTCCTTCGCGCCAGGGCCGGCCAAAACTGTCTGTGATGATGACAGGTATTGAAACGCCCGTCTTCTTTTTCAAGGCCCGCCGTAAATTCGCGGCCGATCGATCCGGGTCTTCCGGTAGCAGCAATGCTGTGTTGCCTCCATCGACATTGGAGACATCGATCCCGCCGTTGGCGCAAAGAAAACCGTGCTTTGTTTCGGTGATCAGGACGCCATTCTTGCGCCGGATCACCGACCGGCTCTCGCGCAAAGCAAGCTCAATCACGCGCGCGTCTAGGTCATATTGCTTCGCCCATGCGATCGACTCGGCAGATGGCGTCACCGAGGCGAGATCGACGATTTGTCCCTCAGCCTTGGAAACAATCTTGTGCTTGACGATGAGAATGTCGCCAGACTGTAACCTGAGGCGGCTTCCACGCAATGCTTCGAGCAGCCCGTCCGCAATCGAATCGCCGCGGACAATTTCGGCCGCCACGGGAATAGGAATGAGACGAATTTCTCTGACGCTTTGAGGGGCAGCTTTCTGCCGCTGGCGTTTCATCATTACGCATCCGATTCCGCTGCTAGCAGGCGATCAGTGATGTTCCAGCCTCTTGCGAGTTGCTGGGCACGCGTTTCTCCCGGCAACGCGAGAAGCTGCCGCAGGTCTGAGGGATTGTCAACGTCTACGGCAATACCCGGTAGCTCGAGAATGATGCAAGGTTTGCCACTGGCCTGCGCCGCGGCCCGATGCGGTTTGAAGCTGTCGTTTCCGAAACGCAGTGGAAACAAATTCGCCGGGCTGCGGTAGGCAGCATTCGTGCCACGTCCGTCAGCAGCCGGTACTAGCACGCTTCCTTGCGCCGGAGCGTGCTTCAAGATCTCCTCGAGTTCCCACGCTTGAATCAAAGGAATGTCGCCCGGGATTACCAGCGTGCTGTCCTCGCCGCGATCGACGCAGACCCGAGTTGCCATCTCGATGGCGCCCGTTTCTCCGGGATTATCCGGATCGGAGATGATCTCAAATCCATATTCGCCGGCCAGTCTCACGGCGTACGGATCACTCGTCACGATTCCAACCGCAGGCCGGTTTTTCCACGTGTGCAGCGCGGTGAGCACGTCATACAGCATGGCCTGCGCCAGCTGTGTACGCGAGGGTTGATCTAGCACCGAGGCGAGGCGCTGTTTGGCTGAGCTGGTATTTTTGATCGGAACAAGAATCACGGCTGGCGGTCCAGACGCCGATAAGCGGTCGTGGATTCTTCCGGAGGAACAGCAGCGACTTGCGACAGTACCTCGCGCGCCAGGGCGGCCTTGTCATCGGCGCTGCGCATGATGGTCTGCGTGCAATGCACTCTCAATCCGGCCTCGCGAAGAGCATCGGCAGCGCGTGCATCTCGCGAATCGCAAACCAGCACGTCAAGATAATCTGAATACGCTTTCGCTACACCGGCGATGGAGGAGGGCAATCTTTGCGCCTGCATCAGAATGCCCGCAGGCCCAGCCACAGGAGCATTTCCCACGATCGGACTCACGGCCGCAATCTTTCCGCGAGCGCGCAACAACGCATCATGAATCCCCGGAACGGCGAGAATAGGACCGATGCTGGTAACCGGATTACTCGGGGCGATCAAGACCGCATCTGCATTCGTGATTGCTTCGATCACTCCGGGCGCTGGTTCTGCGTCGGAAGCCCCGGCGAATCTGACCGACTTCACCGGGTCCTGATACCAGCGCTGTACGAAATATTCTTCGAAGCTTAACTCTCCCACCGGTGTATCGACACGGGTTTCAACGCGCGAATTGCTCATCGGCAAAACACGCGCCTTTACGCCGAGCTTCTGAGAGATAACGGCTGTGGCGTCCGAGAGTGTCTTGCCTTCAGCCAACAGACGTGAGCGTAACAAGTGCATCGCCAGATCACGGTCCCCCGTGTGGAACCACGTGGGTTCTCCAAGTTGCCCCATGGCCTGCAGACAGAGAAAGGTATCGCCCTTAACTCCCCACCCACGCTCCCGGCTCAACATTCCGGAGAGCACGTAGGTGATCGAATCGATATCAGGAGACACGTAGAGACCCCACCAGAGCAGATCATCCCCGGTGTTAACGATAATCGTGATCTCTTCTGGAGGCACTACTTGGCGAAGTCCGTCAACGAATTTCGCCCCGCCAGTGCCTCCACTCAGAACGCAGATCATGCTGCCCTCCGCGCCAGGCCGTCATCAGCCGTCGCGTGTCGCAGCTTTTCCGATAGCAATCCCGGCCGCGACATGACAGCAGCGACAAACTCCGGATACACCGGCAAACGCTGGCGTAATGCGCATCCTTTGCCTTTAGTCCGCAAGCGCAACTGCTCCAGATGAGGCCAAGGCATTTCCGGATTGATAAAGTCGGGCGTCAGCGGTGAGATCCCTCCCCAGTCGTTGATACCGGCATCCACCAACTCTTCATAGTAGGGTACGGAGAGATTTGGCGGAGCCTGAATGTTGACCTCAGGGAGCAGCAAGCGAGCTACCGCAACTGTGCGGAGCATCTCAGCTTGCGACGGTTCGGGCCAATGTGCCATGGGGATCGTCGGCTTCACGCGAAAGTTTTGCACGATCACTTCCTGAATGTGGCCGTAACGCTCGTGTAGGTCGCGGATCGCGAGCAGAGTATCCACGCGGTCTTCTGGCGACTCACCAATGCCGATCAGCAACCCAGTGGTAAATGGAACATTTTGCTTGCCGGCTTCTTCGATCGTCCGCAAACGTTTTAAGGGAACTTTGTCAGGAGCGTTATCGTGAGCGAGGCCGGGCTCGAGCAGCTTGGCATTGGTAGTTTCGAGCATCAGGCCCATGCTGGGCGAGACAGCGGCGAGTCGCCCGACCCATTCGGCACTGAGAAGACCGGGATTCGGATGCGGCAAAAGACCGGTCTCGCGCAGCACAAGTTCGCACATCGCCTCGAGATAATGCAAAGTCGATTTGTAGCCGAGGTGCCGAAGAGTGTCGCGCATTTCAGGAAACAAGAGTTCGGGCTTGTCCCCCAGGCTGAACAGAGCCTCGGCACAACCGAGCTTTTCTCCGGCACGAGCGACTGCGAGGACTTCTTCTGGGGTCATTGTGTGGGCGCCCGGATCACCCGGATCGCGCCGGAAGGTGCAGTATCCGCAATAGTCGCGGCAGAGATTGGTCAGGGGGATGAATACTTTGCGTGAGTAAGTGATGACACCGGGCTTGAATCGCTCTTTGGCCGCGCGAGCGGCATTCAGAAGTTCGGGTAGATCGTCGTCGGAACAGAGAATGAGGCGAACAGCGTCGGCGCGCGAGATCGGCACGGCGTGCGGGATTGAAAGCACGGTCACGTCCCCCGAATGATACAACGGGCGTGATAATGTAGGCATCGGCGCAGTCGAGTTTCAGTTATACCTCTGTGCTCCTCCGTGTCCGCTGTGGTGAAGAAGTCATCACCACTGGGGACAAGAGACACACGGAGGCCTACGGCCATGACTCTCAATCCATCCGAATTCCGCAAAGCAATGGGCGCCTTCGCCACCGGGGTGACGATCATCACATTGGACCTCGATGGCGAGGTCCACGGCATGACCGCGAACGCTTTCACCTCGGTGTCGCTCGATCCCATGCTGGTGTTGGTGTGCGTGGATCACAGCACGCGTACTCATGCTCACTTGCACGAGAAGAAGCGCTTCGGGATCAATGTATTGTGCGAGGATCAGCGGGCGATTTCGGAGTACTATGCGCGTCCTGAGCGTGTCCATGAACGGGCCGAAGCGGAAGCAGGGGCGCGTTTTGACCGCACAAGCCATGGCACCCCGATCCTTCACGGGGCTCTCGCTTATCTGGAGTGCCGGCTGCAATCGGCCGAACAGGCGGGCGATCACTCGATTTTCATCGCCGAAGTCGAGGATGTGGTGGTGGGCACTGGCGATCCGCTGTTATTCTTCCGTGGCAAGTACCGGACCGTTGGGGATGAAGTCACGAAGTAGGGGTGCCACTTTTCGGCTTCTCAAACATCCAATCACTGGCAAGGAATCATGGAGATGGAGTCATTTATGGAGAACACTGCTGAGAAGGTATTGAAATCGGAAGCCGACTGGCGTAAGCAGCTTACGCCTGAGCAATATCACGTGGCACGTGAGGCAGGCACCGAGCGCGCTTTCACCGGCAAGTATTGGAACAACCACGAAACCGGCATGTATCACTGCGTGTGCTGCAACGCCCCGCTATTCAGCTCGAACACAAAGTTCGATTCTGGAACGGGCTGGCCCAGTTTCTTTGAGCCCGTAGAGAACGGTGGCGTTGTCGAGCACCGTGACAGCAGCTACGGTATGGTGCGCACGGAAGTCCGTTGCGCGAAGTGCGATGCACACCTGGGGCACGTATTCGAAGACGGTCCGGCGCCTACCGGCCTGCGCTATTGCATGAATTCGGCATCGCTGGACTTCAAGCCGGAAGAAAAGAAGTAGCGCCGGCGTCCACGCCGGCTCTCGCGGGGCCGTCTCGGCCCCGCAGCGTCAAGGTCAAGAGGTGGCCTCGACGATACAACAGCGCCGCAACAGTAAGGGGCACGCCGAGGCGTGCCCTTTATTTTCCACTCGACAATCTGTTTATGCGTTGCCAGCGGTAGCGGCCAGAGCCTTGGGCTGCTCAGACTTTGCCTGATTCTGCTGGTTACCTTTGCCTTCGCTGCGGACTTGGATTCCACCCTTCAGTGCGGCGCCGTCTTCCACGCTGATGCGCACGGTCGAGATGTCTCCGGAGACCGAACCTTCAGAGCGGATGTCGACGCGATCGCTGCACTCGATGTTGCCGTTGACCTTGCCCATGACCACGACTTCCTTGGCCTGGATGCTGGCGTCGACTTTGCCATTGCGGCCGATCGTGACGCGGCTCTCCGGCATCGTGATCTTGCCTTCAATGCGGCCATCGATGTAGAGCGCTTCCGATCCGGTAATTTCTCCCTTGATGACCAAAGTGCGGCCGATTGTTGCCTGGTCCACGGGAGCGGTTACGGTTTTGATGGGGTTGAACGTGTTGGGGTTGGAAGCCGGCGAGCCCGACTTCAGGAATGAATTCTCCGACGACTGAAGCATGCGACCTTCCTTGGGATCCCGCGCGGCGCCCGGCGCTGCTGACACCCGGCATCATTCCAGCGGTGGTCTTGAATTTGTGGCCTTCGGTGGTGCGTGGCCACTTGGCCACCCTGACTATCGCACAGCGGTAAGTCGAGGTGAGAGATTACGGAAGGCGGTGTACCGGTGCGGAAAGGCTCGGAACAATATCTTGTTACTCTGAGGCCCGTGTTGTTTGCGGGCCGGAGAGCCTATGCACTTTCCGGGAGTCATTCGGAAACGTCAAGCTCTTGCGATAATCCTTCCCACTCCCGGATCAGATCGGCGTGATGTGCTTTGCGCTGCGCGAGTTCCTGTGACTGGCGCTGGGTTTCTTCCGCACTGACGAAACTCTGCAGCGCGGTTTCGAGGCGTGCAATTTCATCCTCCGTCTGGCTGATCGCCACTTCCAGTTCTGCAACGCGATCCTCAATCTGTTTACGCTTGATGGGATTCATGCGCTTCTTGGGAGCTTCGACCGCCGCGGGCGTAGCAGTGCTGGCGTTACCGTTGTTCGGCGATGACGTGGACCCATGCTTCGGGATCGAAGCGGCAACGGAAGATGCTTGCCCAACCAAATCCATGCCGGGCACGTCTTTTAACGTGGGCGCAACGTGCTGGCCACCCTGCTTGCGCCACAGATAGTCTTCATAATTTCCGGGGAAGATTTCCACCTTCCCGTCGCCCACTTCGAACACGCGCGTCGCCAACTTGTCGATGAAGTAGCGGTCGTGTGAAACAAAGACAACGGTGCCCGTATATTCCATCAAGGCATTCAGGAGCACGTCTTTCGCGCGCATATCGAGATGGTTCGTAGGTTCATCGAGCAGCAGGAAGTTTGCTGGATGCAGCAGCAACCGGAGCAGGGCATAACGTCCCCGCTCTCCGCCGGAAAGCACGCCGATCTTCTTGAATACATCGTCTTCTGAAAACAGGAAGCATCCGAGCAGGCTGCGAAGCTGGGTCTCGGTCGAGCGCGGGGAGACTTCCCCGAGATCGTCCAGGATGCGCGCATCCGGGTTGAGTTCCTTGTACTGGTCTTGCGCAAAATAGTCCGCCTGAACATTGTGACCAAGGCGGAACTCGCCTCTGGAAAGGGTTTCAGTATCGGCAAGCAGTTTGATCAATGTCGACTTCCCCGCGCCGTTCACGCCGACGAGGGCAATCCGGTCGCCGCGTTCGATCATGAAGCTGACATCGCGAAATACTTCCTTCGGGCCTGCGCCGTTTCTGCCGGGATAGGTTTTTGCCACTGTTTCGAACTCGGCAACGATGCGTCCGCTGGCCTTGGGCTGCGGGAAGGAGAAATGAATCGACTTTTCTTCCGGCGGAATCTCGATGCGCTCGATACGTTCCAGTTCCTTGATCCGGCTCTGGACCTGTTTCGCCTTCGTTGCCTGATAGCGGAAGCGGTTGATGAAGACTTCCAGTTGCTCGATGCGCTCGCGCTGATTTCTGTAGGCGGCCTGCAGTTGCTCGTTGCGCTGCGTCTTCTGCGCCAGGAATTTGTCGTAATTGCCGGTGTAGAACCAGAACTTCTTGTTCCAGATTTCAGCGATCTTGTCGACGGTGACGTCGAGGAAGTAGCGGTCGTGCGAGATCAGCAGGAACGTATAGGGATAATTTTGCAGATATTCTTCGAGCCAGTTGCGCGCTTCCAGATCGAGATGGTTGGTGGGCTCGTCGAGCAGTAAGAGATTCGGTTTCTGCAACAGGAGTTTCGCGAGCGCCAGCCGCATCTGCCATCCGCCGGAGAACTCATCCGTCAGCCGCTGCCAGTCTTCTTTGTTGAAGCCCAGGCCCATCAGAACTCTTCCGACCTCGGCCTCGATCGAGTATCCATCCCGTGCGCGGAATTCGTGCTCCACGCGCTGGTAGCGGTCCGCTACAGCCTCATATTCCGCACTCGTATGGTCGAGCTCCGCCATGCTGTGCGTCAGCGACTCGAGCTCCTGCTCCATGGCGCGAAGGTCGTCGAAGACGGACATGCACTCGGCGAAGACGGTTCTGCCCGATAGGGTCAGGCCGTCCTGCGGAAGATATCCGGCGGAAACGCCTTTGGCGACGGTCAACGAGCCGTAGTCGAATGTGTCCATGCCGCCCAGCACCTTCATCAGCGTGGACTTGCCGGTGCCATTACCGCCGACCAGACCGATATGGTCGCGGTTGGTGATCAGCCAGTCGACGTTTTCAAAAAGAAGTTTGTGGCCGAAGCGTTTTCCGGCACCAGAAAGCTGGATCATGGGACTGGAAATATCGTAGCAGGCGTCAGGGGCCAGAGGTCAGAGACCAGCTTCAAAGCAAATCTGCTTCCCTGGGCGAATTGCACCGTCACTGAAATTGTCATCCTGAGCGGAGTGGAGCGATTCGCGAACGCGAATCGCTCAACGGAGTCGAAGGATCCCTTTCACGTCGATGGCGCCAGCGGCTTTTCCGGGAATTCTCTGTGCGGACCCTGCGCAGGAAGACTCCGCTCAGATGACAACTGAAGATGAGAACGAGGCGACGACCTAGGGCCAAACAGCTTCAGCAATCGGATCCTTAGCTAGGGGACGCACCATGCGTCCGCCCGGATATGCTCCCCACAACTCGCTGTGAAACTGAATCCGCTCCAGCGCCCGGTCGAT
>AR_comb_assmDRAFT_10074537_pt1 | contig 23504 bp, 30 predicted proteins | sample ArasoioldDNA_FD_10543 | JGI IMG/M metagenome (IMG submission 10543) | reverse complement strand
GTACTAAGTCTAGTGGGAAGCAAATTGAGGTTGCTCAGGTCAAGAATCGCCTAGCACCGGTCTACAAGACATTTCGGGTGGTACGTGGGGAGCACTTGTCCTTTAAGGTTGAGACAGGTAAGGAGGTTAAGGATGACATTAAGTCAGGGGTTGGGTCGGCTCTCTCCGGAAGAGTTGAGATGTAAGAATGACGGCATTCTGGATTTCATGGAAGCCCAGCAGTTGCTGACCATTGATACAGAGTCTGGCGAGACTCGTGGCTTAATGGGTGTTTCTGTAGCATGGGACGGACTACTCACTACTGGATTTTACCTTGGATGGAACCATGATGACCGTAATCTCACAGAGCCCCAAAGAATTAGGCTCCGTGCTATTCTATCAGATGAATCAAAAACCCTGGTATTTCACAATGCCGCCTACGATCTCAAAGTTCTTGAGCGAAACGGTCTCATTAAGAGAGGTCGCAGAAACTTTTATGATACCATGCTCATGGTACATTGGATCAATGAAAACCTGACCAACTACTCGCTAGATCGGCAATCCCAGGCATACGGAGGCAAGCCAAAGAATCGTTCTTCTGCTATGCAGTATCAGATTGACACCTATGGTTGGGATGGTGTCACATTTGACATGAACGATAAATACTCAGCAAACGACGCATGGATCACTCACGAACTGTTCCGGAAAATTCTGCCTGAGTTCCAGGCACAAGGATTTGACGGGCCGTTGTGGGAGGTTGAGCAGAAGTATGTCTGGGTAATTGCCAACATGATTGAGCGTGGCATTAAGATTGACCTTGAATACTGCTTGAGAGAGATGTTTAAGGGTCAGCACATCATGGGTCAGATGAGAGCAGAACTCATGATTAACCCTGGCTCCCCGATCGGTCTGGAAAAGCTCCTGATTGATCAATTAGGGCTTCCCGTAATGAAGCGTACCCCTGGCGGTAAGCCGAGTTTCGACAAGGAAGCAATGGCCCTCTATGACGAAATGTTAGAACAGGTCGAGGATGACCGTGCGAAGAAGGTCTTACGATACAGAGGATGGCAAAAGACAGTATCAAGCAACTATAAAGCGTACATCGACCTCCGGGACGGAGACAATGTTCTTCATCCAGGTTACAAGATTCATGGAACTGAAACAGGTAGAGCTTCATGTGAGAAGCCAAACCTTCAGCAGATTCCTAAGTCTTCTGACAAAGAATGGAATGGTAACCTCAAGAGGGCCTTTATCCCGCGTGATGGTTTCGGTCTTTGGGAAGTCGACTATTCTCAGTTGGAGTTCCGTCTCACCGTCGCCTACGCTGAGCAGGAAGACTTAATTGAAGTATTCAACGACGAATCCCGTGACATTTTCACCGAAATGGCAACGGCGATGGACTGGCTTCGTCAGAATGTCAAGACGCTCGTCTATCTCATTCTGTTTGGTGGAGGGGCTAATCGAGCGAAAGTGGCATTCCGCCTGGACACTATTGAGGAAGGCAGAGCGTTAGTTGAAGAATTCCATTCACGATATCCGAAGATTAGGGCTATATCGAGAAAAGCGCAGAGACTTGCGGAGAGCCGGGGATACGTCCAATACTGGACAGGTCGGAGACGACACTTCCCCAAGGGAAGCAAGTTCTACAGAGCATTCAACTCCATCATTCAAGGTGGAGAAGCCGAAATCGTCAAGAGAGCGATGATCAAACTCGATGAAACAGTCTGTGATGAATCGTGTCGAATGGTCCTTCAGGTCCATGACTCTGTGGTATTCGAGATTGCCGAAGGCAAAGAGAGCGTGTATCTCCCTCGAATTAAGGAAGCGATGGAGGCTGTCGATTTTGATTTCGGTGTCAAATTTAAAGTAGACGTCAAGAAGTGGGGCGAGAAGTAGTGGAGTTCTTGAATGCTTTATGCGAACGCTGCCATGCACCGTGGACCATGATTACCGTCGATCCAGAGTATTACTGGTGTAGACACTGTGATTTCATAGGGAGGGTTGAAGATGTACGAAAAGCCAAGTCCAGCACACCGAAGTCGTAAAGTGGTGTGGCTACAGCCTGATGTTCACGAGATTATCGTCGAGCGACAGAAGGAGTTAGCCGAGCAAGGCATTCTACTTACAATCCCTCAAACCATCACCCGCATCATTGATGAGTGGGACGTACTGAAGGATGCTGGCTGATGCACTACTTAGCAATCGACCCAGGAGAGAAGAGAACAGGTTGGGCTTCCTTTGACGAGCAAGGCAACGAACTAGGGCTTGGAACCATTGTCGGTGACCCGGATACATTCATGGACTGGCTTGAAGCTCTTGATCCTGCACCCAAGGAAATCATCTACGAAAACTACAGAGTCAACCCAACCATCAACCACGGTTTCTCTAAGGTAGTTACCGTTCAACTCATCGGGATGATCAAGCGTTATGCAAAAACTCGGGACATACCCCTCCACGAACAAGACAATACAAGACTATCTTTTGGACTACGCTTTATTGGAATGTACGGCATGTACTACAAGGGACGCAAGAAAGTCAAGCATGTGGACGATCAAATCTCTGCGTATGCACATGGCGTATATTACCTTCAAACACATGGTATCCGTAAATCACGAGTGGAGGGCACACGGTAATGGATGATGAGTTCATTATCTACCAGGGCGAGCACAACTATTACGCCGTAGAGCAGTTTGTTGGGAGGCGTCCTGGCGATAAGAAGGTTGATCCGTATTACGTCAAGAAGGGATGGGGTAACAAGACCTATTTCTGGGATGGACGATGGATTCTCCTGCACCCAGGAGATATGATTTATAAGCGAGCCGACGGCTCTGTAGCCCTAGAAAGGGAGGCAGCATGATGGTTAACGATCCAGATGATGACATTGCAACATTTGCGCTGGCACAGGCTGTTACCTTTGTCGGCAAGGATTCAACCGTCACCAACCCACAGACAGTGGTTGACGCCGCAGAACTGTTTGCTAAGTTCCTGCGGAAGAATGGACGAAAGAGGGGCGATGTAAATGCGGTGTAAGCCGTGTTGCGTGGCAATCGACATGATTGCTGCTATGAGAGACACCAATCCTAATCTTCTAGGAATCTCTCGTGTGCGGAGTGTTGACGGAGACTTCGAAGGTATCGAAGATACGGAGCTTTTCTACCGTACCGCTATCACTCTTCACAGTACCTGTAAAAAGAACTGCGACTGCAACCATAACGTCAACATGGACGGAGCGACTCGTGACGAAGATGCACGGCAAGCGCCAAGAAAACTTGCTGGCTAAGATCGCCAAACTTACCAACAAGCCGGTTGAGGAAATTAAGCAGGCGCAGGCTCTCTACACTGAGGAAGAGGCTGCTCTTGAAGCAATGTCTGTTCTTAATTACTATAACTGGCGTAAGGAACTCATCCGGCAAAATGGTGAGCCTGACCGAATTTGGGAGGCTCGTCAGCGTCAATGGCGATACAAAATTTGCGAGGGATGCAAACTTGAGTTCGCCTACTCCTATCACTATGACGGAGTACGTTTTTGCAGTCTTGATTGCCTGCAGGTTGCTTTACGGAAGATCGGTTTGGAGGTTACGTATGGTCGGCCCCTCATGAAGCGATGGGGTTTGACTTATCCTGGAATTGTACCCTCATCCGCTCTACAAGCTGTAAAGCAATTGCTTCCGTCTTCCGACGCTGACGAAGAATCTTCCGTCGATCCTTCTCAGTCGTTCCTCCCCAAATCCCCCACGGATACTGATTACGGTCTCCAGTTTCCAGTAGCCGAAGAGCCTCTTCAAGGCACTGGTTAGCAACGGGGCAACTATTGCAGAACTTCTTCATTCGTTCTGCTTGCTTGGAGTCCTGCTTCACGTCGACAAATAAATCGACACGGTCTTCAAGTGCTAACTGAACATCAACATTGTTTGCACACTTGGCAGCAAATCGCCAATTGTTGTCAAGCATAGTAAAACCTCCCTGCGGGTGCTTTTGGGACCCTACAGGGAGGTTTTATTATTGTCAACTGCTACTTTGCATTAAGGGTGTCGATAACCTTTTTCCACCTAGCGACCTCTCCCGGACGCTTAGCAGAGACTGCCCACTTCAAACCTGCCCTGGCAGACTTTAAAGCAGCAACCATGTTAGGGCCAATCTTCCTCGCCGGCTTGAATCCAGGATAAGTCCACTGGCCCGGAGGCAGGTTGAGACAATCCTTGATGTGCTGACGAAGAGGACCCTTGTACGACATATCAATCTTACGAGGCGTCCACTCCCTATGGTGAATACAAGACTTCTCAGACCACTTGGAAGCACGACAAATCGCAGCATTGATCTTGACAAGAGCATTTAACTGAACGAGAGGATACGGCTCACCGACTCCATTATTCATAACCTCAATTGCCCAGAACAGAGGATTACCGTCAGTGTTATCAACGGTGGCTACAGGAAGATCGCGCTCCGCGAGCACCGCAGCGGCAACTCTTCCATCACCATTGCCAGCATGGTTAACGTTATCCCAGCCAACAAGATAACAAGTACCGTCCCGACCTAATCCAATGTGACACAGAGGCCCATTTAAACCGGGACGACCACGCCAGAGAACCTTAACCAGAGCGTCATCAGAACCAGCACCAGTGTGGTGATTCATAATCCCATGAGGATTGAATGAGCCAGGCGTTGTGTTATTCGGCCAAGCCTGACCGTCTAAAGCAACCTTGACAACCTTAACGCCCTCAGCCTTTAAAGCTCTGACTAAGACGTTAGCATCTAATCGTGTCATTACTGTACTTTCTTCGGAGGATTGGTAATGCCCCAAACAACGCCAGCGTTGAAAAGAGCGGTGGCAACAATTACGAACCACTGGAATGAGTTGAAATCACCCCAAGAGGTCTTACCGGCGACGGAAGCTAACACCCCACCGAGAATGGTGAGCAGAAACGCCGCCACAGCCTTGTACGGCTTGGTCTTAACTACGACTGTCATCTTCCTAACCTTTCATCTACGCAGTGTTTAATTTCCTGGTAAGTCTGCGTCTTACTCTTATCTGCACAGGAAGATGCGATGACCACAATCTTCTGTGTATTTAACTCTTCTTGAACGATCTGCTTCACCACGCTACCAGTACGCTTCTGACCTACCTTGAAGCACTTACCCGTAGGCTGGGTACAGTCTAGCAGAACATCGCGAGATTTCATGCCCACAAGAGCATTCCAGACAAGGAAGGATGTGACAAGAAGCATCCAACCAACCAATAAGGCAATTAGGATAGTACGCAGAGCAACTACTCGCTTTGTCTGAGTAGTTAATTCTGGGCGACCTTCATATTCAGTCATTCTTCAACGCATCCCTAATTTCGACCATAACAGGATACACCTGCTGATGATGTGCCTCTAATCGTCCGAAAAGCTTAGCCACTTCCTTCTTCAAGTTTTCAACATCTGCCTTCGAAGTAACCAGATCATGGAGAAGAACATTCTCATGCTTCAGATGTTCTACCTTAACTTCTAAGGCAGTTTCTCGTGCAGCACACTTGATGAGTTCCTTATCCTGATCGTCAACACGAGCCCTCAGGTCCGTATTATCTTCTCGCAGAGCGTTGATTCGAGCGCTACTAAGTGACGCACGGAACAGGACGTAAGTTCCGGCAACTAGTGCGGTAAGTGTACCCAGACCTAAGATCAGAGTTACAGCAGTACCAAGAGCATCTAGGTTCATTACATACCCATAGCCTTCAAAATAGACAACACATAATTGTGGATAGAGGGATAGTTCCCCTGAGGGTCCCTATTATTCCACTTTGAAGGGCTACCGCTGTACCATGTAGATGCAGCGCCGGCTGCACCATATTTATTGAAATACTGTGAGAGTTTGTATTGTGCGATTGCTTCCTGCAACTTAGGAGTGCTAAGAAATTGCTGCGTAGTTACATTCCTACCCAGCGCCTCCATGTCCCAACCGCCCGGTCCAGCAATATTACTAGGCATGATTTGATACTTGCCTAGTGCCCCTGAATCTCTGTTGACCGCGCCATAATTTCCCCCGGACTCTTGTCCGCTGATAGCACGAATGAATCTAGCCTTTGCACCCTTCCCCATCGCCCCCTGAGGAATAGTAACACCGCCACCCTTTCCGCCACCCTTGACAACAGTCTTAACGTTGACCTTAGGCGTCTGTAATTGATTAATCACCTGCTGATACTGAGCAAGCGTGTTCTTCAAACGAGTCATCGAAGCTTGCTGACTAATCTTGTTCGCATTGAACATGATGTCCTCAGCACGCTGAAGGTAATCGGACCCTCCCAGAGTTCCACTACCACCAATATCATCAATGGCTCCGGCACGATCATATGCAGCCTGAAGATTCTTGGCCCTACGCTCGTCAATACTTTCAGCACCCGGCAGTTGCTTGGGAACTAACGGAAAAAGACTTCCAGGCACAACAGCAGCGCGCTCTGGCTTCTTCTGTAGCTTCGTGCTAATATCGACATTAGCAGCACCTTGTGACCAAACCATTACTTAGTCCCAAATGCAGGCACCGAGAAGTGCATTGTGTCTCGCTTGGAGCCATTCCAGTTACCGCCCCAAACAAGTCCATACTTCGCGGCCAATTGACCAACACCCTTAGGGAGATTGGTGACAACGTGACCGTTCCATGAAACAGGGTTGTTCGCCGGGTTAATGTCAATCGCTAAGCCGTAAGAGTGCAGTGACTTAGTGTTTGTACCTGCAATGTTACGGTTGGCGTAAGAGCCGAGGCTGTAAATCTTATAACCCGACCCCTGTAGCGCATTGACGAATCCGACGAATCTGTTACCAACGGAAGGGTTAAGTAGCATCGTATGTCCATGAGCATCCTTAAACCTTCTCACATTCCCGACTGCAATATTTCTAGCAGGTCCACTGGCTACAGGGGCGCCTCCGGCCATTGCTTTGACAGCCTGAGAATACCCCTGTCGCCCCTGTGTAATTGTTCCTAGGTTGTGACCGCCTGGAACATTCTTAGTTAGGTTGGACATTTGGAACTTCTGAGCAGCAGCAAGACGTTCCTTGGCAGCCTTAATTTGACGCTGAGCACGAAGCATTGCATTAAAATCCTTCGTATTCTGAGCCTTGGTCTGCGCAAGCAACGTCGCTTGATTGTCAGCATCCATAATGGCCTTGCCACGAGCCGTAAAGATGCTAGGATCAGCCTGCGGTGGAACATTTGGAAGAGCAGCAGGCATGAACTTAGTGTAATCGGCAGGCTTAAGATACGGCCTGTCCTTGTTCTTCAAGGCCGATAACTGATCTAAGATATCCTGCTGAGTAACCATTACTTATTCTTGTTCCTTGCCCTCGCTTCAAACTCAGCACTCTTGATATACGGTCCAGTACCCCGAATACCGAGCGCAGTCATAATGTTGATTAGGGCTTCAGTATCCATCCCGCCTTCAACATCTGTTCTTTGTCTGTCACCAGTATTTGTAACTCGCTGCACAGGAGACATTAAGGGAACCTGCTTGCTCAGGTAGTGTAGCAGCCCCTGACCACCGTCGCTCTTGTAGATGGGACCACCAGTGAAATCTCTTCCTGTAGCAATTTCACCAGGAATCTTAATACCGGGAGTGATTGAATCCCAAATACCCTGTGCAGTATCCTTAGGCCCGAAACCTAACATCTGACCACCGAAGTCAATCAGAGGATCAGAAGGGTTGACAATCGTATACCCGAACTTGTTGCCCTGCTCGTCAATCATGTTCCGCCCAAGGTTACCCCACCAGCGACTCATGATATTATCGCTTTCGGGGTCACCAATCGGACCCATACCGTACGATCTAATCCACTCAGGGAATAACTGATCGTCAGGGTATGGGTCACGCATTGTTGCTCCCTCAATACCCATCATTCCTTGCAGAGCAAGATTCGCCCTAGGAACCGCTAACTGCTTGGCAGGAGACATAACCATACTCTGAACAAGCAGTGGCGTAGACTTCCTTAACCAAGAGTAGAACGGAACGACCATACGAACCTTCTGCTCTGTATAAGTTAGATCGCGACCATCGGGGTGCCACTTTCTAACCTCATGAGCAGCATCTTCCATAGCCTTCTGGATAGAGTTGCCCTTCTTTAGATTCTTGTTAACCGCAGAAGTGAAGTGTGCCAACCGAATGTAGTGCTCACGATACTCTGCCGCAGCAGTAGCAGCATCGTGAATCTTTCCACCGGCAGGACGAGTCACAAGGTTCTTTAACGCATTACCTCGCTGAGAAGCCTCGCCAATCTGACCCGCACCTTCAGCATAAATATCCTCAAATGCGTAAGCATCACGGAGAAGTCCATGCTGATACGCCCCCACATAAAGTTGGTCGGCAGAGATTCGCTTGCCATTGACATTCAGAATGATGTCTCGGCCGTTGGTCTCTGCCCACTTCATAGCTTCTGGTGAGGTTAACTGTTCCATAGCATCGAAATCGCCACGCTTGATAATGTCCTTGTATTTGGTGCGCTGAGAAGCCATGATACGACGAGCATAAATAAAAGCCCGAGGATCATTATGGCCAGCCAGCCACATAAGGTTAATATCACCAATCGCGTTACGGATGTGGTGGGACGGGAGATAGATCGTAACTCCGGTCTTCCAAATTCGTAATCCCTTTGCATATAGCCTCCCCAGGGTAGATGTGGGATGATACCCACCCTTATACAGATCATTCATAACGCGCATGATCTGCTTTCCGTGTTCCTCAGGAACCCAGAACCCCTTAATCCTAGATAGGTTCATATAGTAATTATGGGTGGCCGTTTGCTTGACCGATCCGAATGCACCTACGAAACTGTCTAAGAAAGCATACTCCTTAGTGACCCGCTCCATAGCAAGGTCGATATCATATAAGAAGGCTACAGGATCGTTGACTTCCCCCCAGCGATCCCATGAAGTCATCCAGTCGGAACCCTTTGAGTAGTCCCTAACTCTACCCATAGTATCCCGTGCCTTAGATGAATTCGTAAACTGGAACGCCTTGGTTCCATTCATCTGCTTTAAAGTACGGTTAATGTCTTCCATCTGAGCCATAGACTTCTCGGCTACAGAAAGTTCCTTGGTCAATTCATTCTCAAGACCAAGACCATGACTCTGAACCTTTAACACCGTACGCATATAGTTCTGGAAGAACGTGGCTAACTCCGCAGAGCGGGGGTCTGTAGCCTCCATCAAACCAGTTGCGTGCTTCCAAGCATCGCTAATCTCTTCTGGCTTGTACGTGAGAGTAATGTGGCGCATCATCTTAGCGCGACCAACAGCATTCTCTTCGCCAACGTCGAAAACATCCTTGGAAATCTGCTGCCAATCTCCCTTACCCCACCACGTAGTCATGTGAGTCATAACCTGATCCACAACATGACGACCAGTGATATCAGTAGCAAGAGTCTTCTGACTGATTCCAAGACTTTCTGCAATAGTCTTTTCAAACTTGGTAACGAGCCTACGATCAACTCGTCCCTCAATTGCAGCACGCTTTAACTCGGAGTAAGCCGTTTCAACCCACTTATCAGCAGGAAGCTTATCAACGTTGACAACATCCTTAACGAGGTCCTTAACAGCGGCAATCTCCTTATTTGTCATGCCTCGCTGCATCGCAGCCTCGATCGAAGTCTTTACAATCTCAGACTCCTTGGCGGGACGCTCAATCGGAGAGTAGTTAAGAAGTTCCCTGCGAGCCTTCTCTGCAAGACCAGTAAGGTTTGCAGTAATCTCAGCAGTAGTAAGAGAACGCTGGGCCGAGAGTCCGTGAATGGCAGAACGAACAAGAGGATTCATCTTGGCCGTATCCGTCTTGGTGAAATCCTTCAGGACCTCTGCAAAAGGAACCTGACCGTGAGTTGCTTCAATCACGTCAGACAAGCGAACACGGACACCGTTGTGCCAAACAGGCTGCACTCCGAGAGCAATCATGTGATCCTCAGCGGATGCAAGCATTGCCCGAGCCTCTTCGAAGTTACCTTCCTTCAAACCACCGTCACGCAGAATCTTGTTGTAAAGCTGAATCTGCTGACCCGGAGTAACTTCCTTGACAACTCCACGCTTTAAGAAAGAACCAGTACGCTGAGGCATTTCCTTAGTAGCACGCTTCGGACCCATGAGATTATCAATCATGTTATCCGCAAGATCACGCGCAACCTGAGCCGGCTCACCAATAGCCTTGGGAGCCTGGACTGAATACCTAGGAGACTTTCCAGTAAGAATATCGTTGACAATCTGATTAGCAGACTGCGTGCTGAAACGACCAGAAGGTTCGGCAACCTTTCCGGAACGCAGCATTGCACGCTGCCAATCCTTGTCAGCGCGTACTAACTTCTCTGTGGCAGTTCTGGCAGGATCGGGAATAGCAATCTTTCCCGCTTCCACATCCTTTGCCATTCTGACTTCCTGCTGGCCCCAACGCCGAGCAAGTTCTCTTGTCCTAGGCTGGAACTTAATCGCATCCATCAAAGGCTGCGGCATCCCAGGTCCCTTTAACTTCATCTTCGGAACAGGACTGTCGTGCAGAGGATTTGCAACCATCCTCTTGCTTACAGCAGTTTCAGCCGTTCCAGGGAAGTTAATATTGGGAACATGCTTTGCATCCTTAACAAAAGGAGCAGCCTTGGCAGCCTGCATTAAACCACCGTCAGGGACGGCAGCCTTTACGTCGAGAAGATCCTTCGCACCCTTAACACCACCCTTGCCAAAACCCCCAATGTAAGTTGTAGGGTCCATAAGAAGGTCAAGAGCAAAACCGCCGCCATAGCGAGCAACCTTATTCTTCACCCCAAAGTTCTCGTGAAGGATGTTCTGACCGGTAATCTTCGGCGAAACCTTGTCTGCGTACGCAGCCATTTTGTTCTTGATATCGCCAGGAGTCCAGTCGCCAGGAAGAACACCAAGAGCGTTGGCACCCATTCGGGCTTCATAGCCAACAACAGCTTCGCCAGCACTCTTTAACTCATGCCCAACATTCTCCATGAAACCCTTGTTAGGGTCCTGAGCCTCAGCCATTCCCTGAAAGAAATGAGCCGTGCTGTAGAGGGGAGTTGAGAGCGCGTCAAAGAGGCTACTCAGAACACCTGCTTTCTCTTCCTGCGCGTTGGTCCGGGAAGCAAGAGAAGTACCAAACAACTTCGCAGTTTTCTTATCGCCAGACGTATGCGTGAGCATGTACGTGGCAAAATCCTGTGCGCCAGTATTCGGAGCCGAAGGTAATTGATACTTCGGAATACTGTGCACAGTATGGTCTTGCTGATCAAGCAATCCACTACTCATGAAATGCTTGATCAGCCGCTGCGTCTTCTTAGAAGTTGTCACTGAGCACTCGCCATTGCCGCCATTTTAAGAACCCTAATATCCTTTTCGGAGAGCCCAGCCTTACGTCCAGCCTGTTCGGCCAAAGCCCCCGCCGCAAAAGGAGTTAATCTAGAGGTTCTAGTCTTTCCGTTCCCAAGAGGCTTGGAAATAGAACCGTCCTTGAACGGATCAGTATTCCAAAGCCCCTGAAGAATAGAGGCTAACTTCTGCTTCTGCTGACCACTATCTCCAACAATATTTAAGGCACTCTGGATGCCCTTAGGGAGGTTAGATGAGGTTTTACCGCCCATCTGAATCTTCATCTGCTGTAACTGCCTATTCGCAGCATCAGACTTCTGCTGATACTGAAACTTACTAGCAGCCAAAGCATTGTCGTTGTTCGTGTCCTCTACCTTGATCTTCAGATTCGCTGCATCCTGAATCCTAGACCATAAATCAGCGTCAGCCTTTGCCTTCGCATCAGCCGCCGCCTGCATAGCCTGCAACTTATTGTCAGCAACTTCCTTAGCCCGCTGACCCTTTAATTGTGCAATCTGTCCCCGATTACCGCGAACGTAATCCTGTAACTGTGAAAGAAGATCAGCGGACCGACCCTTTCCTTCAAACTTAGCACCACCCGCAGACCTGGTAAAGTACCTCGCATCAGCACCGGCAAACTCCTTTGCAGTCTGAGCATGCTCAAGACCCTTCTGAGTATTCTCAGCAGTAACCTTCTGATTTTCCTTGAAGTCAGGGGCAATAATCTGATCAGCAGTAGCCTCTAATCCAAGGTCCTTCAGCATCTTAGCCTGCTCACCAGTGGAAGCAACCTGAGCATCTGTGATGGTCTTATTTGCATCAGCAGATAACTGCATCTGCTTTGCAGCCTCAGCATCGCCACGCTGGTTAGCAATGTTAGAATCCCTACCGTAAGACTTAGCAAGACCATTGTACATAGCCTCAATCTCACGGCGAGCCTTACGAGTATCCTTTACGGCAGCCTTGTTATTGGCACGAATAGCTCCAATTTCAGCACCGTAAGCACCACGAATTGCAGCCTCGGACTGCTTGATAGCAGACTCATAATCAAACGTCTGAGAAGCCGAATCAGTAAGCATACTCTGCATTAACTGATCCAGATAGTCAGGCATGGCTACAGAAGAACCGCCTCCGGCATCTCCAACACCAGGACGATTCTTAGGCTTCGCTCTAATAGTTGTCTGCGGGGCAATCTTAGGAGCAGCAGCCTGGGCAGCACCGCCAATGGCATCTAAAGAATCCTTGAAGGCATTCTGAAGCATTCCCCCAACACTACTAGTCTCGCCAGGGAGTTGAATCGTACCACCCGGAGCGTACTTACTAAAGGTAGTGTTGCCGGAACTCTTGCGAACACCAGTCTTTCGACCTCGATGCCGTTGATTTGGCGGTTCGCCACGGCGATATCCGCCGCTAGAATTTTCGGCTCTGTTAGGCATTGTTAACCCTTAATTCCGTACTTTTCCGCCCGTCGCTGAATAGCAGCAGCCTTGAGCGCAGCCTGCTGAGACTGGTTTAATCCCTGGAAATTAGTAGCATCAGTGGAGAGAGAACTTAACTGACCCTGTTCATCCTTGGTAAGATCACCAAGTCTCTGCTGATACTGCGTATCGTAATCAGAGTTAGCGTCCGCGTACAGACCGGAATTCAGAAGTCCACGCGAAGCGAAGTCCTCCTGTAGCGACTTCAAACTCTGCTCACGTTCCTGACCCATACGTTCTAATGCAGTCTGGAAAGCAGACTTAACATCATTCTGACTCTGAGCGTTTCCAGTCTGGAACTGCTGGAGATTCTTCATTAACTCCGAAAGACCAGACTGATACGTAGTGTCGCTAGACAGGTACTTATCAATGCCAGGAACAGCCGGCTTGGGAGCAGCAGGCTTTGTCTGCGGAGTCTTGCTACCTGCACCCTGAATCTTTCCCTGCTTAGTCTGCGGAGCACTCTGAGGCTTGTTATTCCGCTGGTTGTTTCCAGAAAGCTGACCAGAAGAATTAGGCTTGAATGCCGGGCGAGCAGGCGCAGGAGCAGATTGACGAACCGGCTGAGGCGCAGGAGAATGATGAACTGGCTGAGGCCGAGAAACTCTTGCCGGAGCCTTACGAATTGTAGTCTGCGGGGCAGAAACAAAACGCTGAGGCGCACGCTGAATCGTAGTCTGTGGGGCAATTCTCTGAGGCTTAGGACGCGGAGAACTTCCGCTGCCGCCACCGGAGCCCTCGTTTCTAAACACCATTTTGCTTGCCTCCAAAGGCACTTGCTTTCGACTTATTCATCTTCATGAGTCTCCGCTTCATGGCTTCGACTCTCTCATCGACAATTGTAGTATTGTCGTCCTGAACCCTAAGGTTCTTTGCATTTGCGGTGCTCTGTGGTTGCGGTCCTGTTACCGATTGGCCCTGATATCCATACTTGCTAAACACGAGGGCCCCCTAGGTAGTTAGGATTCATATACTGCTGTGAATTGCCTGCCTTTAGCCTTCGAAGCATAGCATTTCTCTTTAAACGAACAGCGGCATCGCGTTCTCTGTAGCCAAGCTTATCCACAGGTCCCATAGTAGGATTACTCCTACCGCCACCGTAAACCTTGTTTCCCGCGGCGTAAGCCTGGAAGTCATATGACTGCCCAGGTCTAACCATTAGTAGTTACCCTTTAGCCTCTTAGCCATTGCCTTATAACGGGCAGACTGCTTATTACCTGCTTGTGAGATTCTACTACCGTCACCGAAAATAGAAACTACACCGCTAGGACCAGGGTGCTGCCTATCAAACTGCTTACGATAGCGTGCCTTACCAGGACTGAAATAGTCAGCGTACCTTGAAGAAAAATCAACCTGACTCTTATCAATCTTTGCCTTAGGGTTATATCTCATTACTGCCTACCCTTGTTGACAGGACCCGGCCTCATTCCACTAGAGAGACGACGCCTCATGGCCTCACGGTAAGTATCCGCATCAGCCTTACGCTGCTGGGGGACATTTCCTTCCCTGCCTGCAGGAATGTAATTCTGAGCGAAACCGCCACCTAAGCCCTTGGGCTTATTATTCTTGTTACGAAGAAAACCCTCATAACGAGAATACCAATTAGTCCCCGGCTGGGGGGAATTAGTAGACATTAGTTCACCTGCTTTGCCACGGTCTGCTTGCTACCTACGATAGCAGTAATGGTGAAGGCGCGGGCGGGCCCTTCGCCTAGGGTGCCGTTATTCAGAAGTGTCAATTCAAAGTTAATCTGTCGGAATCGGAAACTCTTCAGGAACTTGGCAAATAATCGACCTGCGGTACTACTATTAGGTGCTGTAGTCTGGATAGTGATAGGACTTGCCAGTGGAGTATCCCACGGACGAGTCGTGACTTGATTCCACTTCAACCCGGAGATGTTAGCCCAGGTAGACTTGAAGTTAAGCACGATGGGGTTCGCGGCACCCACAATATTTCGAGTTGTCAGAAGGTCAGCACCCCACCACATTAACCTCTTAAAGTGGTGTGAATCAGCCATGTCGTAGTTCTTAGTCTTTAAGTAACAAGTAATGTCGTAAGCAGTAGAAAGTGTACTTTCATTTGTGCTACCATCAAACCCATCCTGAATGTAGAAAACATTCTCATGAGCCAAGATGGTACTACCTGCATAGTACTTTGTATTGGTAGCCTGTGCAGCATCCGTTGGAAATGCCATGAGAGCACCAAAGTTATGCAGGGTGGAATTAGCACTCGACCATTCAGTCCATGTCCTAGTCTTTAATCCGTACACATAAATCTTGTTGAAGTAACGTACAATAAGACGGTCTCCCATAACGCTGAGGAACACTTCTTCTGATCTAGTTGAAGGTGCAGTAGTATCTAACTCAAAAGGAACCTTCAGATTAATGCGCGCGAAGTCATAGTTAACAACCTCGTAGACGTTACCCTCATGGAACAGAAAGACTGAGTTCTCATATTGCACTACACAACGTCGTGTGGTTACTCCAAGTGTAGAGTTAATATTACGCAGAATAGCGTCAGTGGGTCGAATGTCGTAAGCAAGAATGTAGGTAGAGTCATTTTTAAACAGCATCAAGTTGTCATTGTAAATGATGATATCAATCAAGTTCTGCCCATCACCAGGAGACACATCAATCAAATTGGTGGAGGTCCAAGCCAGTGTCGAACTGGTGATGGGATCAGTAAACCGAAGTCTTGAAGAGTTAGTACCTGCACTAACACCTGGTACAATGAACATACGAGTCTTGTGGAAGATTGCAGATTCACCCTCAGGCATAGCAGTATCCGCAGTAAAACCAGTGCTAGGGCTCCACTTACCGCCTGCCTGCGTTCCAGAAGTTCCAGGCTTAGGTACAATCCACATAAAACTGTTGTACTGTAATGCAATCTCGGACTTCAGGCTAAGCTTAATTGTAGTCCAAGTAGTACCGTCAAACGCAAAAGTACCGTCTGAGTTTGATCCAATAAGATAGTTACCTTCTGGGAATGTCCCACGGCCGATGATTCGAATACGCTCTGTCCACGTAGACGAGTTGTTTACCGTTTCTTTAATCGGGGGTCTACTAACTAAGGAACCATCAATGTCCAACTCAAAGTTAATGCACTTCACTAACTCAGAGTCGGCAACAGCGGTGGGATCAGATGCGGTGTTTAGGCCGCCCACAAATGGCCCTAGTCTAATTGCTTCTGCTCTTGCCATTACTCAAAATCCTGATACGTAGCCGAGACCGTAGGGTACGTCTCGCGACCAAACCAATACTGCCTGTTGTTGTTGAAATCAAGATCGCCCTGAACCTGCTGAGCCTTCTGCTGAGCAGATTCCCAATCCTCATCCATTTCGTAAGCCTGCATTAAGCAGAAGTTCACGACAAAGGTATGAAGATAAGGAGGCAAATCAATGGTGCTAGAAGTATCAACAACATCGACTGCGTATCGGGAGTAAATCACCTTTAAGCCTTGGGCTACAGAAGCCTGCGGCTTAGGAAATAGAAGGATCTTATCCCTCTGCTGCTGGGAGAAAACAAGAGGGTAAGCATTGGTGACAGTAGTGCTGTCCCAACCATCGGCTTGCTCTGTGAATTCAACCAGCGGTAACCACTTAATAGCGTAGTAGGAAGTAGAAGTGCTGTCCTTAACATACGCATGAGTGAGCACAAACAGATCAGTCGGTAAAGTGTATTCACCTGTACCCGCAACGGTGTTAACATATCCAACAGTAGTCAGTAAGCCCTCGTTCTGCATAACAGCTTCGCGCTGAGCATCATTGATCCACCGAATAATATCAGCCTGGGTAACCTGCGCCGCAGACTCGTCACCGAAGGTACGCTGAACACGATCAATTACGTCCTGAACTGTAAGCACCCCAGCGGTCATTAGATTCTCCGTAACTGATCATCAAACTTAACAAATTCACCCGTAATAGGGTTACGGGTCTTGATGTAGTTTTTCTTCGTGCCAATGAGGAATGCGGTGAAGTCCCTACGCATTTCCTCTTCGTCCATCTTTTCCTTCAGACGGAGCGCTTCATTCGCTGCGTTCTCGGCATCCATTCTCTCCAAGACCGAGCCGTTTTTATTGTCGGCTCCCCACAGTCTGGCAAGGATCTTGTTAGGCGTATCGAGTTCACTAGCGAACATAACGACATAGCCAGATCGAGAGTCAATAATCCGATAAGGATTTTTACGATCAGCATCTTCTGTCCTCTGGCCAGGTGGAATCCACTGTAACTCAAGGTAAGGATCGTAGTCCTTAATAACTTCAGCCAGTCTGGCGAAATGTTCGTTCACCCACTGGCCGTCATCCGTAACAATTAACATTAGAGTACCTTAATCGAACGAGAGGCATGAGCAGTGCCCTCCCAATAACAACCAGCACTGTCTCCATCAAAATAGGCACCTACAGTGGCACCCATTTCAACAATAACACCAGTGGCATTCATTGTACCTGCGCCCGCAGTTTGGTTCCTAAGTTTAAAGAATAATCCTGTATCAATAGAGGTCACAGTAACACTAGGTGTTTCCACGGCTCCTGTAGCCACTAATGACGCAGTAGCACCTAACTGTGTGCCTCCTGTGCTATTCCAAACTTCCATGATGTAGTTGTTAGCAGCAGTATCTGTTAAAGAGAGCTTGGAAGTATACTGTAACCCACTGGCTACAGTAAAGAGCGCATTAGTGATCTCAATCCGGTCACTGGCTCCTGCATATGTAAGTTGCTGCATCCAGTTGAAACCAGGAATAGTACTCGCAACTCTGTTTACTGTGGCTGTACCACTAGCATTAACGAATGTCCAGCCAGATGCACTAAGTTCTAGTTTAGGGTTAAGACAACTGTTTACTCGGACAGTCTTAGTGAACTGAGCGTTAGGAACAGTACCAAACAGATCATTCTCCAAGTCCTCATTGGACTTTGGAGCAGAGGAAATCTTATTAGCCTTCAGAAGAAACGCCCGACGCAGGTCTGATACTGAGCCGGACGCTACTCCTGAAAATGTCTTGTAGAACTGATACTCTAAGTCACTGTTGGTCCACTTGGGGTCAACAGTAACACCAGCAGACTGTAATCCACTGGTGAAATAATTACGCCTAGTATCAGCGATAGACATTAACGCCACCAACCGCCACGAACAATGAAAACGAGCAGTGCAACAGCCAGGAGAACTAACACAATCGTAACTAATGTACCGTTCATTTTGAACCTCCGAGATAGAAAGAGGGGAGGGAAGGCTTGCTTCCCTCCCCTCAAATACTAGCCCTCAGTGATATCCGAAAGGAGACCGTGGGCGTTACGACGATGCGTACCTAACTCGCAGTACTTGTAAAGAGTACAGCCGTAAGCATCGAAGTTACCGGCGGACGTAATAATACGCTGCCAGTTAGAACCATCGCGGTTCATGAAGGACCAGTCGCCGGCGTTGTAAAGCTTTAACTCCTTCTCATTAACCGCGAAGATACGGTTAGGAAGGCAGTCGTAGTCGGCAACTAACGGAATGTCTCCGTTGTCAGTGGTGAAAGCGAGACCCTTGAAACCACCCTCGAACTCAGTAGTGTTGCTGTAGCGACGCTGCTGAACAAGAAGGTTGAAGTAGGACCGACGAACACCCAGGTTCGAGAAAAGAACCGTAGGAGTACCGCCACCCCGCTTGCGAATCTCATCCACTAACTTAATCATCAGACCCTCAGAAAGCGGACGGTTGGTACCACCGTTCTGGTCAACATAAGACTTCCACACGGTCGTAACCGCGGGGTCAATGTTGTAAACGACACCAGTGTCCGAAACGATCTGAGAAAGACCGGTGATTTCCTTCGTACGGTTGTTATCACGAGTGATGTAGTCACCCGAAGCCGAAGCAACACCCGCAGCGGGAGTGAACGTCACAGTCGTGTTACCACCAGCAGAAGTAATGCTAGTGATAGTCGCATCCGCAACACGAACAGCATCAGCAGAAGTGAAGATATCAACAAACATACCCTCTTCAAGATACTGAGCGCCTGCATCCGCCACGACAAACGTAGTAGTAGTACCGGCGGCAGTAGCCGTAGCTAACTTACCAGCGTTAGTACCGTACGTCTGACGGTTCATATCCTTAGAAAGAGTCTGACGCAGACCCTTAATTTCCTCATCGAGAGCAGAAGCAAAAGCCTGGAAGTTCTTGTCCGCTAACTCGAAGGTCTGACCCGTCATCTCAAGAGCACCATAAAGATACTTCAGGGAAACACGAGCCGTCGCATAACTCTGCGAACGAGCGATAGGCAGAGCCTCATTCTCAATACGCGCACCGACACCCTGGTTTCGCTTCGTGCGAATGGGGAAGGTAACGTACTTACCGCCAACTTCATGAGTAACACCCTCAGAAGAAGATTCAATCCTCTTAAGAGTAACAGTGTCACTCTGAAGCTGATCCCGTAACTGACCCTCGTAGACTTCCTTAAGAATGGAGTCTACGGTGGTCATAGTGGTAGTAGCCACTTAAACCAACTCCGTATTAATTACTGTCCTAGTTGCTGCTGAAGCATTTGGGCAACTAGAGCCTTAGTTTCACTCGAACTCATCTTGGTAGTATCCAAGCCTGTGTTCGGGGAAGAACCACCGGAGCCCAAGATGGGAGGTCCTGGCTTACGCTTTCCAGAGAGAATCTGATCCTGTAACTGGACGTATTCCTTAACGGCATCTTCCAGCGACAGATTTTCATCATTCATCGCGAGACCGAGAACGTAACGCTCATCAAAGTCACCATAGGTATCCTTGAGCGTACTAATCTCAGAATCTAACTCGCTATCTGCAAGCGCTTGCTGTTCCTCTTCACGCTGACCTAAAAGAATCTGAGCCATTGTCTGGACGGCAGATTCCATTTCCTGATAGGCCGGATGCTGCGTGATATCATACGGGTCCTGCTGTTCTGCGGAGTTAAACTGGCCCTGCTCATCTTCATACTCGGCGTACTGTTCGCCACCTTCCTCAGCCTGCAGCCACTCATTAAGAGCCTGCTGAACTTCCTGAGGATTCGTACTGATAGCATTGAGAAGTCCGAGAGCGAAATCAACATCACTCGGCTCTACGCCGCCATCAATAAACGGCTTCCAGCCCTCGTACTGAGAGTGTACCTTGTTTAAACTTTCCTGGTAATTCTGATCCCACTTCTGAAGGTGGGGTGTAACCTGCGGCTGTAACTGAGAAGGAATAGTCTGAAGAAGATCATTCCAAGCCGGGTTTAATCCTGTACCACTCTGCTGACCAGAATCAAACTGCTGACCCTGACCTGCATCCTGGCCCTGGGAATCTCCGACCTCTGGTCCCTGGCCCGCCATTTCACTCATCGAAAAAACTTTCTACTAGATCGTGGTCGAGTCGTCCTGCACTCGAAGAGCATAAACCTTGTCATTGATAGTCATAGTGTCAAGTCGAGACTGAGTATAAGTAGTAGCAGAAATTGCAGCTAAACGAGCGTCCATAGCCGCGACGTTATCGTAATTCGCAGGGGTAGCCACATTTCCGTTAGACTTGGCTACAGAAGCGGCAGTCGCCCTGGTCTTACTAACGAATCCATTGGACTCGATATCACTAATCTGGTGCTGCGCCATTATAATTTCGCCTCCGGAACAGATGGATTACCTTGCTGCTGAGATTGCTGATAAGCTTCTGGAGTTGATGCAGAATCAACCATTTGCTGATCGACCAACTCCGGCGGCAGCGCCCCCATCGCACCTGTAACTATAGCAGCAATGTGCTGGTTGACGTGGGCCTCGAAGAGGTCCTTGGCCTCCTTTGGTAACTGTTCAAATGCCTGGCCCTTACGGTAATGGTTGTGACGTTCAATATGAATTCTGTGATCGTCCCAAGTATTAACCGGCACAAGCAAGGGAACATCAATTGGCTGGAGAACCGGAGACCCGTCTTGATTCATAACAGGCTGACCGTTGTCATCAACAACAACCTGCTGAGGTTCGCCACCCTGCGGCGGCTGAACAATCATTGCATTCTGGGCGTCAGGAGACTGTAAGAACTCCTGAATCTTCTGAGCACGATCCATCTGGATAATATCTGTAACAGCCTGAGCCATACGGAGATTCTCACGCTGAGCCTGACGAACGTCAGTCTGAACCTGCTCGTAAATCTTATTGATGCCACCAATCTCCATAACTTCAAGACCCTTCTGAGGATCAATGAAGCCCATCTTCATAAGATCCATAATGAAGGCTTGCTTAGCCGCCTTAGAAGTTGGGAGAGCCGATCCAGCCTCAACACGAATATCAGTATTTCCCCGAAGGTCAGAACCCTTGAACGCAAGAACATCGAACGATCCATCCTGACCAGTCACCTTTACCTGACGAGCAGTATCCCAAAACTGCTTAACGTAATTGAGACTCATAAAGGCTATCTTTTCGGTGGCCTCTTCGATTGAATCGTATGTGTACGATAACTTTGACTCGTCTTGTTCCTGTAAGTAGGAGATAGCAGTCGCGGCTGTGACACCCGGAGGGGCTTGACCCCTGGATACTTCATGCTGTCCACTAATCTCATCCATATCACTCTTGATACGTTCCTGCTCTTCCAAAACATAGCTAGGAAGAGACTGGAGAGGAATCGGAGTAGGAGCCTGGAAACCGGGCCGATAAAGAATAATCTGACCCGGCTCCGAGGTCACCTTAGTAGGATCAATAGAACCAAGTTCCGCGGCTAACTGAGGCTTTGCCATACGGTTCTTGGCCTCAATAATCTGCCCTCGCGTTCTGTTGTATTCTCGCTGCAGCGGAATTAAGTCAACAATGGTAGAATCACGGTAAAACTTACCGGACTGCACATGGCCAATGTGCGCAAAAGGAAACATTCCATGGTCGAATGGCCAGCCCTCTTCTCCATATACAACTCTGTTGCCTGCAACAACATACATACCGCCGTTGGGCATATCCTTCATGACGTTAGGACGGACCCAGCACTCTAAGACAAGAACGTTCTTGTTCTTCTCCCACTGCTGAATGCCCATCACATTAACGAATGAATCCTCTAACAAGTCGCCGTTGTTTCGCTCGAACGAAATAGGCTGCTTGTAAATGGCGGACAACTCATCTGCCGAACGCAGTTGAGCGTGAATGACCCAAGGCTGTCTCTCGATATCCTCTTCCTTTAGATCAGGCACGAAAATGTGGAAGGGTGTTACCGGATCATAACAGATATCGCCCTGTTCCCCTGTAATCAAATCGACCTTAGACTCATCCCAATAAGCCTTCATAAAGCCGTTGCCTGTTACAGAGGCCCAAAAGACGGCCCTCCTCAGAACGGAATGATATTTCTTGAACCTGTAAAGGGAATCCCAGATTTGCTCACCTGCGTTAGCCGCATACATATCACGGTCGTCGGAACTAGCCGGGATGATGAAAGCATTAGGCTTCTGGGCCGTCAGCTTTGCCATTTCCGTACGAATCCGAGGGCGGATATGGTTAATAACCGGTCGCGCACGATAGTATGGCGCAGGTGGAGTGTAGAGTTGGAATGAACGATCCTGTGATCCAGTACCTCCCTTCATTGCAACATTCTGCTGGCCAAAGTAAAAAGCAAGGTTCATGTACCACTGCTTTTCAGCCTTCCAACGGGCTTCCTTGGCCTTCACAAACTGTTCAGAAACCCAGGAAACAATACGCTGATTACGTTCCTTCTCTTCCCTAGTCTGACTGAGGGAATCTGATACCGAACTCCCCGAGGACTTCGGCGAGTTCTGCGGCATTTCCGTCATCGTAAATTTCCTGTCCAATACCCTCTGCTGAGGCTAAAATCTCAAGTTCTGCTACGTCCGTTCGTGGCTGATAAGCCGTTTCTGGAATCGGTTCTGTACTAGAGACTAAACTGTGAAACGTTCTTAGGTCTCCGCTTTGAAGTCGGTTCAGAAGTTGCTGAATCATCTTCTCCCGATGCTCTAATTGGGAGTTCTGGCTGTCCAGGGTCTTCTGTAGCAGACTCAACTGGCTTCTCATCAGCAACAGAATCGTTACCGATAAGAGAAGGGCGAAAAGCAAACAGAGAATCCAAAGTGCGTTCAAGTTCTGCATGACGTTCTCTAGTTCTTTCTAGGTCTAACTTAGTGGCTGCTAAGTCAATTCCGATTTCCTCAAGCTCTGATTCAGGAACGTACCCGAACAGTTGGGCTACAGGTGCTACGCACTCTTCGCAGATAACAACGGCACCGTAATAATCCAGACTCATCTGGAAATCCAAGAATCCCCGCTGCCCATCTGCGCTGAACAAACAAATTGCACAACTAGATGGGAGCGGAGGATACTTGGTGATCGTAATTCGATCAGACTCTGAAAGAGCCATTACTTCTTCTTTCCGGGCGCCTTCTTAGCAGCGGCCTTCTTGGTAGTTGTCTTCTTGGCAGCCGCGTCAGACTTCTTCTGAGCCTCACGACGAACGGCAGGATTAGCAGCTTCCCGGTCACCCTTAGTTTCGCGGGCACGGAAAACCTGCTCAGCCTTACCCTCAGCGATTAAATGATTCACAGAATCGCCCTTACGCCGAGCATTCTCGTGACCGGTCTGAACCTCATCTAAAAAGGGACCGTTGACCTGCGGGTCAAGACGAAGTTCAAAATCCGCACGACCATAAGGGTGCTCGTACGAAGTCTGCTGAACCTTATCTACTGCCTCATCTAACTTCTTACCCATGATGTTACTCCTTATCCTTGACGGTATTCGGAGCCTCTCTACTAGCCCGAGCCTGCTCTCTACGAAT